>JAAUYK010059243.1_pt1 | contig 25373 bp, 15 predicted proteins | sample 7278021 | NCBI WGS metagenome assembly JAAUYK01 (sample SAMN14350223, study PRJNA611818) | marine sediment metagenome | isolation source: surface marine sediment (1.8m) | place: French Polynesia: Moorea | collected 2018-08
CAAGGATAAAAAATGAAAAGAATAATCAGACTATTTACCCTTTGGTTGAAAATAAAATTGATAATATCGATAAAAAACAGGAAATATCAACAGTAAATGAACAATTCACTGAAAATCAAACAACAAAATCATCATCTAAGTCTCTATTAAAACAAAGTATTTTTTTCTCACGGCAACAATCTCCAGTGAAAAACACATCTATAGTAAAAGTTCACCCCTCAATCACTCCAAAGCAAAGCCAAGAATGTAATAATTCTCATTACTTAAAACCAAAAGCAGAAGAAGAAACATCAATTTCTATTAATATCGGGCGAATCATAGTTCGTCCTGCCCAAGAAACTCCAAAAGAGTCTAAAACTAGCCATGAAAAACGAAAAACAAAAAAACCTAACTTATCTTTAAAAGATTACTTAAAACAACGTCGCACTTAAGGAGAAACAGAATGAGCAATGCTTTAGCGATCGCTGCGGTAACAGCTACTTTACGACAACGGTTAGAAAGAGTAGCAGGAGAAGAATTAGGAGGAGGGTTAGTGACCACACTCCCTCTCGATCAAGTCCGTAAAAATTTTCAGGATAAGAACCAAATTAATATTTATCTTTATCAAGCTGTTTCTAACCCCGCTTGGAGTAACCGCAATGTACCTATTCGGACTAAACCAGGAGAAACAGGGCCTCAACCCTTAGCTTTGAATCTATTTTATCTGATTACCCCTTATAGTGCCGATACTAGCTTCTTATCAGACCATAAGTTGTTAGGTTTAATTATGCAAACCTTAAACGACTATCCTATACTCGGTTCCAAGGAAATTGAAGAAGCGTTTCCCGACAGTAATTTACAACATCAAGTGGAAAAAGTTCGCTTGATTCAAATTGATCTATCTCTAGAAGATATGTCCAGGGTGTGGAGTACCTGTCAAACCGAATATCGCCTTTCTGTTGCTTATGAAGCTTCTGTTGTCTTGATTTTTGGTCCGCGTCCCATTAAAACCCCATTACCCGTTTTAACCGTTAATACAGACTCAGTACGACCTAATTTAACCCTCCCTCAAGTTTCTATTCCCACCCTCGAACAAATTACCTTACCAGAAGGAAGTAGCAGCATTGAGTTAGGAGGAACCTTAATTCTACGAGGTCATAATTTAAGGGGGGATGATAATGAAATTAGAGTCATTTTGGAACATCCGAGAATTAATGATCCCATTGAAATAATCCCTCAACCTAATAGCAGCAATACAGAAATTCAAGTCAGACTCGATGAAACAAGAAATGATTGGTTGGCTGGTATTTATACTGTTAAGATAAAAATAAAGCAAAATCATACTAATTCCTTACCTTTATTTTTTTCACCCTCCATAGACTTACTTCCGATACAAAACAACATTATAGACAATAGACAACTCCGTCTTCAGTTCAACCCTCGCGTATTGCTTTGGCAAAAAAATGAACAGTTGTTGCAAGGACAGTCTGTATTTTTGTTAGTCGGCGATCGCGAATTATCACCAGACATAAGACAATTATCCTCAACCCCTAATAATCGAACCAATACCCTTATCTTTGATCTATCTAATCTAGAACCAGGACAATATTTTGTCCGTCTTCGGGTAGATGGTATCGATAGTCCCTTGATAGATCGTTCTGTTAATCCTCCTAGATTTAACTCCGACCTTCAGTTAGAAATCGAATGACCATTACTATTAATCTAGATCAGATAATCTTAGAGGAGATTGATATTCCTCCTTCACAACGTCCCCGTTTGCGAGTAGTCGTAGAAGAGGAGTTATCTCGCTTATTGCAAGAAAAAGGCATCCCCAGACAGTTATACCAAGGAACTACGATCGCTTGTCTTTCTGCTACTGTTAAAGTAACAAAAGGGAGAAAAACTGAACAAATGGGTAAAGAAATTGCTCAATCTATCTACTCATATCTGGCTGGTTCCCCCTGTAAGATGTAGTGGGATTGGAATGTCAAAGACTGGCTCTCTTGACGGGGTGACAAGAATTTGAAAAAACGCATCAAACAAAGGTTTCAGAATTGACGGGGTGACAAGAATTTGAAAAAACTCACATCTTGCACCAAGAAAAGTTGATATGAGAAGCGATGCCCGAAATCCTTATCTGACGGGGGTTATCCTTAGTTCTCTAAATTAGAAAGAGAACAATAATTAACAACTAATAAAAACCCAACGTACTTTTTATTTTACTCCACCCTATGGCCAGGTTTTTCTTCATCAGGATATAAATCTAGCAAACTTTCATAAAGGGCTTCAATAACCGAAGTTAATTGGTCAAATTTAGCTCGTCTAATAACAGCATTAACACCATCTATATGTGCTTGACTTCCTGCCTTTCCCAAATGTTTAAAACGGGAAAATTCACCTTTTTTATTAACTTTTGGAAAGACGGCTGATGATGCTTTAAGTTGATAATACCAATAACGATATTTCGCGCCTTTAGCTCGATACCTCGCTATGTAACAATCACGAGGGGCTATCCATCCTGAAGCCTCAATTTCAGATATTTCCCGTTTTAAAGCGTCTATAGCTTCCTTAATACGGTCTGCTCTTTGATTTCTTTCCAGTTCACTTTCAGTTCTTGGCATTTCCCACTTTAATCTTTAGTAAGTGTGTTATTATAGTTCTCTCATTTATTAAGATAACTATGCCAGCACAGACTATTTTACCTCAAGTTGAGGAATTACTTTCTACTTTAAAAGATTTAATGCCGACAATTTATCAGAAAGAAACCTTAGAATCTATTATAGGATTATTGTTAGATGGACAAGGAAATGCAGTTCCTCATCATTGTCAAACCAAATCGGAAAGTGCTATCAGTCGTTTCTTGAATCATTATAATTGGCCAACTCGTTCAATTATACGTACCATTCGTTCTTTTATTTTAAATCTTGTTTTATCTCAAAGAAGGAAAGGACGAAAACCAATTTTACAAGTTATTATAGATTTAACTACCTTGGAAAAAGTTGGCAAGTTTCCTCATCTAAAAGATTTAGTTAGAGTCTATAATCATAAGAAGGGTTTACACATTGTTGTTCTCTACTTGGTTATCGGAAATTGGCGAATTCCTTGGAGTTTCAGGGTCTATAGGGGCAAAGGGACTCCATCCCCATCTCAATTGGCTGTGAAATTACTGAACACATTACCTTCTATTTTAACAGAATCTTGTTCTATCTATGTCTTAGGAGATACAGCTTTTGGCACAATTCAATTTATTGAAAAAATCCGTAGTAAAAAGTTTAATCATCATGGAATTTTAGGAATTCCTAATAGAAGAAAGTTAATGGATGGACGTAAAGTCTCTGACTTAAAAACTCGCGGACAACAAGTATATCTACATGGCTTAGATTACCCAGTATTTGTATCATGGGTTTGGCTAAAGCGTAATGGGAAACGAGTGAAACGATTTGTTATTTCAACTAAACATATCAAGGGAAAAACTATTACCAGATGGGGGAAATATCGCTGGCAGATTGAAGGTTTCTTTAAGACGGCAAAACATCAGTTTAGTCTTCACCGTTTTGGGCAAAAAACTTTATTAGGGGTTTATCGCTGGTTAATTCTTTCTTTCCTTTCTTATATGTTAGCATACTGGGTTTATTTACACAATGGTAATTTCGATGATTTAGATTGGTATGATTCAGCCCAAAAAGCGTTAATTTTACTTCTTCCTCATATTTTACTTCTTTCTCTTCTCAGGAGGTTAAAGTTACTCAATCCCTGGTTTTATGAACACGGTTTGGAACTTTGTCTCGTCAGGTGCAAGATGTGAGTTATGGCTTTCCATTAAGAAATATTACAATTTACATGGGTACAGCGTCGAGGACTAATCGCCGTATCCCTTCACAGATAAGGCTTTTAGGACTTTATAGTAGATTTGTATGGGGGAAGTTCAGTTATTCCTGGGGTCAGGTTTAAGTTCAGAGGAAACCAAAACAAAAGCGGACCCTGCGGGATCGCTGATCTCTAAAGTCCTGACGGTGAGCCTTTTCCAACTCTTGTCACCCCGTCAAGGGTTTTAGTCAACTCAGATTCTGTAACCTTGATTTGAGCGGTTTTTTCCAATTCTTGTCACCCCGTCAAGTCAAATATTCCCATCCATCACTGCTCGGATACTCGGCCAATAGTAATCCATAATGGTAACGTTGGCATACACCAGTCGTTTAATCATTTGATAGGTCAGGAGATTGTCTTCTACGCCAATACTGGTTTTATAGCGAATTTCACCGTCGTTGAAGTCCATCTCGAAATTGCCGATGACTAAACCATAGTTAATCCGAGTGAGTAGTTCTGCTATGGTCAATCGTTTGTCTTCGGGGACTAATTCAGGGTAAATGGAGTAAAAGATAAATTGTTCTTCGGTTTCTCGAACTTGAGCATAACAGTTCCAAAGACCGTTTTCCCCCTGATAGGCCATTTGTAAAATGGATTGTCCTTGGAGTTTGGTAAAAGTCCAATTGTCTTTAGTGAAGTAGGCAATGATGGCTGTCAGTATGGAGTCTTCCCTCCCAAAACCATCAGTATAGTCATCATTATTTTCGGAAAAAGCGTTATCAAGCCAGTTTTCAAAGCCATCAAAGAGGTTGTTTATTCCTTTGACGAGTTCATCACTAATATCTTGGGTTGCGCTGGTGAGTTGATTGGCCGCAAAGTTGGTGATGCCTTCAGCAATCTGTTCGCTGGCGGTTTCAGGATGGTTAAGGATTGTTGGATTGACGTAATTCCAAAAGGTAGTATAGCCAGTTTCACTCCCGTCTTGTTGTTGTTTGACAGAGAGACAGAACCAGCTTTCTGTATTTAGGAGAGGATTAAAAGACGGCGGCGACTGAGGTTCGCCTTCGGATGGGGTAACGGTTGGGGGGGAGGAAGTCTCTTGGCTTAGGTTAGCGAGATAGTTGGCAACAGCTTCAGGGGTAGTGGCGTTTTCTGAGAGTTGGGGAAGTAAATCGGGCTTCAGGGTGATTTCCAGTTGAATCTGGCGATCGGGCAAAAAATCACCATTAGAAAAGGGACTGCGAAATTCAGGGTTGAGGTAAAAAAGGGCGTGAGTGTCGATTTGTTCGTAAGAAACAGGGCTTACTTGGAGGGTTAGGCGACATTCGATCAGCTCGTCATCCTGAGTGGCGAGGCCAAGGTTGGTTGCGCGGGTGGGGAGGGGTGGGTGGATGCGATCACAAAAGGTGATGTCGTGGTGTATTGGATAGTTCTCCATAGGTCAGCCTTCAGCTCATGAAAGGTTCTTAATAATGATTTTAATCGCCCCTGCAGCCATCCAGGATGAGTCATCTAAAATGATTCAATGTTTTTTCAGGGAAAAGCTGTCCAATATAATGCACGAGCTTTTCTCTCTCTTCACTATATGGTTGCATGAGTGCTATTGGCCAATATACATATCCTAATGTTTCCTCAAGCAAAGAGAAATATTCATCAATTCCAAATGGTAAATTTGTAAGTCCATTAGACGACGAATATAGTGTGAGTGAATCGACAAGTATACCATTTTCAAGAAATACACCTATTATATTTTCAGAGTTTTGAAAATCTATAGGTTTAAAATTTCTAAGCCGATCATTAATTTCACCTTCAATATCATCGAACCAAAGTGTATTTTCCCAAAAGGTTCCATCTCTTCCTGAGAACATTGTATAAGGATCAAGAAATTGGATAGAACCGCTAATATACGAGTCTTCTTCATGTAAGAGTTGCAGATCGGAATATTGATCGAGATTTACGTGCCATCTAATATCTACATTTCCCATTTCATTGTAAAGACTTTTTAATGAATCACCTAATTGAATGCCAAACTCCTGTTCGATGATACTGAGAAGTTCATCTCCAAGTTCATCTCCAATCGATGCTTCGTCAATTGCAATATAGCGGCATTCTCTAAGCATTGTAATAATGGTTTCAACTGTCCTTCGATAAGAAAAATCGATCATGATATGCGGAATTTCTTCTCAAAATACTTGGTTTGAATTGCAGGCCAATACTTAGTAAGGAAGTTTACATTAGGACGAGCTACTTGATAATGTTTGTTCATAGTGGTCATTATATGAATTAAACTGTTGAACTTTCCACCAGGAATATCTTTTTTTGCATTGAGTATCTCAGCCGCCAATCCTACTTTCCCGTCAAAAAGTGCTTCCAAAGAGCGACGTGACATATCATTTATCGAAGGAGGACCAGCTGTACTTAAGGATGCTGGAGGAGGACCTTGGGTATATGGTTTAGTTCTGCTGTCTTTTTCCTCAAATTTTGTGGGATCGCTGGCATTTCTTCTAAGATGTCCCCAAGTTATCTTAATTTCTTTAGGAAAGTCGTTCACATAGGGCTTCGCTGCGTCTTCATAATAGGTTACTTGTGCCTTATAATGCAGGATTGTACTATCAGGGTTAGCCTTAATTGCATCTTTCGCATCTTTTTCGACACCTTCTCTCATCTGCGCATTAAGACGCTGAGTTCCTGGTGCCACGTTCCAAACTCTTCCAGGACCGTGTAGGTTTTCATTAACAAGATGAGCTCTAACCCAATTAGAGGGATTAGGGCCATCAATAGCAATCACATGGGGCCAACCTTTGGGCGTTGTGGGGTTACTATCTGGCTTAGAACCACGAGTATTGCCAGGTAGTTTAGTTAGAGGTCTTGCTTCTACAATATGGGAGCGTCCATTTTCCATTTGGTAGGTAATATTGGTTAAAGGGATGGTCGTCGAGGCCGGAATAGCATCACCAGCTATTAGATCGGCCTTAATTAGTTCGAGTTTTGCATCAATTTTTGCTTTAATGGTCTGGTTTCCTGCATTAGGCGAAGAGGACGTATTTTTCCTGATAAAATCATTTAGGTCTTTATTTTTAGCTAAAGCAGCTTTTAATGCAGCATTTTGCTTATTAGTTAGCTTAGGAGGATCAAGTTTTTCTCTCTCTGCGATAAGCTCCTGAATACTTTTAGGTTTACTGGCAACCATTAAAGTTGAAGTTTTACCTGTGCCTTTAAATAGAAGTGTATGCTGTTTCCCATCTCCTCCTGTAAACCTTTTCTTGGTCTTCCACCATTCAACTAATTTTTCTTTTATTTTCTTCCCTACAGCTTTACCTTTCTTAAGTAATTTCTTCGCAAAGTTGACCATCCTGGTAACTAGATTATCAACAATCTTGTTGACCGGGTTTGCAACTTTACCGATGATATTTTTCACTGTTTTACCAATACCACCTAAACCGGCAAGAGAAGCTAACAAACTGATTACAACGGGCAAACTTCGGCTTAGGGCCGCCTCAACCGCTTTTTTCGCCTGGGAAAGATTACCAGCAGCGATCGCAGCAATTGAATTATAGACCGACATCACAAAGTCTTTGATTTGCCCGAAGCGTTCCACTAAGAACATCACAAAATCGAAGACCAGTTTTAGGAGTTTGACGATGGCAGAAGCTGGATTTAACAAGCTTAAAAGCCAAGTAATACCCTCTTTCACCACGGTCTTGACCACAAAGTCACGAATCCGAGACATGACGAGTTCTTTGAGATTGGAGATTTTCTGCTTAACTTCTTCCCAGAGGGCAACCGGCCCTTCATTAACTAGCTTCCTGACAATTTTTATTCCCTTTTCAATCCCATCAATCACCTTGGCAGAGGGAGGGAATTTTTTGATGACTTTCGCCTTAATATTTTCGTAGGTCAATCCCAATATCTGCATCACCAGAGAGAGAATGCCTTTAGCATCGAAGGTTGTAGGTAGGGATATAGCTACTTCTGAGAGTGCTCCCGTTAACCAGCTAATTAGACCCTTAGTCAGGTGAGTCCCGATGTTCTGGGAAAAATTGTGAACCCCACCGCCGACGGCCTCCATAACATTTTTGAAGAAAGTTTTGGGATCTTTCAAAATTGCCATGACCTGACCAGCCGCTCGATTAATGAAATCAAAGATCGGTTTTGAGTCAATCCCGGCTATATCACAGGCAGACTGAACCGCAACACGCAGGGCCTCTGCAAAATCACCCGTAATCACTGCCCCTGCGATTTGTACTGCCCCCTTCAATCCTGTTTGGAAAACAGATAAAACCTTATCAAGACCGGCCGCCAAACCATTGGCAACCGCTTTTACTCCAGTAATTGCCTTATCAGCCACCAAATTGACTGCGCTAACTGCCGTGTCTACCACGCCATCAATGGCATTATTAATCCGCTTGGTAAGGTTGGGGAAACGGTCTTTTAGATACTTGTTAGCTGTATTTTTTGCCCAGTCTCGAAACTTATTGAGCTTGTCAATAACCCAGTTACGGGCTTTGTTGATGAGTGCGATCGCTGCATTTTTGGCTTTATCAATAATATTCTTGACCGCCTTACGCAGTGCGGTGAAGATCCCGTCGATGGCGCTGGTAATCTTCTTAACTGCGCTTTTAATAACACTAACTGCTCGATCCCACCAACTATTATCCTCTTGAGCCTTTTCTAGTTCCTTCTTTTTATCTGCGGCTTTTCTCTCACTTGCTTTTTTCTCTTCTTCTGCCTTTGCTTCGCCTTTTTTCAGTTCCTTACCGGCTTCTCCTTCCGAAGTTTTAACCTTTTCGCCAATCTCCTTGCGGTTGGCTGCCTGTTGCTTATCGGCTTCAACCATAAACTCATTGACCTGAGCGTGGGACTCCTTAAGACCCTCTTGTTGCTGCCGAGCCACTTTCTGACGGTTGGCTACTACAATGTCCCGTTGCTCTTTATCAGCTTGCTGATTAACGTTGGCAGCATCCGACTTAGCCTGATTAATTTTCGCTGCCTTGTCCCGATCCCTTGTGTTAGCAGCATCTGTCGTTTGCGCCTTTGCCTCTGCCAGGTTGGATTCAAGAGTAGGTTTTAACAACTCATCCGCACGCTGACGAACATCTGCTGGTAAGGGCGCATTTACATAAGCCATGGCCCCAGTGTCGGCGCTGGTTTCAAGGGAGACAAAAGCATCGGTACTCAGGTTAGTCTTTGTCTCTTGATTGATCTTCTTCGGCTGAATGTTCTCTTGTCCTGGGTGATGCTTAAAGGCATTGGCAGTTGCATCACGCTGGGCTTTGAGTTGGGATTCTGCATCGCCACGCTGCTTGCCCATCCGTTCTAGATTGGCTTCGCCCTCAAGCTGAACATTGGGCAGTTTTCCAGCACTGGTGTTTACCCCTGTATCAGTGGTCCGGATATTGTTGAGGAAACTCTGGCGATTGTTGCGCAACCAGCCCAGGAAAGAATTCTCATCTTGCCTATCTAGCAGTTTTTCGTTGTCTTTGTTGTTCGGAGGTGTTCCTAAACTCTCGGAAGGGCTGGCCTGCAAGTCACCCGGATCAGTGCCGATCGCCCCATCCCCGATTTGCGCTTCCCCTGACACCGAAATTCCTTCAGGTGCTTTGGTTTCTTGTTGGACTTTACCGCTTGTCTTAGCCACCAATATAGGAGCATTCTTAACCTCATTTTGTTGCTCCTGGTTAATCTTGCTATCAAGCTGATTGCCAAGGTTGGGCTGTGTTGCTGCTATCTGGGAAGGGCTAGATTCAAGAAACTTTACCATTGCTTGGTCTGATGAGCCAGCCAAGGATAGGGACTCAACTTCGGCAACCTCTTCTGCTTCGCTCTCAGAAGGTTCTGGCGACTCCACTGCTACTTCTGATACTGGAGCCTCATCCGGTGAACTAGGAGCTTGCTTAGTGTCTTTGAGCTTTTCTTGTACGCCCTCTTTTGGTACGGTCTCGTCTTTGTTAACTTCTGTGCTAGTAGATTGAGGCTCAGTTTTGGGGGCTACGGCGGCTTTATCTCCGGTAGCCTCAGATTTTAAGGAGGGTTCTGAAACAGTTGTTGCTTTCGGCGGAGCAGATGACTCTAAAGAAAAGGCAGACGGTTGGGAAACCTGGGGACTATTTCGACGCAAAGAAATCAGATGTTGTGTCCCAAAATCCCCTTGAGAAATTGCTTTTCGTGCTAGTGGAGCATTCTGCGCCATTGCATGAGAAGCTGATACACCTTCATTTTGGCTTGAATCATTACGCTGGTTGAATGAGGTCTGTGATTCGGGTGAATGATTGGAGCGTAAAACAGGCGTAGAGGTTTGCTGGATAGTATGGGTTAATTCATGAGCCAACAACTGCCGTCCGGAGGTAGATTCTGGCGCGTAGCGACCGTTACCAAAGAATATATTCTGACCTACGGTAAACGCTTCGGCGTTGAGCTCACGGGAGGCACTGGCTGCTCTGGAGTCTGTATGCACCCGCACTTTGCTAAAATCATAGCCAAAGTGCCGTTCCATAAAGCTGCGGGTAGAGTCTGACAGGGGATCACCACCCCCTTTGGCGGACTGGATGCGAGCTTCTAAATGGGCGGATAGGTTAGGAGTTTGACCAGGGGTTGCTTTGGTTTGAATGCTTTCCTGCTCCTCTTCGCCAGCCTCTTGTTGGAGCATTGGTAATTCTCCTTCTTTGTCCTCTGTTTCCTCTTTCTCCTCCTCTTCTTCAGCCTGTCGCTGGAGCATTGAGATAGCTATTTTTTTCCCTTCTAAGGGTTGTTTTTTACTCCCTTGTTCCTGATGTTGAAGTGAGGAAATGTCAGGTTTAGCCTGTATTTCTTCCTCTTCGGTTGCTTCGGTTTCTTGTACACACTGCTTTTGGGTTAACTCGGTAGAACTAGGAAGATTGACGTTATTTACCACCTGGTATGCCACTCGGTCAGCTTCTTGCTCGTATTTATCATTCGGTTGCCCAATGGTCAACTTTGTCTGTATCGGTGATGCTGACCAATAATTATTTTTTGTATCTTCTTCCCTTTGTCTGTTTGCCTCGGAAGCACTGCGAACCAACCCACGCCTCTGCGAATTACCACTTATCCCAAGGCCACTAATTTTTTGACGAGATTGAGACTTAACTATTCGCTGACGCTTCATTACTGCAGGCTCCCATAAATAGTTGGCGTTGCCGAATTTTCTGCGACATCCTCCCACGCACGCTGCTACGCTTTGCCCTTTACACAAACGAATATGCTATTCGCTTTTTACGTCAGTTCCCATCTGCGCAGAAGTTCGCAAGGACTTGCCTAAGATGGGTTCTAGCTTACCTTTTCTACTCAGGTGCATAGGGTAACAGCCCCTATTTTTGGAGGCTCTACCTTTCTTGACGCTCTCCTGGCTGAAGCTCAGGAGATTCATAACGAATCCCTGTCCGGATCGTTATTATCTTGTTTTCACAAGTTCCCAGGCTCACCACGTTTGCCTCAAAGGGCGTAGTGATATTTCCTTAAACTCTGCCAATTCAGGTGTTGGGCGTGTACTTTCCGAGAGTCCCCCGGTAGGTTTTTAAGTTTTATACTGACTAACTTTATTTTACCATATTCACGGCATTTTTAAATGCTGATTGGTTCTACATCACCTGTTTTAAAACAGGCGTTTTGAACATCCCGTGTGTTGTTATAAACTTATGTAAACATAGCTTTAGCCTTACTCCTGCCCCCTGCCTCCTGCTTCTTCTCAACTGTAAAGTTTATTTTTGTCCAGGCACTTACTTAATAGTGCGATCGCTCATTAGATGTAACACACTAACTTAACACAAATATTGAGCTTAAGTGCTAGTCTGAAGGTGGTAGAATTAGTAATTAAGAGCATTGGAGATATTTAGATATGACACTTGCGAGATCAGAAACTCAAAGAAATATCCTATTTTCTGCTTCAATTAATGACAATAATGGTATTTCTTATGCTTATGCTTTTGGAAAAATCTTGTTCTTATTTGTTAACTTGATTATTTTCGTCTTTTTAGTTGGACTCTTGTTAATCTCTTTTTCGACGTGGATTTTGATTACTGCTTTCCGATGTGGATCAGAATTTTTTGACTGGATATATACAGAAGATTTCCCCCAAGACCAAAAGAATGACGATGCAGCTATTACCTTTAAGACCCTTTATGGATTAATTATTTTACTCTTGTCTCCCCTAGCTTGGTTAGTTGATTGGTCAGAAAAAGTAATTGCTAAATATCTAATTCCTAATTTTTCCTTTCCCTCGTTAACAGAAACCATTATTCCCGCAGTGATCAAGCGGTTAGGGTTCGATAATGATACGTTTCCCTGTTTAAACAAAGAACAAGAATCAAAATCAACCTAACTGAACTCTAGAACTTAGCTAAAAAGCTTGACACTGTTCCATCTTGTCTGATTAGCATTAGCCTTGGGAAGAAAGTCCTGTGAATCAACGTCAGAATCAATTAGACAATTTAGACAATAATGACCATTTTCTGAGTTTAGCACTGAAATGGTTAAGCCTTCGTTTACGAGAATTAGCAGGAGAGGAGATAAAGGATACAGAAATCCATAAGACTTATATGACTATGGAAACTGTGGCTAGTCAAGAACCTTATCCAGCTTTTGTCTATATTAATCACCAATTTGGACTTTCTTCCTTTGAAGAAGCACTGTTGTTATTGTGTGTGTCCCTGGAACTTGATCCTACGATCGCTGGTTTATGTGGCAAAGCACAACAAGACCCCAATTTATGTTATCCCACGTTTTTTCTAGCTACTTCTTTATTTCAACAATCGACTTGGAATACTTTCAGCCCAACCTCTCCCCTATTTTACTGGGGTTTATTAGAGATTAACCAAAGGGGACATCAACCCTTCATTACCAGTCCCCTACAAGCAGATCAACAAATTGTTAATTACATTAGAGGACTGTATTATCTGGATCAACAATTGGCAAGTTTTTTGATGCTAATTGATCCCCCTAACAATCCCTTACCTGCTTCTCAGCAAGGGATTGTAGACCAGATTATTACCTATCTTCAACATTGTTCACAAGGTAATTTACCTATCATTCAATTATTAGGAACAGATGGATCTAGTAAACAACTTATTGCTGCTCATATAGCGACTTGTTTGGGATTTAAGGTTTATCACTTACCCTTGGGGTTATTGCCCAACCAAATCTTTGAGTTAAAAACCTTTCTCAGACGTTGCAACAGAGAAGCTAAATTGATACCGATGGTGCTTTATCTAGATACTCAAGAACAAGACTCTTCAAATGAGACAATTTCTACTGCCCTACTCAATCATTGTTTATCCGGGTATCATGGTCTATTATTTCTTGACACTCGTAAACCTTACCCCCAGATAAATAGAACCACTCTAAGTTTCGATGTTAGTAAACCCACTGTTTCTGAACAAGAAATGGCTTGGACACAAATGTTAGGTGATCGTGTCTCAAATGAAACCCCTTCCCTGTTAGCTAATCAGTTTAATTTTAATCTCCCTACCATTGAAATTAATGCTTCTTTAGCTCTTTCAGAACCGATTAAGAAGCAAGTAGAGTTACATAATCGTCTTTGGAATCTTTGTTTAATAAATAGTCGTCCTCAACTTAATGATTTAGCACAACTGATTGAGACTAAGGCCACATGGGATGATCTAGTGTTACCAAAAGAAGAAATAGCTTTGCTCAGACAGATCCGTGATCAAGTTCGACAACGAACTCAAGTCTATGAAACATGGGGGTTTCAACAACGGATGAACCGTGGACTGGGTATCAGTGCTATGTTTGCGGGAGAAAGTGGTACGGGTAAAACCATGGCAGCAGAAGTTATTGCTAATAGTTTAAGCCTTAACCTCTATCGTATTGATCTGTCTGGGGTGGTGGATAAATATATTGGGGAAACTGAAAAAAATCTACGACGTTTATTTGATGCAGCAGAAGGGGGTGGTGCGATTTTATTTTTTGATGAAGCGGATGCTTTGTTTGGTAAACGTAGTCAAGTTAAAGATAGTCATGATCGTTATGCCAATATAGAGGTCAATTATTTATTACAACGTCTTGAATCTTATAAAGGACTCGCTATCTTAGCTACTAATTTGAAGAGTTCTTTGGACTCTGCTTTTCTCAGACGACTACGATTTATCATTAATTTTCCTTTTCCTGGTAAGTCAGAACGTCAGCAAATGTGGCAAAAAGTCTTCCCAAAAGAAACCCCCATTGAAGCCTTAGATTTTGAGCGTTTAGGGGCATTTAATCTTGCCGGTGGTAGTATTCATAATATCGCTGTCAATGCAGCTTTTCTAGCTGCACAAGCTGGCACTTCTGTAACCATGTCATTAGTCTTGTCAGCAGTAAAGACTGAGTTTCGTAAGCTAGAAAGACCTATTAATGAATCTGATTTTAGGTGATCAATTCAAAATTTATAACACAACATGGGAGTGCGAAAACTCCTATTTTTAAAATAGGAGATGAAGCACGACCCCGACAGGGATTCGTTATGAATCTCCTCGGTTTTAGCCAGGAGAGCGTCAATATTCAAATATATAATTGCCATCATCATCTTTCTTTAACCTTAATTTACCGTCAACCATTTCATAAATAGGTTTTTTGAAAAGAGGAATTCCCAGCTTCTCTTTAACCTTCCCTAATTCATTAAATACCCATTCTTGTGTCTTTGGATCTCGTAGAGGAATAATGGTAGGAGTAGGCATTTTCACAGATATTTCCTCATATACAGGAGATTCTAATCTTGTTAATTCAGATTTCTCTATCTCAGAATGTTTTGTGTATTGAATAGCAGCCTTTTTAAAGCCAAACCGTTCCAATAACTTATGAACTCCGGTTTGTTCCATACTAATAAGTAAATCAAAATCGGTAATTTTCAGTTCTTCAGATAAAGCGATCGCACTTTGAACTAATAAAGTAATGGCCTCAGGTTTACGGTGTTGTGGTTGAACATACATTCCCATCGCCCCACCAATACGACGGGGTTGAAAAGGAGTATCCGTCATCCCTTCATAATTTAACGAAGGGATTTCATCATGACAATAAACGCATAAAAAGCCAACAATTTGCCTATTTTCACTAGATTCCAACACAAAAGTGCCAATAGAACGAGATTCTAACTTCTGTTTGACGTAGGATACATAGTCAAAATCAGGTATCAGAACCATTGAGAGATCATACTGCGATCGCTCTTCTAAAAAAGCCATCCAGAGAGGGGCGATCTCATTTGCATCATTCGGGGTAGCTAGTCGTTGTTGATACATAACCTAAGCAATGAGATAGTAAAAAAAAGAATGTTCATTTCCTCCTTCATCTTTTTATCTATCCGAGAGCAAGTTGTTTATACACTATATCCTAATCAGTTACAAAATTTTACAAAAAAAGGGCAGAAATTTTGGATTATTGTATAAAAAAGGGAAAAATGCTCAGATATATAAATAGAAGATTTAAGTAAATCAATTCAATGAGTGAGCCATCATGGATGATGAACTACAACAATTAGCCAAAGACATTCAAAAGTGTCAACAAAGTTATCAAAAAATCAAACTATTAGACGTAATGATTCGTGAACTGCAAAATGCCAATTGCTTATATTATGATCATAAGTTAGTTCCCGATTATTTAAGGGGATGCTATGATGAAATTAGGGCAGAAGCACAACAAAAGCTATTTTACTGGCTTGCTCAAAATATTGACAATTATGATTCAACTCGAGCCACATTAAAAACCTGGGTGAATAATAAATTAAGATTTCTGATGCTAGATGTAATTAAGGTATTTAGAGAAAATATTAAAGAGGAAGTCCCTATTTTTTCCTTAGAAGACTTAGATAGACAAGAAATACAAAGCGCAAAAGCTAGTGAATCAAACTTGTTTTTATCCGAACAAGTTATTCAAGTTATTCAAGAAGATTCTGAAAGAATTTTCCAAACAACCCATATCAGAAAAAAGCCTCAAGCTAACTTTCAGTTTATTTGTCTTCAGCGATATCAAGGCTATTCTTGGCAAGAACTATCAAATAAATTGAATGTATTAATTCCTACTTTAAGTAACTTTTATCAACGAAGACTTAAAGAATTTGCCCCTTTGATTCAAAAATACTTACAAGAATAAACAACTAACTTACGTCTTAATAATGTTTACCATGTCTAAAGCTAAAACCATGACTAACGCTTCATCTTCTCAGTTTCAAGTACCTTTAACTCGCTTGGCTCACCAAGAAGCACAACAATTTTATTATGAACACAAAAATCCTCAAAAAGCCAAACAAGTCTATTTGAATTGTTTAGCTGTTTATGCAGTAGAATATTATCTCAAATGTTTAGGAATTCAAACCAATAAACAACAGAGCGATAGTTTTCAATTAATCCCCCAAACCCTTTCTAATATTGCTGACTTAGAACTTGAGGAAGGTAAAAAAATTGAATGTCGTCCTGTCTTACCGAATCAAAATACTTGCTTAATTCCAGCAGAAACATGGGAAGATAGACTAGGATATGTGGCAGTTCAATTAAATAAAGCTCTCACACAAGCCACCTTAATTGGTTTTCTAGAAACAGTCAATTGTCAAGAAGATGAAGAAGTTTTGCTCTCAAAGTTTGAGCCAATGAATAAGTTGATAGAAAAAGTGACTTCCCTTGAAAATTCTACATCCCCTACTAGGGAAAAACCTGCTATTTTTCAGCTTACTCCTTCCTCCCCAATCATGCAAATAACTCAGTGGTTACAGGAGGAAACTCAACAGGAATGGCAGAAATTAAAAACTTTGATTAATCCTCAATTACTAGAAGTTGCAGTAAGAAGTGGTCAGAATTTATCTATGTTGAATGAAGCAAAATGGGTAGAATTAGGAAAACCCATTCAACTAACAGCTTTAAGCGAGCCACTGATATTAGGAATTGCTTTTCAAACTATGGAACAAAGTGAACTCAATATTTCTGTTGAACTCTATCCCAATTTGAATGAAAAATATTTACCAACAGGACTGGAAATGCAGATTTTAGATGAAAATCAACAACTGGCAATGCAAGCAATGACGAAGGAAAATAATCCTTATTTACGATTTTCTTTATTAGCTGAACTTGGCGATCGCTTTTCTGCTAAAATCACCTTTAAAGAAGTTAGCTTTGTTCAAGAATTTATGGTGTGATAGAGAGTTTCTAGCTGTTTCAGGAAGTAATTACACCAATTATGTGTCATGTTATGTTGCGTTGTATCCGTTAGTTTTAGGTAGTAGGTTAAAATGCTAATTAGCCTTCAATTTCTTGGCAATTTAAAAGAGAAAGGATTTCAGGTTTTAGGAACAATTAAAAATAAAAAAGGGGTAATTGACACAAAAAAGGGAGAACTACCTCCCGACCCCCAATTAGCTGACCTATTAAACCAACATTGGCAAAATTATCGTCAAGTTTGCGCCCCTTACCAACGTATTCGAGGTATTCGCCCCTTAGAGGTTGACTATGGTACTCACATTCCTCAATGTGAAGAGTCAGCCCAAAAGTTAGGCACTCGCTTCAACCAATGGCTTTACAATGACTCATTTCGTCCATTAGAGGGACTAATCCGAGAATATTTAGAACGAGAGGGTAAAAATCGTTGTTTGATTGCCACTGAAGACGATAACCTGTATAAATTACCCTGGCATAAATGGCAGTTGAGGGATGGAATAGAAGACTTTTTTGTGAGCTTTACCCCTGTGAATTATTCGGTTTCTTCATTAAAAAATTCTCAGCCATCTTCCTCTCCTAAAATTTTGGCTATCTTAGGTCATAATGAAGGAATTAATCTTGAACAAGACCAACAGGAATTAAAAAATAGATTTGGTAAAAATCTCAATTTAATTGTTGACTCCAAAACGGGACATAATACTCAACATGAAACCATAAACGATAATTTATGGAAACAATCGTGGCAGATTATTTTTTTTGCTGGACATAGTGAAACTAAAGGAGAAACAGGAAGACTTTATCTTAATGATAGTGAAAGTTTAACCATCAATCAGCTTGAATACGCCATGAAAGAAGCGGTTAAAAATGGTTTACAGGTAGCCATTTTTAACTCCTGTGATGGAGTTGGATTGGTCAAACAATTAGCCCATTGTCAGATTCCCTATATAATTGTTATGCGGGATTTAATTCCTGATAGGGTAGCTCATAAATTTTTAACCTTTTTCCTAGCTAATTGGACAGAGGGAGATTCTTTTTATTCTGCCGTTCAAAAGGCACAACAGCAATTACAGGGATTAGAAACAGAGTTTCCCTGTGCTAGTTGGTTGCCATTAGTTTATCAACATCCTTATGCTGTTACACCCATCTTATCTGGTTTAGCTATAACAGAAGAAACTAAAGGGAATACAAATACTTCGAGACTATCTATCTTTTTCAAATTAGCTTTTTTAAGAGGTACAAAAATCTTTGCTTTATCATTACTTTGGGTGATACTTTTACAAAAATGGGATACTGCCAATATTTCTCCTGTTCAAACCGTCCAAGTCGAGCCAGTTAATAGACCAATTAATCAGATAAAATCTCTATTTTTTTCCAGTTTGTTAGTCACAATATCTGTCATGGGAATACGCTGGTTAGGATGGTTACAGGGAATAGAATTAATAGCTTATGACACCATGATGAAAATGCGTTCTTCAGAGTTCATTGATCAGAGAATAAGTATTGTTGAAATAACATCTGAAGATGTGAACAAATATGGTTATCCTATTTCTGACGAGACACTAGCTAAGGTTATTTCTAAATTGACTTTGCATGACCCTATAGTGATGGGAATTGATATTCATCGTAATCAACCCAGAGGAAAAGGAAGGGAGGAATTAGTTAGGTCATGGCAAGATGGTAAAGTTATTTCTGTTTGTGCTTATAACAATGAAGATAAAAACTATGCAGCCCCTCCAGAAATCAAACTATCTCAATTAGGATTTAGCAATTTAATGATTGATACGATTCCTTTCTCTGGGGAAAAAGTTCGCCGTCAATTATTATCTTATAACCCTGATATAGCAGAATTTTCTTCATCTTGTACTACTCCTTATAGTTTCAGTTTCAAATTAGCTCATTCTTATCTTAAACAAAAAGATATTGAGTTAAAGGTAACGAAACCAGATAACAATTTGCAATTTGGAAACTTAGTGTTAACTCGTTTGCCATTTCAATTTGGAGGTTATCAAAAGTTAGATGGCGAAAGCAATCAGATTATGATTAATTATCGTAGTAGACAATTCCCTGCAAAACGATTAACCTTGTCTCAAGTCTTAGAAAATAAGATTGAGCCTCAATTTATCAAGGATAAAATTATACTCTTAGGATACAGTTCCTCAACTGCAAGAGATTATTTTAATACTCCTATAGGAGAGTTGCCTGGAGTCGTAATTCATGCACATAGTACCAGTCAATTAATTAGTGCTGTTTTAGATAAGCGATCGCTTATATGGACTTTTCCACAATGGGGTGACTTTTTAGTAGTATTACTCTATTCAAACCTAACAATTCTAGTCAGTTTAATCTTCAAGATAAATCATGTATTTTCTTGGCGATCGCTCTTAAGATTTGGAGTGTTTATTTTGTTAAATATAATGACATTTTTTATCTGTTTATCTTTTTTAGAATCTGGATTATGGCTACCTTTTGTCCCACTTATTGTAAGCAGTTTACTGGTTGTTTCATGGACATTACTGCCTTCTGAAATTACCTGAAAATTTCAACAATTATATTTTAGATTATGTCAATTCCGTCTATAACCTAAAATATTCACTATTCACGCGATCTTAGATTAGCAATGAAAAAGACTTTATTTGTATTAATAAGTGGAAATAAGTGTACAATTATTGAAAAAGCTGTTGTACTTTTTCTTTCACTACAACGTATGTAAATCCGAGATATTAAAGAAAATAACTATCATCTTTAATTTGTTCCGATATTTAGATAATTAATTAAGAAAACAATCATGAAAAATAAAAAGCAATTTTTTGGATTAATTACGCTCTTTTTAAGCTTAACTTATGGTGTTATCCCCTTGATAACCAATTTTTCTCAAGCTGATGCTCAACCAAATCCATCGGAGACACCTTCTCCACCGGAAATACCTCCTCCACCGGATACACCCCCTCCAGACAATAAAACTAAACCAGGGGGTGGATTAAATCCTGAACCCAAATCGTGTAATAGTCAAAATGGACAATTTCAGGCTCTAATTCCCCTCAAAAATCCAGTTTTGACCACTTCTAGCGAGCCAACAGTCTTAATTTTTCTCCCCGATGGAAGCGATAGTATTGCTCAAGCAGAATTTTGGGTTAATACTTCCCAAGGTAAAACGAAAGTTAATCTGACAATTCCTAGTCAACCGGGAGTTATCTCCATAAAAACGCCAACTTCTATCGAAGTTGATGAATATACCCCTTGGTATTTTAAAGTAACTTGTAAAAATGAAAAAACTGTAATTTTACATGGTTGGTTTAAAAGAGTTCTCTTAACTCCAGATTATCAACAAATAATTGAAGCAGGAACTCCTGAAATTTGGTATGATGTCTTAGCTAATACGGCAGAAGAATTAATGTCAAATTCTAATGATCCAAATCTCAAAAATCGCTGGATAAAATTATTAGAAAGTATTCAAGCTGGTGAATTAACTAATCAACCAATAAGACAAAGTAATTTCAGTTCAGATGAAAAATATTTGGCTAAGTAGTCGAGTTATTTCCAATTTCCAACTAATATATAAGAAGACCAATAATGGGGGTCTTTGTACTCTAAATTAGCCTTAAATAATGATAATTGTGCTTCATGAAGTGCTTTTGCTTTCGTCATATTAGGTTTAGCTAAAGCTTGGTAAAAATCTGTCATTAGTTGGGTATTTGCCTTATCATCGGCTCGCCATAAGGTGGATACTGTGCTACTAACACCGGCTCTGACGGCAATTCCTGCTAACCCTAAAACGGCTCGATTATCTCCTTTTGCTGTTTCGCAAGCACTGAGAACTAATAAGTCAATAGGATTGGTTTTTTCTTGACTTCCTGTCTGAATTAATTGGTTAATATCATTGGGTTTAATTAATTCTTTATAGGCAACAATATAAGTCTGCTCTGGGTTGGAACTAAAAACGCCATGAGTTTTCCAATGAATGGCTGAATATTGATTTCCTTGTAGTTCTTTTTCAAGATTGAAACGAGTAAATTCTTGATTCAGTAATGGGATATTTGTCGGAACAATCTTCGCAATATTTTCTAATTCTTCTTGTAAATATTGAATAGAATCAAAGGATAAATTATCTTGAAATGTTTGCTCTAAGTTAACCCCTCCGAGGAAAACTATTGGGGGTGATATTGACGATTGAGCTTGCAGTAATGTGAGTCCTGGTGCAACAGCAATTCCATATTTTTTTTCTAGTAAATATTCTTGTTTTTCCCCATCATATAAAACCGACATGGGGATATTTCTTAATAGTCCATCAAGAACAAAAACTAAGGTATCTATTGATTGATTTTCGGTTAAAATTGTTTCAAGTGGTTTTATAATCCATTGATAAACTTTTTGAGATTCTCTTGGTATTTCACATTTTTTACAACCGTTACCAATTTCTCCTAAATAACCTTGTAATTTTTTTAATGTTTGGTTAACTTCTTGATTAGAAATTTGAACTTCTTGATAGTCAATATAATCATTTATTCCAGGAACTTGATAGATAATTACCAGTTTTTCTTTGAGCAAAATAGGATAAATTATCAGAGATTGAGTATCTGTTATTTTCTCAAAAGTAATTTGGGAAGATAAATCACATTGTAAGAAGTTTTCTAATTCTGCTAGTTGTAATGATTCTACTTGTGTTAAGATTTTTTTGAGTTTTTCTGGATTAGGTATTTTCTGATGTGATTCTAGTAAACTATTAATATATTCTCTGTATAAAGGTTCTATATTATCACGAAAAGAAAACTGTATATCTGGTTTAATAATTAAAATGTTTTTACGCACTGTTTCTAAAGTTGTAATAGCTGATTCATAATCTTCAATAGCTTGATTTAGGTTGCCTTCAACTTGGTTAATTCTAGCTAGTTGCCATTGCCATTGATAAGCTAAATAAGGGTTATTTTTTGGTTGAGCTAAATAGAGAGCTTGTTGGGTCAAATTTTTAGCTTTTTGCCGTAACTTCTTCTCATTATTATTAAAACTTAAATACTCATAAAAACTACCTAAATTACCTTTAGATTGAGAAATTAATGCTTGATTATCTTCTGATTTTATTTGCTCAGATTCGGCGATTGATTCTTCAAGTAGTTGAATAATTTGTGAGGAATTATTTTTGTCATAAAAGGAGTCAATCCAGTGTTTTTGTTTGGTATATTGAATTTTTGCATGGATGCGAAATTGAGTTAAGGGAAGTTGACTTAAATTAAGCTCATCATGTAATCTTTTAGCTGATTGGGGATCATTGTTTAATAAGAATAGTTGAATACGATTAAGGGTTGTTTTGATTTGGGTTTGTAATACCAGACTTTGAGAAGCATTTTTATAAGCTGTATCTGCTTTTTGGTAATATTTTTTAGCTGATTTTGGAAGTATTAATGGTTGATGTTGCCAAGGAATATAAGAGTATTTAGGAACAGTAATTCTTTCCCTTTCTAAGTCACCCAGTGCTTGATAAATATTTCCAAGACTTAGGGATATTTTTGAGGATAAATTAGAGTTTTGGTCTAATGGCTCTAATAATTGTTCTAGAATAGTTTTGGAGAGTGAAAACTGTCCCATATTTCGTAAGATTTCTCCTAATGTTCTCCAAGCTTCAATAGTAATTATATTTTCTGTGTCAATCAACTTTAAATTATCATCAATATTTTGTTTAGTTAATGCTTGACAATTATCTTCGTTTATATTAAGTATTTGGATAACTTTTTGACAAGCAAGGGGATTAAATCCGATTTGTTGAAGGGCATAAGTTTGATAGAGTTGACTCCGTTTAATTCCTAATATATGATTCGTTTTTTGATAATTAATAATAGCTAAATCACAGGTTTTAATTGCTTTATTTGCTTCTCCTAATTCAATTTGTAAGCGACAAAGATTGGTAGCTGTAATAGCTAACTTTTGAGTATTTAGCTGAGGATTATTTTGAAACAGAGTAATAGCTTTTTCAAGTTTAATTGCTGCTTCAATAACTTGTCCTTTTTGATAAAGAATATCTGCTTGTTGAGCTAGTATTTCTGGAGAGATTATCGTTTGTGCAGAAATAATGACGGGAGAAAAAGTTAAACTGAATCCTAAGAAGAAAATCAGTATTAGTCTTGAATATTGGGTTATTATTCTGGAAAGCAAATTAAATATTTTAAACATGGTTATATTTTTGAGTTTTTATTGTTTGGTAATTAGATTGGAATTTTATGAGTTTAAATAACCACTTTTTGACCTGAATTTGGAGTACGCTACGCGCACCTTCGATAGGGGAGTTAGAGTATTGAGTTAGAGTTTTTTCTATAAGATAATCAGCGTTGAAGACTCTTGATTTTGACCAGTTGTCTATAAATTCTCTTATGTCGAACTCAGGTTTATAGAAATTATAATTCAAAAGTTTGAATTAAAGCAGAGTAACTTAACTCTTTTTTTGTTTAAGAACAAGATAAAGTAAACGGCTTAAAGTTTGGTGATTGTTCAATATTAATAGGAATTGAAGGGTTAGGTAAAGTATTTTCATCTAAAGGAATTAACTCTCTTTCATTAAAAGGAGAAGGAGTAAATAATTGCTCTGGGGTAGTAGGAAAACCACCATTTCCCATATTATAAAATTCAAGGGTTGCTGAGGTTCCAGCGACTTGACAACCTTGTTGAATATTGGGGTTAATATTACGTTCTGGTAAATTCTCTAAGCTGCGAATTGGGTCAATAATTGTGCTATTTAGATTAATTATTCCATCAATTCCTAAAGCAGAACTAGCATCAATGGCACTTATATTTCCAAATGCTTCTCCTACTGCAAACCCAAAAATAGCTTTACCGTTAATGGTAATATTGCCCCCATTTCCTGTAAAAGCATTAGCAGTAATTCTATTTTGATCATAAAGATTGGTAAGAATTAAATCAGCATTAATAAGAATATTCCCTCCATCACCTCCTGCTTGTGCTGTCCCTGCTGTAGTTGAAATTTGACTGACATTTCTTAGAAGTAGAATATTATCAATATTAAGGGTAATATTTCCGCCGGTGTTACTAGCTGTTTGAGCGGTAATACTTCCGTTATCCAGGGTTAGATTACCAGCAAATATTTCAATATTTCCCCCAATTCCTTGTCCTTGATTATTAACGGAAATAAAAGCTTTGTCTGTTATATTAAAAATGGGGGGGTCAATAAAAATATTTCCTCCATTTCCTTTAGCATTAACGGTAGCATTAGCAAAAATTCCACTACCATTTCCCGAAAGTGTTATACGTTCATCAATGATTAAGTTAATATCCCCTGCATCGTTATTTCCATTGGTGGTGGTACTAATTTGACTATCGTTGGTGACATCAAGTGTTTTTGAATTCAAGTTTATATTGCCTCCTTTTCCTGCTGATGTGGTGGCAGAAATTTGAGAGTTCTTATCTAGATTGATGGTATTACTGGTAATATTAATATCTCCTGCGTCTGCACTATCTTGTCCTTGGCTATTAGTGCTAATTCGACTTTGATTTAGGGTTAAATTGGAACTATTAATATTAATTTTTCCTCCGTCTCCTGTTGCATTAAATCCTGCTTGACTGGAGATGCTACTATTATTATTGAGATTGATAGTTTGAGTATTAGAAAGACTAATTGAGCCGGCATCCCCTTCCCCTTGAGTAGAGGCAGTAATTTCTGATTGATTGAGAATAATAGTTTGAGCATTAGGAAGATTAATGGAACCGGCATCCCCTTCCCCTGCGGTAGAGGCAGTAATTTGGGAATTATTGTTTAAACTGACTTGTTGGGAATTAAGAGTAATATTACTAGGTTGGTTTGCCTTTCCCGTAGGATTAATAGCAGTAGAAATGGTGCTATTATCCAAGTTTATGTTTTGAGCATTGGGAACAACGATACTTCCTGCATTTCCGTCTCCTGAAGTAGCTGCTGAAACTGTGGAGTTATTTAACTCAAGTAATGGGGTATTGAAGGTAATTTCTTGAGAATTACCTATTGCTTCTGATTCGACTGCACTATTAATTTGACTGTTATTGAGTTCTATTTTTTGGGAAGCATCAAGGTCAATTTCTCCTGTATCACCATTACCAGAAGTGCTGGCAGTAATTTCTGATTGATTAAGAATAATAGTTTGAGTATTAGGAAGATTAATGGAACCTGCATCTCCTTCCCCTGCGGTAGAGGCGGTAATTTGGGAATTATTGTTTAAACTGACTTGTTGGGAATTAAGAGTAATATTACTAGGTTGGTTTGCATTTCCCGTAGGATTAATAGCAGTGGAAATTATGCTATTATCCAAGTTTATGTTTTGAGCATTGGGAACAACGATACTTCCTGCATTTCCTTCTCCTGCTGTTGAGGCAGTAATCTTAGAAGTGTTGAGGATAAGATTATCGGTTTTAACTTCAATATTGCTGGGTTGATTTGATACACCTTCGAGTTGTATTTCTGTA
>JAAUYK010119618.1_pt1 | contig 25348 bp, 34 predicted proteins | sample 7278021 | NCBI WGS metagenome assembly JAAUYK01 (sample SAMN14350223, study PRJNA611818) | marine sediment metagenome | isolation source: surface marine sediment (1.8m) | place: French Polynesia: Moorea | collected 2018-08
AACTCCCCGATGGGCTGATTCACCCCTGCGGCCAGGTCGCCCATCATTCGCAACGTTGGGATGATGGCGTTTGTTTCAAACCCGAAAGCAGCAAGCAACGTGGCCGCATCGCGCAGATCCGACAGCCGGAACGGCGTGGAGGCCGCGAATCCGCCCAGTTGCTTCATCAGACGGTTTGCATCTTTGGCGGACCCCAGAAGAGTCCTGAAAGCAGTTTCCGCTTTTTCCACATCAGCGGCGAGCTTGACCCCGAAAGCCACGCCGCCTGCAACTGAGGTAACGCCGATCAGCCCGCCGAAAGCCACCTTGGCGGAGTTGATGGATTTGGTCAGACGGGTGAACGCGTTGGAGACGCCAAACTTTCGGTCAAACTGCCGAAGCTTACCGGCGGCGCGATCGAGGCCTCTTCGAAAGTCGGCCGTGTTTGCCGTGACGTTGACCGCTAATTCGTCGATTGTGCCCACGGGCCAATCCTATCAATAGCTTTGCTTGGGCATTCCTGCTGAGCCGCTGGCCTTGCGGCCTGCCAGTCGCCATCTCCAACAAATAAACGCCGAGTTTGATTGCCTCCCTGGCGTCGATCTCGTGCTTAATTCGGGCAAGCGGTATTCCGTAGGCCAAACTTAGTTGGATCCAGAATCGCTCGCCGGGAGTGAGTTTTTTGCTTTGTCCTCGCCTTCCTTGGACAGGCCGCTGATTCGCTGGGCGACTTGAAATAGTTTGTCCAGATTGTCAGCGTCAACGCCTTCGGCCAACATGCCTATCTCTTTGGTGGAGTACGACACCCGTGCGCCTGCTTCATCACAGTGACACCCGGCGACCACCAGCGCCGACATGCCGGCCATCTTCTCAGGATCCCCTGCAGCCCGGGCAGCAAACGCCACCACGCGATCACGCCAGGCCGAGGACATGGGCCGCAGATACACAACACAATCGCCAATTTCCACCGCTGTAACCTCCGGTGGATGAGGCGTCAGCAACATTTCCTTAGTCAATTCTCCCACGCGCTCCACTCCTATGCTAACTCGCGCCGGTTGACGGGTACGTCACCGCTCCGGCCCACACGAACTCGATCGTACAAAGCATCTTGTCCTCAAAGGGAATCGTAAACGGCACGCGCTCAATGATCGCGCCTCCCGTGATTTCCTTGTCGGAGGAACCCCAAGGAACTTTCACGACGAGGGCGCCGGTGCTGCCTGGACGGTAGTTGCTCAGCGCCGACGGATTCAAATGGCATTCTGCCGTAAAGCCTCCTTCATCGATCAAGTCGCCAGGAATCTTCTGGCGGCTTCCTGACGTCTTGTTGTGCGACACGTCGATGATCGGAACCGACGCCCCATCTCCAGCGCCGCCAATGATCTCCATCGCAAACGAACTGCCGCCCCATGTGGCGTCGAGGCCCGTGCCGACGTCCGCGCCTGTCGAGTAACCCATGTCACGTACTCCCTAAATGAGGCGCGCTTTCGGCGTGCCAGATGCGAAGATCGAGAGAATACCGATACCGGCCGGTGTCTGACTTGTCGGCCGGTTGATCGTAGTCGGTTCTCCGCTGTTCCACCTCGCAGCGGTGGATCGTCTCATACGCCCCCGTCGTCGATCCCCAGTTCCCTCGAAAGCCGTCAACGTGTTTCCGCACTTCCTCCCGGAGGTTCCAAGCGGTGATAGCTTTCATCGCGTAGCAGTCCACCTGCCAAAGCGAATCCACCAAACCCGAGGCGCCTTTGCTGTGATGTTGCCCTATGGCGCTGACCTCTTGGTAGACGATCGCCGGCGTGTCGAAATCGCCCGTCACAGCGTTTTGCGGCAACCGGTTGGGGTATACGCCGAGTGTGCTGCCCGCCACCGTGGAGCCAACATAGGCTACGATGTCAGTGCTCGTTTTGCAGAACTCGACAAACGCTGTCCCCAGATTGCTCACCGCTTCCCGCTTTCTCTGACAAATTCTTTCACAGCGGCAATATACACCCGTCGCGTATCCGCACGCTTGTTACGCGCAGCCGTCCTCATGAATGGCCTGGCCATCATCCTGCTAGTTCCGTATTCGACCATGCCGCCATAGTACGTCTTTCCGCGGAAGGTTCCCTTTCCCGTGACTACTCGAGCGCCAACGCGCCCGCGGTTTTTCCGCGAACGCTTCAGCGCGCGCACCTTGATAGAGCGTTTTAATGCGCCGGTGTCCACAGGAACGATTCGCTTTGCCTCCTCGGCAACTACTTTCGCTGCTTGGCGTATCGCTTTCCGTTGAAGTTTCTTCACGAGTTTCGCTTCCATGCCGCGGAACAGCTTCTCGACGCGCCGCACGTCACGCTCGTCAAGCTCCGCCGCCACGCCATCCTGTCTGGAAGGCAAGCCTACCGTTTTGCCGACCGATGTTGCCGGCCCTTCCCATTCTCGTTTACCGCGCCATAGAGGCATCAGGTAGACTCCAACCGACAGTGTATCTCGAGTTCTTGCTTGAAGCCGTTGCGATCGTAGATCGCGTCAATGTAGAGCGGCTGATCTGTGCTGGTATCGTCAAACAACCGCATCGTCGGGCTGAGGCCGCTGCGGTAGCGAATCATCACAACGTGCGTCACGTGCGCCGCAACTTGCCTCCGGCGGATCGTTTCGCCTCCGGCGGTCTGCAGGATTTCCGCGGGAACGTTCGACGCCACGTAGTTACTGGACCAATCATTCGTTGGGCCGCCCATCCCATCTTGCCCGGGCGCGCGCTGCTGGATGGTGATTCGATTTCGTCTAAGCCTACCGGCCGCAATTGTCATGACACAAAGGCCCACCCCTCTGAAGCAAGCAATGCGTCTAGCGCAACCTCAATCTCTTTCGATATTGCACCTGTCACAACGGCCTCACGGTTCTTGTACCAATGCGCACACACCATCTTGCCGGCTTTCTTCAGAGTCTCGGGGATATCGGTGCTAGCGTAGCCCGCTTGAAACCAAATCGTAACGGCGTCCTGCCGCTCGTAGTTGCTCGGCCAGTTCTTCCCTGGCTGCGGCGTAAGGAACGCCAGATCGCCATCCACAGCGTGGAGAACAACGTCAGTGCTGGCCATGTTGGTGCTGGCGTTGTTCTCGTTGTATCGCTGGACAGTCAACGATGAACCGGCAGCAACTGGCGGAATCGGCAACAGTATCGGGGTGTCGCCAGTAGGGTAACCGTCAAGCACTAGCTTGTGGTGGCGTTTGACGATCGACTGGCGCGCATAGCCCTGAAGGAAACGCTCACACGCCTTGATGTCCTCATTCAGCAGCGGATAGTCCGCGGTCGAGCCATAGCACTGGGCGGCGACGTCGCTGGTGGCAAGGAAATCGCTCGACGATTGCGTTTCCGCCACGCTGCTCGGCGCTAGATAATAATCGATGCCGCAAGCTGCTAGCGAGGGGACCATGCTACAAGCCTCAGAACGCCCGAGACGATCATGTCGGACGCCTCGGACTCAAATCCCAGATCCGTCATGAATCGCTCGTAATCTGCCGCCCCGTGCTCCGTTCGATAGATTCCGTTGTTGCGGCCCGTGACGATGACGTGAAACATCAGCCCGCCCGACTTGAGAAGCCTCATGGATTCCTTGAGCACAGGCCGCGGATCTTCGAAGTGTTCCAAGAGGCCCACGCTGTGCACGAGATCGAAAACGCCGCCACTAAGCCCCGTATCGGCCACGTCCCGCACGACACACTCCGGGGCCGCCATCTGGTAGCGCTTCCAGTTCTGCCGGGCGATCTCCAATCCGTTCTCAGCCAAGTCAACCAACACCACTTTGTGGCCATCGGCCGCAAGATATTGACTCGTCGTTCCACGGCCCGCGCCCAGCTCGCAGCACCGGAGCTGCTTGCCGTTAATCTTTCCCCTCAACACGCCATAGTACCCGCGCAGATATCGACCGCTGGACGTGGCGGGAGTCCCAGGCGAATACAGGCAGGCATTATCGCTCTTGCGAATATGCTCCCACCTAGCGGCCCAGTTCTCCCATTCTCCGGGAATAGGTTTCGTTTTCTCCATCTCGTTCTCCGCTTGGCGGCGCAATAGCGTGCTCCACGTGAGGTATTACCGCGTCGCCGTTTTTCACGTACCGCATTGCCTCTTCTGTGGTCAACTCCACGATAGCGCCGCGGCGGAACCCTTCGACGTCGTTGCAAAATGCAATCTTCATACGCTTTGCGACTCCCAGCCAATTTGCAGAAGACACCCCTCGGCTACGTGGACGGATGCGAATAGCTCCCGCTCTTTCGAGCCGGACTCTTGGACCATCTTTCGCAGTTCTTCCGCGCGAGCCTGCAGTAAATCCGCATTCAGCTCCCCATCTTTGGAAGCCAAAAAAGACACTTCCTGAGAAGCGCCCATTAACTGCTGAACTTGCGCCATCTGAGCTTCATGCTGCTGCTGGGCTATAGCCTTGCGTTTTTCAAGGTCAGCCTTGCGCTGCGCGTACGCACGAGACATCCTGTCGCCCACATCGTCGAAGCCGTAGAGGCGCCGGCTTTTGAGAAGATCGGACTCTGCAGGAATGATAACTTGGATCCCTGCTGCTTCACACCGCCCGATGAAATACTCACAGGACGGCCTTTGCCTGCCGTATTCTGTGTCCTGGGCCATATCGACACCCCAGATGCCGATTGTCGTCGCTCCTTCGATGAAGGCATGAGCGATCAGCCAAGATATGGTGTTGGTGAAGTACGAGCCAAAGACGGCTTGCACTTCCTGCCGCGGAAAGACGTTTGCTTCGGGAAGCTCGGGATGAGCCTCGCCTATCCACATTTTCGAGCCCAGCGCCTTCATGTGTTCAAAGTACGCGGCTGACTTCCCCTTCTTCCTCTCGATGTTGTGGAATTCATACCACCGCGAGAACAGCTCCACGGTGTCCGGCCGCTCACTGAGGGCCCAGATCTCCCAATTCCCGCCACGTTGCACCTCGTGCTCGTAGGGCACTTCCCGCAGTGATTTGCTTGCCGTGCCGACAATGGCGATCTTTTTTTCTTCCTTGAACCGATCGAAGTACGCTTTGCAGTGATTGAAGGCCGCCGTGGCGCGATCGTTTCCAAGCGCCAGGCACATTTCCCTAAGTTTCAGTTCGTGCTGATTCTTCATGATTTACGCGCGCTCCAAAGTGAAAAAACGCGATCCGGAGGGTCGGGCCCCCGCGGAGAGAGAGCCCTTCCCCCGGAGCGCGGATCGATTAGGTAGAAGCCGGAACCCAACGTTTGATTGCGTTGGTGTTGGTTGGCGAGGCGTCCGCGCGAGCAAACGCGAGGAAGGCCACCGCGCCCTGCTCTGCGTACCGTTCGTCAAGCCGTCGCAATGTCACCTCCATGCACTCGGCGACTTTCACGCTGTTGAAATCGCCAAACGCAATAGGATGACGAGCCGACGAGCCGGTGGCCGTGCTCATATCCACCATGTCCATATTGAGGACATACCGCTTACCTTCAATTGTCAGAGGCCCGCCGCTGGCCATATCAAAGTGCCAGATGGGACGACTCCCGGCGTCCGTCAGCTGCTTGAGTTCTCCCAACGAGTTATCGTTGAACATCCACACGCAATTGGGCTGCATGCGATAGGCGGGATCGACGCTATGAAACAGGGTCAAGATTTCGCTGTACACCCATTGCGAGTGAGTCGAACCCGTGGAGCCAGTGCCGGCCGCATAGGTCGAGTTTGACGACAACGTGTTGAAGCCTGTCGGCCCAGCCGCGCCGGTTCCCACGGTAAAGTCGCGGTTCTGCGCGCGGCCGATCCGAATCCCTGCGGCCCGCCCAATGATCGGGCCAAGCGGTTGACCGGAATCCTGCATCAACTCAATAGAGACAGGAATCAGATGGCTGGTGTACTTGTACGGATCGAGGTTGACGTTGTACGTGGCGATCGTGTGAACGGTCGTCGCCGTGTTCTCAGCGAGCACTGCGCCGAGGGTTGTCGTCGCCGTGTCGTTGATAATCGGTACTGGCAGCGTGCCGCCCGTCCTGCGACGGAAGATCTCCGCCACGTTGCGCACTGCGCCAAACGTCACGAGATAGATCTCATACGCCGCCATGGCCTCGTTCGGGACAAGCTCCGTCCCCTCCGTGGCCGTTCCCGTGTTCATGTAATTGGTCGTGGCGCGCAGCTCCATCTGCTCTTTGTAGCGGTCGCGCACTTCCTGAACCGAACGCGGCGGTTCGGGCAAAAGCAGACCGGAAGCTTCACGGGTGTACTGGGCAGCGCCGACTTTTTGCATGGCCTGCTCAAATTCGGGACGCTGACGGGCCGTGCCCTGCAACGCAAAGCCGCGGAAAGCCAGATCGCGATCGCGATCGGTCACCACGTCCTTTGTGGTCCGAGCCTGCTTATCGTGATCGTGCTTGAGCGTCGTCTCGCGCACATCCTCCAAAGCACGACTGGCCTCGGCAAGCTTCTCAGTTCGCTGAATGTCCGCTTCCAGCTTTGCGGCTCGGTCGAACATCTCATCAAACTTGCCGCGAGTTTCGTCGGAAAGCTCGCCCTTGGCTTCCTCAAGCATCTTCTGGCAGTCCGTGAGAAGCTTGGCCCGCTCCTCCTTCATGCCTTTCGCACTGGCAATCATTGATCATTCCTCCGATTGCCGCAGCCACAAAAGAAAGCGGCTGCGGGTTGACTGCTGGGTAGAACTACCGCTTCAGGCAATCCGCAGCCGCTTGTCGGCTTTGCGATTGTCAGATGTCAGCCGACCGTCGCCGCTTCTCGGCGACTGGCGCCAGCTGTCAGAATCCTAAGCTTCGCCTCGGCGATTGTCAAATCGTCGGGCCAGTCGATCATGATCGAGCGCTCCTCTGGCATGACGAGCGCTCGCGCTTTCTCGTTGACTAGTCGGCTTTCCATGAGCGGCAAATAACTGCGGCACAAGTAGATAGCGCCGTTTCGCTCGTAGAATTGCGGCATGTATTTGCGCTGAACAAAGGCCCGGGCTGGGTCACTCACGGTCTTGGATTCCGTCGTTTCCGGCAACCAGCGGATGCGATCCTGATCGCCGAGTGAGCAGATCTGCCAGGGATGAGAGCGCACGTGCCGGACGGAGATCACGCAGTCGTGCCCGGGCGTTAAGCGATCGATCGCGGCGGCGACGTCCCCAACGGTGGCGCCTGGGGAGGACGGCTGAAGCAGAAGCACGGCGTCCCACCGATCGGGGCCGCACTGGCGGAGGACATGGCGAACTGTCTTCCAAATGGGGCTATCGTCCCCTGCCAAGCTGAGGGGCCGAAGAAATGGTGGTTCCAGCCCCAGGCGCACCGCCTCGCGAGCGATCTCGGCGTCATCAGTGCTCACGACCGCCCGACCGACCAAGCCCTTAGAGAGGCTCTCAAGAGCCAGATCAGCCGCCCAGCCCAACAGGGACTTGCCCGCCACCACCCGCAGATTCTTCCGCGGGATCCGTTTGGACCCCCCTCGAGCCGGGATCACGCACAGCACGCGGCTCGAGCTGGATTGTCGCGAGCCGCTCCGCGACTTGCCGGCTGACGCCCGGCTTCCCGTAGAGCTCGCTCGGCTCGTACGGGCCGTGCTCCGCTTGCCAGAGGATTGCTTCCTTGATCTCTTTTTTGTCACCTTTGACGCGCTCCACGTTGGGGCCGCACTCGCGGCCGCGCTGCCGGTCTCCCACCAGGACGACCGGCGTTCCGAAGAAGGACGAATCCCGAACGAACGACGAACTGTTGCCGACCGCCACGGCGGCGCCAGCGAGCAGCCTAAGCCACTCCCAGGGGTGGTGGTTCGTTTGAATTTCGAGCCAGTCCGGGCACTGACAGTAGCGACGCCACTGCCGAATCGCCAAATGAAATGCCGCAGAGCCAGCGTCGATGTTCGGCCACATGATCGTTACTGGTCCAGGCCTGTGGCCTAAGTCGCCCAACGCCTCGAGCAAAGCCACCAAATCGTTGAGCGATTGCCCGTCGGCTGTATCCGGGTGGAAAGCCACGAGAATACGATGGTGCGGCGGAACAGAGATCTCGGCCGCCAAGTCGGCGACGGGACATCCACAGGCCAGAAAATCCCCGTCAATCAAGCAGTCTGCCAGTCTATGCTTCGCTCCGGTAGTCGCTGGAACGTGATAATCTGCTAGCTCACTGATTGCCCATCGTAACCGGTGGTCTATAGCGCCGCTTTGCTCCCCTCCCTGAAAGTGAACCAACCGCCGGCCGCTGATCGCCGCGGCGCTCGCCGCCCCGAACGCCTCGAATCGATCGCCGATGACGACCACGAAATCCGGGTCGAGTTGCTCGAAAGCGTCCGCAAACTGAATGCACGCCAGCCCCGCCGAGCGAGCCATAGAAGCGTGCGTGCTCCCCTCAACCTCACAGTAGACTTCACGGTCAACGGCAAAGCCATCCTTTCGCACCATCTCTACCGGCCGATGAAAGCGCGGCAAGACCATCGAGCCGCCGCAGATTACCTGCAGCTCCAACTTGGGATGAACCTTGATCGCGCCCATTACTGGCAGGAGTCGGCCATAGTTGGCTCGATCAATGAGCACTACACAGACACGTCGGATCTTCGAAACCATGAATGATGTCTCGTGAATGAAGACAGGCCGCACTTGCCGTTGCAAAACGCCCACATGGGACTCGGCTCAAACGAATAGCCACGCTCAACAGAACGCAACTTATCAACCGCATCTAAACGGTAATCAAACAAAACATTCGCCACCTTAACAGCGCCTGTTATATTCACGGCGTCAACGCCAACGCCATCTCCGTCGCCCTCATATGGCCCATCGACGTAAAGCAAGTCAATATCGTTTTCTGGACGCCAGTCATACCACGCCTCGGAACCAGTTCGTTTGACCTCCGCGCCGAGAAACGTTACATCCAAAGCAGGCCACCTCGAAGACAATACAGAAAACCACCTCGCCTCATCGACCACCACCACATGGGCGCCGCTGCGCTTCGCCCATTTGGAAAACACAAGCGTCGTGCCGCCACATCCTAACTCAACAATGCGCTGCGGTTGAAGACGCAGGCAAAACGCCCACAGCTCCAGCTGTTTCAACGGATAGCTCGGATGATAAAGGCCATCCTCCTTCTTCGCCAAACGATTGTACTCCTCGCATTCCGGAAGGATCCGCGGCAACCACAATTCAGCCGTCTTGACCATAGCCGCATAGCTCGCCTCTTCCGGCTCAATCTGCAATGGCTCCGAATCCGTGCTCATCTCCGCTTCCCCTCCACATACGCCGACACATCGCCATTGCGCAATAGTCTCTCAGCCAACTTGTTCTTGTCCACCGGGTGCGCTCTACAACGCTCCCAATACCGAATTCCGCGAACCATCAAAGTGAATTGGTCAATAGTCAGACTCGACGTCGCATCACACGCGAACTGCCGTTTATCCCAGCAAAGATGAACCTCGACCATCGAAGCGCCGAGGACGGCCGCCATCACGCCAGGCCAGATCTCGCCGCTGTGGTCAGAGATCCCGCCGAGATAGCAGAGGTTGCGGCTGAAACGCTCCGCCACATTCAGGCCCACCCACTCCGGCGGCGTAGGGTAGGCCGTGCAACACTGCAACACCGTCAGACGCTCGCGCGGCCACTTGTCCGCCTCGACGTCCATATCTTGCAAAGCTACGTCTATGTCGCCCTGACGGCCGTCTACGCCGTGATCCGTTTCCTTGGCGAAGCCTGTCGATAAGATCACCGGCAAGCCTGTCTCGGCAACTGCCTGGATCAGCTTCGTGTTGCTCAGTTCGCCGCTGGCGATCTTGATCCAGTCAACGCCAAGCTGAAAGGCCCAGTTGACTGCTTTCTCAGAGAATACGCTTACAATAAACTTGAGGCCTGCGCTCTCACAGTAGCGCCGCAGAGCTTTCCACTGAAGCCAGGAAAACGACATCCGCAGCCAATAATCCATGCGGGATTGGTCTTGCGGGTGGAACGAGAAGCGCCGAGGAAAGCGCTCCGCCTCCGTGCTTTCCTCGGCGAAGTGCATTTGGTACTTCACCGCGTCCGCGCCTGCGGCTTTCGCCGCTTCAGCCAAGGCGTAGCACTCGCCAAGGCTTCCGTCGTGAACGTTGCCTATCTCCGCGACAACAACGCAATGGCTAACTTGCGTCTCGCCAAACTGAACTGACATATTTTTCTCCGCGTCTCCGCCTGTCGCTCCTTCTCCAGCGCCGCTTTCCATTCGTCGCGCTCATCCGTCAGCCCGCGCATGGCAACCGTGGTCGCCTCATAAGCCGGATAGGTCACCGGCGATACGTCGAATAGTCCCACTTGCTCAAGCCACCGGATCTCCGGCGTATCTTTGGTTTTTTCCTCCCAAACTACTTTCTCCGCTCGGAATGCGAAAGAGCTACCGGTGACATCCCCGCGCTCGATTGAAACCGCCAAATCCTGAGCATACTGCGTGGCCGGCAAGTCGATCTCGTACAGAAGGCCGCGCTTGTTGGTTTCTAGCTTCAGCGTTCCGCTGCTGGTGCGGCCTAGGACAAGGTTGCCGTCATGATTGAACAGCCCGCGCACGTCATCCCCGCGGCTAAGCGCTTCGTCAAAAGCGCCCTCTCTAACGCGCTCCACCAAGTCATCCCACAAGCGAAACTCTGTCCCCGGGTTGCCCTTTCGATAGTACACAGCCGCGTACCCGCCAATAGCCTTACCCCCATCGTCACGAGTGATCACGCGCAGCTCCGCCTGATCAGCCGGCAAGTAGAAGCGATTATTCATGGCGGAACCCTTTAGTTATGTGATGGAATCACAGAAAGGCCAGAATGGCAATGCCCAACTCTAGATACAATTCGTTCCGCACCCTCGGATTCGTATTCCAACGCCACACGCTCTACTTGCTCCGCCAGCGTCTCGTAAGTCGCTCGTTCGCTGATCGCCGTCAGTTCTTCGCGAAGCTCGAGAAACAGTGTCTCCAGCACTTCGCGCGTCGGATTGATCGCTGCGCCGCGGCTGAGTTGATACAACCGTACCGGGCCCGCGAGATTGTCCAGAGCAAACGCGTAATGATCCGCCTCAAGATGCTCTGAGATCCAATCGGTAAATCCCTGGGGCTTCTTCGCGGCCCGCCGCAGAGCGTGGCCCAGTCGCCTCATTAACGACTGAGCCTGCCGCTTTAGCTCATCGCCTGAAGCTTCCGCCAGCTCATCGGCGTATTGTGGGGCCGCGTCTCGCGACGCCTCATCATCTGCGGAGGCCGCGCTGCCTGACGGGCTTTCGTTGGGCAGCGGAATCGGTTCATCGCCCCAGGGAACCGGGTTGAGCCCTTCAATCTCCCGCGGCTCGTTCGGCACCATCGCCTGAGCGCCGATCATCATTTTGTAAAACTCGCTCCGCCCCTTGAGATCAGCGGCCAGCCAACCCTTTCTCTCAAACGCGATCGTGTGGCTCATAGACTCCTTCTCCCTCTCGAGAAGAAGCTTTTGCCACATCTCGCCCTCCCACTGCTCAAGCCACGGATTGATCGAGTGGAGAAGGAGCGACGCATGCTCTTGTTCGAGTGAAGCAAAAGATGTTTTCGCTTCGTCGCCCAGCAGAGCGCTTGGCAAGTTGAAAATGTTGGCCAAGGTGACAAGGTGAAATTTGCCGGTTTGAAGAAATTGCGAATCTTCGTTGCTCATTCCCAGCATTTTGATTTCACCGCCATTATCCATGATCGGCGGTCGATGCGCGTTGTGTAGACCTGCATACTTCTCCTCAAACCGCTTGGCGAAGTCTTCCGCCACCTTTGGCGATTTGAAACGGTATGGAAGCGATACATAATACCGGCCTGAATCGCCATTGACGAAGAATCGGCCGCCATAGCGCTGGACGGCGATACCTTGGCCGAAGGCGTCCTTCAGATGATCAATCAACTTTACAGCGGTCAGGCCATCGAAGCCGATCCCCTTCACGCACAGCACGTCCTCGGCCGGCAGGTAGTCCTCCCGAAAGCGCTGGTCCACATCGACAAACCGCACCCAATAGTAGAGAGCGCGCCGCCCCGTCGCCTCATCCGTCACGCGCACCGGGAAGGTATTCGCCGCGTCAAGCATAATCAGTCGGCGCGGAGAAGCAGCGTTATCCCTGGCGATCTGCGCATACGCGGCGCCCTCGAGAACAGCCAGGGCCGTCATGTTCCGGAAGAAGGTCTCAGCAGACACGAAGTCGTCGGGGTCCGCTTGATACCTCAGCCGAGGATACGCTGGGTGTCGCACGTCTCGAATCTTCCGGCGGCCGTCATCCTCAAGGCGCAGGACGTGAACGTTTAATGATGCAACGGAATTAGAAATAAGATTCAGGGCGCGCCAGACTCCAGCCAGGCCGAGCACGGTTTGGCGGTTGACAGCCACACCGCTAGCCGCAGTCGATCCGCCTTGGAGATACTTCACCAGATTGTGGCCCGTGAGAGGGACGTTGATATTCTCAAGCGAGCGGCGCCCAAAGGCCGTGTCAATCGCTCCCATCGTCAACGCTCCTAGCTACCTTGACCGCCCAAAACGTCAAGAGAGCGCCCGCCAGCAGGACAGCCGCCTGGTGGCTCCACATCGACACGCCAGCCACCATTAACCACGCGCCGACCAAAGCCGCCATGTCTCGCGCTCCACCTTCCCTGAAAGTGATCATTCAACTAGTAGACTCCCAAACCATCGTAAACCTCCGCGTCCTCTGTACTCGACACAGCCAAGGCCATAATCCCAGCCACGATGCCGTCAATCGTGCGGATGTCGCCGTGCTTCGGTTTGACTGGCCGTAGATTCCTGTTGTCGTCAGCCCGCACGCACGTATGGCCAGCTTGCCAGCTCAGGATTGGATTGCGGTTATGGCGCAGATTTCTCGCCAACACAAGCCGCTCATATTCCGCAGTCGGGCCAGCAAAGTTAGTGATCGTCTGGCGAAACGGCGTCACTGGGAGCCCCTCATTCTCTCGCAAGTCCTGCAAGAGCACCGACGCGTTCCACTCGTCGTAGGCGAGCATTTGCAAATCGAATGGGAGATTCGCAATCACTTCTCGGATTTCCGAATAGTCACACTCGTTGCCGGGCGTCAGCGTGAGCCATCCGGCGTCCGCCCACTCTAGATACGGCGCAAGGTGCTTGTTATCTTGGGCTGTATTTTCAGGCATCCAGAAGTAGGCGAGCTGACGGAATACTTCGTCCTCATCTGGGAACAACAACACGAGCGCAGTCATATCGCGGACTTTCGCCAGGTCCAAGCCGCCAAAACACGGCTGCCCCTCGAGGTCATCTTCAGTATAGTCCTCCCCGCTCTCGTGCCACGCGCCCATGGGCAGCCACGGATTGGTCGCTGTGTTCCAAATGTTGAAAGAGTAACGCTTGAAGTTCGCCATGGTCGCCTGCGAACGCTGGGCGGCGCGGAGGTCTGCGGCGAATTCCTCTTCGTCGATTGTCTCCCCCAGCGATGGGTTCACGTCGTACCAAACATCCTTGTCCGTGATATCTGCGTCCTGATCAGCCGCCCGGATAAACGAGAAGAAACGGATATCCTCGAAGTCGCCTCGCAGGACGGCTTGGGCATACTCGTGTTGCTCGCGGCAGACACTTTGCATGTCGTCGCCCGCCGTGGTGATCGCGAATCGCAGGGGCTGCGTGCGGCTCCTGCCGGCATAAGCGAGCGCATCCCATAGCTCGCGAGCGCCTGCGCGCCAGGCGTGCAGCTCATCGACAATCAGGCAATGAGCATTGAGTCCCTCCTTCCCCGCCGGTGCGGATGACACTGCGCGGTAGAACCCACGACGGGCGCGATAGTAGATATTACGGTTAGCGCGATTCAGCTTCAGATACGGCGAGAGTTTCTCTGAAGCCGCGGCCATGTTCATAGCCTCGCCGTGAACAATGCTGGCTTGGTCCTTGTCGGCCGCAACAGAATAGACTTCCGCGCCTTCCTCGTAATCGCCGACCAGCATGTAGAGGCCGATGCCAGACGCAAGTGTGCTCTTGCCGTTTTTCTTTGGGATCTCGATATACGCCTGCCGAAACCGTCGCATTCCATTCGGCCGCACCCAACCAAATATCGGCTTGACGATTCGGTCGCGCTGCCAAGGAAGAAGCCTAAACGGCTCGCCAGCCCAGCGGCCCTTGCTGTGCTGAAGCTCGCGCTCAAACCACCGCACGACGAAATTGGCAAGCTGTTCGTCGTAATAGCACCCTTGCTCAATCGCCAGTTCGTCATTCGGTGTTGGTTCGCCGTTGCGGCCCATACCGAACTGGCGCCACTTCTTCCCGCAACGATTCTTCGGCCGCGGCTTCGGCTTACGAAAGCGGAGAGGCTTTGTGGTGTCCGGGCCATGGCGATCAAGGCGATACGTGCCGCGCCGCTTCAGCTCCTGCACGCTGAGCTTGTCAGATCGCGTTTTGCGTTTCGCTGCAGTCGCCATTTTGCCTAAAATTACCGCCAAAAAACCTGCGCGCTTGCCACGTCGTTCGGGATCGATCGCCTCAGCAGGATTTCTTTGGCCCCCCGGTCAGTCGCGTATCACAATCGACCATCCTTGCCCCGATTACATTGGCAATTCCGCGCGCCGTCTCCTTGTTGCTCGCAATCACCCATGCCTTCCGCTTCACGTAGAGAAGCTCTACAAGCAACGTGTCTCGCATTGCAGTCAAGGCGGAGATCATATCACGCCTTGGCTGTTCGTGCTTTTGTTGGCCGGTAAGCGTCTCCAGCACCGCGTCCCAGTCCCACACCACATCGCCGCGCCTTCGCCTTTGGTTGACATAGGTCGTCTTGCCGCTGCCTGTCGTCCCGGTAACCACAATCCGCTCCGCCCTGACCTTCCGCCTTAGCTGCCCTTCGCCCCGTGAGTGGCACGACTTGCATAGCGCCTCGAGATTGCTGGGATCCAGCGCTAGATCCGGCCTGTGCTTCTTTGGGATCTTGTGGTGCACGTCTTTGGCTGGTCTGACATTGCCGACAGCATCGCAGCGTTGACAAAGCGGATGCTCTTGGAGAAAGGCCTTCCTACAGCGCAACCACTCTTTCGAGTCGTAGAACTGTTGGTCAGCAACTCTCTGCTGACTCTTCTTCGCCGAGGCTATCTTCCTCGGCCTGTACGCCTTCGCCGTAGTCGGCATGGCTCAGCCTTTGAGCAGAAGATCCAACGTCGCTCCGGCGGCGTCAGTGCTTGCCGCATCCGCAACAAACCGCAACCACCACGCACCGAAGGTCGCGTCCGGTATCTTATTCCACCCGGGCACCAGCATCTTGAGACCGACAGCGCTGGCCGAGTCTTCGTCGCTGATATCAAAGAAGTCGCTAGTGGCAGTGCTCATCGACGCCTGACACTTGAATGTGCTGCCGTTGTACTGAGTCGTGTTGCAGCGCATCAAACCGCCAGCGAAGGGCCGCATGTTCACCATGCCGCTATTGGTCGTTGAACTGCCAATGCCGACGCTCGTGCGGCGACCACGACGCACCAAGCCCAGCCCTTCAGGATATTCGACGATGGTCATTTTAGCGCCTCCAACTTTTTGTCAATTTTCTCCAGTGTCCGTTGAATCCCCGTCAATTGAGATTTCAGCACGGCAATGGCTGTCGTGTTCTCCCTGCACTGCTCAGAAGCTCCGGCCTTGCAGCCGTTGCTCCGGCGAGGAACAAACCTAATGATCGCTGCAACCACCACGCTGCAACCACCGACTATGCTGACTGCGCTCGGCCAATCCACGATCTGCCCCTCTCTGTCGTTACTGCTTCGCTGCTGCACCAAGCCCTTCCACCACGTCAATCAGTTTCGCGATTGCCGCCAGCGCTTCGGGCAGGTCGGTCGGGTCGGCGATCTTGGATGCCTGCGACGCCATGGGCGTTTCATCGAACAGGCCAAGCCCTCCGTCCTTTGATACCTGGGCCTTTGGGTTGAGCTCGATCGTCGTATCACCGCGCGCAATCAAGCAGTCGCCTGCGCCTGTCGAGACGCCGAAGCCCCAATCGCTGGGATGTGACGAAGCAATCTTGAGGCGCAGGCCCATTCCGCGCGGCGTGTTGGTGTTCTCCAGCCCGGCGACGTAACCGATGTCCGATACTTTGAACCAAAGGCCATCCGGGGAAACGTAGAAACCCTGGGAGGTTCCAGGCGCGTTGGCCAATGGGTAGCTCGACTTCACGCCGTTGACGCCCATCCTGGAGACGGACAAATCGTGCAGGAGATCCCAGATCACATTACGCTGCGTCGGTATCTCCAGCTCCCCTTGCTTCAGCCAGACCGGTGCGCTGTGGCCATTGAGCGAGACGTCTGGCCCTAGAATGACACCTAGTGGAACATCGCATTGAATGAGCGGCCCGGTGGCGCTACTGTGTAGCGAAAGCCACAAGCCAAGCACCACATGCTGTTCACGAAAGCGAACGCATGGGTAGGCCGTTGGCGCTTCCACCTCAAGATCCACCACACGACACGGACCCCAGATATCGGCACTCACGTCCGACATTCCCGTCAGCTGAACGTGATCAAGTTTCAACCCAGCCCCCTTGGCGACGATTCCTTTGGCGCATCCGCCAATCGTGCAGTTCTTGATTTCGGCGATGTTCATATCGCAATGAAAACCCGTCGCATTCGGCGCATCACGAATGAGCAGGTTACGCGCTTCGCCACCCGTGCCCCATTGGTGCGTGTTGTGGCCGAGGCTCACAATTACCTGTATTCCTTCGTGGCCCTCGCAGAATACGCCCAGATTGTGAATCTCGATCTTGGCAGCGTTCCAGCGGTCGCGAATGAATATCGGGTCAGCCTCGGGCGTTGGCTCGAGGATGCTCATCTCCGGGCCTTGCCCGTAGATGACAGTCTGTGTTCCGCCCAGCTGCTCGTCAGCGCCAAGCAGAAGGCGGTCCAGCAGGTAGCGGCCAGGAGGAACGTAGACAGGCACTGCAACCTCGGCCGCCTTGAGAACGGCCTTGTCAAACGCCTCAGTGCAGTTCGTCTGCCGATCGCCACGCGCGCCGAAGTCGAGGACGTTCACGACGCGATCTGAATTGCCAACGTACTCCATTGCCTCGCTCCTACGGATTCGGCCAGCCGGGCGGCTCGCGCTTCCAGATGTTGAAGTTATCGAACTGCACATCGCCCTGATTGCCGCCGCGCACACCATGAATAACGCTCGACTGATTCATCGTTTCGCCGGTTTCGGTACGTAGAAGAGTACCGCCAGCGTAGACCTTCAACGTGGTTCCTTGAAAGGAAAGAGCGAGCGTCACGTCGGTATTCGCTGCTGGCGCTGTACCACCGCTCCACAGCAGAACAAAGCTCGCAGCCTGACGTCGATAGATGTAATAAATTGCCCCCGTGAAGTACCCAAAAATATAGAAGTTGTCGTTGTCAGAATACCGAGCAACCAAACTATGAACGCCGCCAGCAGGCGCTTGCGATACACACTCCATGTAAACGTCAGACGCGCCATTCTCTACCGTGGCGATGTAGTAGGGATTGGCTCCCGGGGCTCCGGCCACAGTACGTAGCCGCTGCGACTCGATATCCCAGTTGCCAAGCCTTTCTGCCCACGCTTTGCCAGCTCCGCCCGCCTTCGTCCAACCTGCGCCGTCAGTGACGCCAAGATTCGTTGAATTGCTACGCGCGAAAGCGTCACTGGCCAGTAGAATGCCGGTTGCACGCGGGACGAGTAAACGGTTGTCAAACATATCACGCCTCGTTGGCATCGATGGCCGAACGGATCGCGAAAGCTCCGTAACCGAACCAGATGTCTGCAAGCCGAATCACGCCGAAGCCGTTATCGCCCCAGTTGTCGCCCCATGAGTTGCGGTAGCGGGCGTGAGTGGTCGAAATCAGATCAGTCAGAACGCAACTGTGGCCGCTCCAACCGAACGTGACGGACATCCCTTTGAGCAACGCGCTGCCAATCTCAACGACGTTCGTGCAGTCGAAGAACTCGTCAATTCGAAAATTCTTCGCCGCGTCGTACGCTTGTTGACTCGGCCTGGCTCGCCAACCACGCGACCGCGGCCAGATGTCCATGGGCGCGATCCCCCGATCACGGGCAAACCGCAAGTTACCGTCAATCGTGCTTCCATTGTCCACACCGCCGCTGGTGTGGTGGTAAAGAAACCATGGAGACAACACCACATGCCGCTGACCTTCGTACTCGCGAAGAATTTGAAGCGCTTGGGTGGTGGACTCGGCGGCGCAGCTGCCGACTCCGTTTTGGTCAAGGCCAGTGCGGACCATGTGCCGCAAGCCGCCCTCCGCTTCGTCGAGTTTCTTGATCAGCTCCGGCCACTCACCGCGCGGAATAATCGGCACGTTGCCGCGAAGAAGCGGGCACAGTTCACCCACCTTCGATTCGCGCGGTAAGCAGCCGGTTTTCTTTCCGTGCGGGATGACCAACACGTCAGACATGTCAACGCCTCCAGAAACGCCGTAGACGGCACATCAGGCAGCCACAAGCAGACGCGCTCTGGCGAACCGCTCGCGGCGCGGCGCTCGCCTTTGGTGTCTCGACCGGTCTCGGCTTCACCGCTGATTCAAGACTCGAGAACGCGAGCGGCTGAACATCCAGCGGGGTGGAGTACAGATACAGGTCGCCGTGGCGGTAGCCGCCCCAGCTGGCCAGGGGGTGCATCCGCGAAATGACGCACACGCCTTCTCTGAGTCGCGCCAGCTTTGGCGTCAGCGCCAACGTGGCCTCAGGCGACAGATAGACGTAGATCACGTCAGCCTCGCTTAGGTTTGCGTCGCCGATATCCTGCAGTCTGACGTCGACCAGGTCCGACACACGAGCCTCGAAGACTCTCCTGCGACTCTGGTTGACGTAGCGCGCATCACGCTCAATGCCAATGGCCCGACAGCCGCGCTTAGCCGCACGCAGAAGCACTTCGCCGCTACCCGAACCAAGATCAATGACAGTCTCGCCGGGTTGGACCTGGGCCAGGTCAAGCGCCGTCTCGATGTCTTCCTCGGACGACGGCGCGTGTCGCCAGGTTTCGCCTTCTGTGCTCTTTCGATTCTGATAGTTCGACCAAAGCACGGGCCATTGCCTCGCGCCAACTTCGGCCAGGTAGTCGCGACCGAACCCGGCCGAACGCAAGGCAGACTCTAGACCGCCTGCGCACATGCCACAGCCGGAAGATCCACAGCCGTAGCCGTACCGTGGCCCTGGCACGCGCTCAACCGTGATGGCCGCACGAGACGAGGCAGCCAGGATGAAGACAACGGCGATTGATGTTAGAACTCTCATGCGCGACTCAGTAAACGGGAACAAGCCTGCAACCCGATGGGCCGCAGGCTCGACGCCAGAATTTTGGCTTGGCTGGTTTCTCTTCGCGAACCGCAACAGGACGGGGAGGCGGTGCTCGCGCCCTCTTGGGCTGATACTTTCCGACAAGCGCTAACATATCCTTCACGGTTTCGGGCAACGGTCCCTGATAGAGAAGCACGCCCTCGGCTCCAAGCAGGAACAGCCACGGCAACGGCTTCGGCTTGGCGAGTTCCAACCAATCCTCTAGACCAGCTGGCGGTTTACCGTCGCGATCGACAACGTGTTGGTCCGCGACACGAAGTCGCCCCTCCTCGAAGGCGACGCGCACGGCTCGTGAGGTCAACACGGCGGCTTGATCTGCTGTACGCTGAGAAGATTCCTCGATGATCACGCCCCATAGTTCGCTAGTTGGGTTGTCGTCGTCTCCGTCGTCGTCATCGTCGTCTCCATCGTCATCGTCGTCATCCTGGCCCGTGACGGTCACAACGTGGCGCAGGGGCACCCATGACCTAGCATCCCAATCGACCACGAGAGCGAGTATCACGTACTTGCCCGGTTTCGCGGCCCAGAACAGCGCATGGCCGTCGCGTAAGTGTGGGGGGCCGGTTTGAAGTTGTTCACTTGGGAACCACCCCGCCGAGGCCGTGTCATCCGCCTCAATTGAAAACCACGCCGGGTGTTTCGCTTCAACTTCATCAGGGCCGACGATGCTCTGAGCTAGGGCAAGCGACGGAAGAAGGGCGACGGCCAGAAAGATGCCGAGGCGCGATACGAGCGCCTCGTGAGCGCCTCCCGAAGCGTCGATTTTGCGAAAGCTCATCTTGCCGTCAGTCGGCGCGGGCGGAAGCCCTGGCGCGTGGCCATCAATGATCAGCGGCTGAGAAACCGCACCGTCTGGACTTCGGGAAGCAATTGAGAACTCAACAAAATCACCAGCGTTGATCGTCAGTTGATCGCTTTGGCTGACTCGCATGTTCACATCCGCAGCCAACTCTCCGCCTCCGGCATCCGCGCCGTTGACTCGCCATCTATACGTTTGGCCTGGGATGCCAGCCGCGGGCTTCCAATACACCGTAGCCGCGTACATGCCGCACCCCCTTTCAAGAGAACAGGTCGATCAACTCTTTGATGAATTCGAGAATGAGCGGCAGCAGTTCCTTGAGCCACTCGAGAAGCGCATCCCAGTCGATATCGCCGGGCTGGACGTCGCCCTCGACTTTACCCTCTGCGTATGCCAGGCCGCAGCAGCGACGGTGCAACTCACTGGCCACCCGGGGGCGTAGCCACATCGTGCGGCGAATCAACCGCAGCTCGGGCCCGGTAATCGTCCCCTCCGTCTGCCCCGCCCTCGCCGCTTCAAGCAGCACCCTGCGAAACTTTCTCACAACTCGCTCCTTTGGTTTCGTGAAACGCTCCAACTCGGGGGCGGGGCGGCCAAGAAATGAAAAACGGCGATCAGGACTCAGGCTGCCTGATCGCCGTGTCATTGCCTGGCGTAGCTCCCCAGTCCGTGGCCAACGGCCGAGGGAGTCGCCCCTTCGGATTGTCTTTACGAGAAATCCTACCCCCCGAGTGGAGCTTACGTCAAGCGACGTGCGGCCCAGGACCGTCCTGGGGCGCGTGTTTGGTCGCTAGCTATCGTCCTTGTCGGGCTGCCACTTCACGTCTAGATCGTCGCTCTCCTCAAACAGGAACCGCCCGCCATCGACCTGAACGGACCCGACGTGCTCCTCCTTCGCCAACACCTTCAGCTCATCCAGCAGGACGCCGCAGCGGTCCTGAGCGTCTTTTTTGTCAAGGCGCGCCTTTCGTAGGGATACAGCCACCTTTGCTAGTTTCGCAGACGGTTCGTCGAACGTGCCAGGTATGCGCTGCTGCTTGTCCTCCACCGCGACCTCGCGCGCTCGTTTCTTCGGCTGCTTCTTGTTGGTGTTTGCGGCCTTCTTTGCCGCCTTCTTCTTCGGCATCCTACGCTCCTTGTGTAGAAAGAATCCGCTGGTTGGGATCGACGCCGCGGCGTCGTTTTGGCTTGAATCCATGGACCGTGTTGACAGCCTCCGCCTGGGCAATGGTCGCTGGCTTCACGATGTCTTCGCAGCAGAGACCTAGACGGAACAGCGCGAACGCATCGTATTCGTCGTCTGAGGCGAACTCGACGCAGTACCGCTTGGCGATCGACGCGCAAACGATTGCTTTCGGGGCGTTGCCCTTTCCCGTCGCAAACTTCTTGAGCGTCGTGGGGTAGATCTCGTGCACTTCGGCATCCTCTCGGAAGTCCACGAGATGCCAACGCAACAGCGCGCCAAACTCGATGGCGTATTGCGCGCGGCCTTCGTTGCGCGAGAAGGCGTAATGCTCCAGATAGATCGGACCCGCGCCTTCCGATTTGAGACAATTGGTGATCTGCCACACGAGCCGCTCAATCCGCGCCATACGGTTGACGACGTGATCCGGCTTGGGGTAGCGGCCCTGGCGGTACGGCTTGCTCGGAAAGCTATAGCGCGACCAGTGCGAAGCGTCGCCAACGATGATGGCCGTATGAGTCAGGCTCGGATCAATCCCTGCGATCATCGGCGGAACCCTCCTTGATCTCGTCCACCTTCGCCGCCGCCGCCTCTCGCATGGCGTTGGCGATCTGCTCGTTGACGCCATAGGGTAGGCCGCAGAACGCCGCGTACTGAACCGCCGCCATGACGCACAGAGAATCCGCCAGCGGCTCGAGATCGACACCAGCCGCCTTGGCGTGAACAACCGCTTCGGCCAGCACTGCGGCGGCCTCGGTGCGCTGGCGGTAGTATTCTTCTCGATCCATCACCACGGCCTTTCTGCTGGTCGCAACGGCTCACCATAAGCGCCGCCGAGACAGGGAAATTCGGCTGGCGCGTACAGCTCGTCCCGCAGTTCTCGATTGGCGGCCTTCGCGCTGCATCGTGCTGCGCGCACCTCGGCGCATCCTGCCGCGATCTGCTCAGGCGTTGGGATGTAATCGCACTTGTCCGTGAGGCACTGCTTGCAGAGGCTGCCATGCTGTTTCGGTAGACGCGATCCGCACGAGGGACACAATTCACGCATCGGAGGCGCCTTTCTTGATCAGATTTTCGACTTGGGACAGTTGCTCGTCCGTGATCTCGTCGCGGACGCTGAGCAGATGCTCATCGATCCAGTCGCCGTCGAAACCCGCGGCCCGCGCCGCCTTGGTCAGCCGCAGGATGCGGCTGGCGCGCCGTTGGGCGTCGCTGACCCGGGGCGGCGCCGCCCGATCGCCCGGGCCGCCATCTGAGCCGCCGGTCGGCTCGTACAGCTGAGCCGACCGATACGACCCGGCGAGGCTGTACCGGATCGCCGCGCAGAAGCGGGCGGGCCCCAGGACCGCGAATCGCTCCAGCGCGGCCTGCTGGGCCTCTGGCGGGTACTCCAGCCCCCGGGCGGCCACCGAGCCAAGCCATCTCTCCCACGCCGAGGCGGCCTCTGGGGTGCCCAGGGCCTCGGGCAACGCCGGCTGGCGGGCGTCGGGTTCTGTCTTCCGTCCGTCCGTCGATACCGTATCCCCCACGCAATCCTGTTCCTGTTCCTGTTCCTGTTCCTGTTCCTGAGGCGATACCAAGCCGATACCGTTTGGGTAACCGTTGGCCATACGTTGGGCAAACCGTTTCGATAGGGTATCCACAAACGGCTTTGTCAGGCCCTCGAGATCATCCCAAGTCTGTGCCCATGTATGAATTAGGGGCGAATCCGGGACTTCGTGCAGATCGTCCAGGCAGCCGCGCAGATGCTTTGGATTGGCCGGCAGATTGTAGCGCCACCAGCGCGGCAGCCAGAGCACTCGGGCGCTCTCGTCGTGGGGCCAGTGAAGGGTATCGGATACCTCGCGGAAACGATCCCGGAAGGTATCAGGAACCATTCCCAGGTCCTCTGTGGCAAGTGCGCAAGAGAAGGAATATATACCTATCCTGTTAGTTTGGGGTGAGGTGATACAGTAGAAAGCGATTAGCTTGCCATCCGGCGGGAGTTGCTGGATCTTCTCGTCTCGCCAGAACCGCGGATCCAATTTCCGGTATCGAGCCATGGCGCTTCTTTCTGCGGGGCCCTGCCCCGCGGTCACGTGCCGCTCTGCGGCAAGCCGAGATGACGAATTACATCATTGAGCGACGTTGTGATCACCCCCTCTCGGCGTTATGCCACAATTCGTGCAGCGGTGGAATCATCCAAGCGAGAACGCATGAAGGACAAGCGGCGAAAGAAGTAACAAATTTTCTGAGCGGTGGCGTTCATCGCTGCCCCTCAGTCTTTTGGTGAGCCAAGTATGTCATTGCTCAAACAACAGGGGTCTACGTCCTGGCTGCTACTCAAATCGCCCCGACCGGCCGCACCATGCGACCGGCCGAGGCTGTCCCCAGAACCCTGCCCTCACTTGGCCGCCGTGTCTTTCTTCTTCGCTCGCTCGCCGCGGCTGGCGCGGATCGCGGCGGCCCGCCGATCAGCCAGCCACTGAATTCGATCCATCTCATCCACGTCGCCGCCCGCCTCTTTTTTGGCCGTCTCGGCGCACCGCTCCACCGCCAGTATGTCGTCAAACTCCGTCAGATCGGCGTCCAGCGTCTGCAGGCGCTTGCGTGCGGGGTCGCTCAGACCTTCGAAGATAGTTTGAGGGGTGAGCTCGATTGGCGTTTCTGAGGGCGTCTGGTCGGAGGCGTCGACCGTGTCCGTTTCGGCTGGTTCGTGCTCCGCGTCCAGCGGCGTCTGTACTGGCGGCAACGCCGGGAAAAACGAGCGCAACAGCTCATCACCCTCGATCGCCGTTTGCATCTTCGGGGTCTTGGTCAAGTTGGCGCACACGGCGATAACAACGGTTTTCTTCGCCATCGACTCGAATGACGTGTGCCAGGTCGAGTTCTTTTTCCCGTCGGCCTCAGCGCGGCGGTAATCCTTGGAGAAGTGGTTTCGATGCGCTTCGATCTTGGCTCGCGGCCAGATTTCGTACTTGCGCTCGCCGCTGGTCAATCGGGCGATGGCGTAAACGTGTGTGATCTCTCCCCGGATTTCACCCGGTTTCATTCGCGCTTCGGGCTTGTGGGTGATCTTGGGTTCATCTCCGAGTTCATACGCAAACTCATCGCCTTCATGCACTGCGTATACCTCGATGCGTTGCAGTTCTCCGCCGCGCTTACATAGGGCGACGATCCCGCCGTAGCCGATTTGGAAAGTAGCCTTCTTGCCGTAGGGGATCACGAACGCTTCGTTGTTCCGGCCGATGGCCAGCTCAAAATCCAGCGCGTCGCCGAGGCAATCGATCAGACTCTCTGGCGTGCAGTTGCGCACTCGCTCGCTGTCGCGAATGAGCGCGCGAAACGAGCCCAGAATGTAGTTGCTCACCTCCGGCGCCACGTTCGCCATCTTACGGGCGATCTCGGGGTGGTGTTTTAGGGCTTCGCCCATACGGGCGATCGTCCTTGCCTCTGGTCTAGATGCTGGGATCTGCGTCGCCACGGGTCTGATCCTCCAAATAAGTGATTAGTTGCTCCACTGCATGATTTGGGTCGGATTCTTCGTATTCTGAGAGACACGTCAGCTCGAAAATGCCGACAGCCCGCAGCGATCCATCGTCCTCCTCGACCATGAAACCGCCCCACGTCTGCCGATGATTGCGGTATCGCGGCGCGAGCCACGCTCCAATCTCAAGCCGCTCCTCGCGTGTAAAATTGCCCGGCCATGGGCGGTCTTTGTAGGGGCGTGTGGTCATGCCTCGGTCTCTGCACGGTTGCGTTATCCGGTTCGCATCGCTGCCCGTTCCGCTCGGCACCGGATCACCCCTTCAGTCCACGTACTCAAATTCGATTCTCGTGACGTTCTGGTTTGGCCCGCCTCCCATGTGTCGGCGGAACATCTCGACGAATTCGCCAGGCGTCAAACACGGAAAGCCTTCTCTCGCGACGCCGTCGCGTTCGAGGAGGATGTTATTCAGCGGTTCGCGTCTCACTTGGACGATTCGGAGCGTCGCGAGCTTCTCGACCCTCTCCCCTTTCTTCAGGCCCTGGCATTTCACGCATGCGTTGACCGCATCGCCGACTTTGAGAAATCGCCACCCCTTCCGTCGTGTCACCGTTTTGGCCCGGTGGCGAATGGCCTCGGTCGTCAGTGCAAAGCTCATGTTGCGGGGCACTGGTTAGGGCCTCCGGTTCACTCGAACGCTTTAACGGACCAGGCC
>JAAUYK010189349.1_pt1 | contig 25285 bp, 19 predicted proteins | sample 7278021 | NCBI WGS metagenome assembly JAAUYK01 (sample SAMN14350223, study PRJNA611818) | marine sediment metagenome | isolation source: surface marine sediment (1.8m) | place: French Polynesia: Moorea | collected 2018-08
CGATGCTGATCCCGTGCTCCGCCAGCGCGCCGGTGATGCGCGCCAGCACGCCGGGGTGGTCCTCGGCGGTGAAGCGCATCACCGGCGCGCTGGCGGAGCACGGGATCAGCATCGACTCGGTCTCGCAGAAGGGCCGCGGCGGCCGCGACGTGGCGATCCTGATGCGCACCCACGCCGCGCGCGAGGCGTCGGTGCGCGCCGCGCTCCAGGAGATCGACGCCGTGCCCGAGGTCACGGCGCCCACCCGCTTGATCCGCATCGAGGAGGGGCTCTAGATGACGGACGCGAAGCCGGCCTACCGGGCCTGGTTCCAGAGCATCGCCGACCCGAGCGAGCGCTACCCGCTCGAGGAGGTCGTCTACCGCGCAAAGGACGGGAGCCTGCTGGAGGTCGTCCACGACATGGACGAGCTGCGCAAGGTCCCCGCCACCCAGTGGAAGGCGCTCTTCCGCGAGCGCGCCCACATGACCGAGTGGCCGTACGGCTCGGGCGTGTGGGGCAAGAAGGAGTGGGTGCTGCCGGGCATCGACCCCGAGAACGTGGTGTCGATGTACGAGGGCAACTCGAACCTCTTCTGGGCCGAGCGCTACGGGCGTCAGATCGGGCTCCAGGACCTGTGGATCAAGCAGTGCGGCAACTCGCACACGGGCTCGTTCAAGGACCTGGGCATGACGGTCCTGATCTCGATGGTCAAGGAGCTGCGCGCACGCGGCAAGCAAATCCCCGCCGTCGCCTGCGCATCGACGGGGGACACCTCCGCGGCGCTGGCCGCCTACGCGGCCGCGGCCTCGATTCCCGCCGTCGTGCTGCTGCCCCGGGGCAAGGTCTCGGTCGCCCAGCTCATCCAGCCCGTGGCCAACGGCGCGATCGTGTTCTCGCTCGACTCGGACTTCGACGGCTGCATGGAGATCGTGCAGCAGGTCGCCCAGCGCGACGGCATCTACCTCGCCAACTCGATGAACAGCCTCCGGATCGAGGGCCAGAAGACGGTGGGGATCGAGATCGTCGAGCAGTTCGACTGGGAAGTCCCGGATTGGATCGTCATCCCCGGTGGCAACCTGGGCAACGTCTCGGCGCTGGCCCGGGGTCTCGACCTGATGTTCGAGCTGGGGCTGGTCGACCGCCGGCCGCGCCTCGTGTGTGCGCAGGCCGAGGCCGCGAACCCCCTCTACCTCTCCTACGAGCGTGGCTTCGAGGTGTTCGAGCCGATCTCCGCGCGGCCCACGCTCGCCACCGCCATCCAGATCGGGAATCCGGTCTCGATCGCCAAGGCGGTGGATGCCCTCAAGCGCTACGACGGCATCGTCGAGCAGGCGAGCGAAGTCGAGCTGGCCGAAGCCTGCGCCCGGGCGGACCGGACCGGGCTGTTCAACTGCCCTCACACGGGCGTGGCCCTGGCCGCCACCGAGAAGCTGGTCGCCCGCGGTCTGATCCGCGACACCGATCGGGTGGTGGTCATCTCCACCGCCCACGGTCTCAAGTTCGTCGACTTCAAGGTGAAGTACCACGAGATGACGCTCGAGGGCATCGAGTCCCACCAGCCGAATCCGCCCATCGAGCTGCCGGCCCGCTACGAGACGGTACGGGACGAGATGCTGCGGCAGATCGAGCGGCGCTTCGGGACCTGATGTTCACGGGAATCGTCGAGGCCGTGGGCCGGGTCGTGCGGCTCGAGCCGTCGGGGGCGCTGACCCGCCTGGGCGTCGAAGCGCCCGTCCTGACCGAGGGCGTTCGCGTCGGTGACAGCGTCGCGGTGAATGGGTGCTGCCTGACGGTGACCGCCGTCGGGTCGGAGAGGCTCGAGTTCGAGGCCGTGCCCGAGACCCTGGAGCGCACCGCGCTCGGCGACCTCGCCGTCGGATCCGGGGTCAATCTGGAGCGGGCCCTGCGCGCCGGCGGCCGACTCGACGGCCACATCGTCCAGGGACACGTGGACGGTACGGGTCGGGTGACGGCCCTCGAGCGGGACGGCGACGACGTCCGCCTGTTCGTCGAGTGCGGCGCCGACGTCGCCGACTACCTGGTGGAGAAGGGTTCGGTGGCCATCGACGGGGTCTCGCTGACCGTGGTGGGAGCGCGCCGTGACGGCTTCGACGTGGCTCTCATCCCCCACACGCTGGCGGTGACGACCCTGGGCGAGCTCGAGCCAGGCGATCGCGTGAATCTCGAAGCGGACGTGCTCGGGAAGTACGTGAAGCGCTATCTCGAGCGCGTCGTTCCGGCCTCGGCGGGGTCGTCCGGCTGAGCGGCAGCGTCCGCGCAGCGCCTACGCCGCGCATCGCGAGTGCCGTCGCCAGCGTCGCGCTGATCGCAGTGTCGATCGCGCTGCTCGCGATCGTGGCCCGGCCCCTGGCGACCGACGACACGTGGTGGCACCTGGCCCTCGGGGATCTGTATCTGCGCGAGGGACTCTGGCCCGACTCCGATCCCATGCTCCACACCACGTCCGGTCGCGAGCCGGTGCAGCACGAGTGGCTCTTCCAGGTGGGCCTCCACTCCCTGGAGACGATCGCCGGCTTCCACGGCTTGCGCGTGGTGCACGCGCTCGCCGTCGCGGGCATCCTGATCGCGGCGTTCCGGCTCCTCGCGGGCGCGGGCCGCTCGCTCCCCGCCGCCGCGCTGGCGGCGCTCCTCTTCGCTGCGGTCTCCTGGTTCCGGCTGATCCAGCTGCGGCCCGAGCTGTTCTCGTTGCCCGCGATCCTGGCCCTGTACGCCCTGCTGCTCGCCGAACCGCGCCCACCGTCGTGGCGCCGGGTCGCCGCGTCCGCCGCGCTCTTCCTGGTCTGGGCGAACGCGCACTCGCTGTTCGCCGTCGGGCTCGCGCTGCTGCTCGCGGCCGCGCTCGGCACCGGTCTGTGGGCCGGGCTCGCGCTTCGGGTGCCCGGCGCCCGCCAGGGCCCCGCCTGGGCGGAGAACGCAGCCCGGGGGCGGCGGCTCGTCTGCGCGCTCGGGCTCGGTCTCGGGGTGAGCCTGCTCAATCCCCGCGGCCCTGCCCAGCTCACCCACTTCTTCACCGAATCGCGTGCCGGCTCGATCTGGCGGCTGAAGGACGACTTCCTCCCGTACGACCCGCTGGTCCCGACCTTCGACAATGCGGCCTTCTCGCCGCTCGCCTGGGGGCTGATGAACGCGCTGCTGCTGGTGTTCTGCGCCGTTGCCGCCCGCTCGGCGTGGCGCCTGTGGAGCCGGCGGTCCCCGAGCGCGCTGCGAGACCTCGACCCGGTGCATCTCGGTCTCGCTGCGGCGGCCTGGGTCGCGTGCTTCGTGGCCGTGCGCTTCCACTGGCTCGCCTTCTTCCCCCTCGTGTACGTCCTCCGCGCCCTCCGGCCACGCCTTCCGGTCTCGCGCGCAGCCTGGGCCTGCGCGCTGGCGAGCGTCGTGCTGGCCGCGGCGATCCCGCCGCTCGCCGGCTTCGGCTCGTTCCGGGACGAATTGCGCCGGGAGCGTCTCGCCGGCGGCGACTACTGGCGCTCCCGCTGGCTCGACCAGCGCTACTGCGGGCCGGGCATGCGCTTTCTGCGCGACACGGGCCTCGAGGGTCGCCTCTTCAATGCCTTCAACCTCGGCGGATTCCTCGGCTACTGGGTCTCGCCCAGGCTGCGCACCTTCATCGACGGTCGCCTCGACCACTACCCGCCGCAGGTGCTGGACGACTATCTGGCGATCCGGCGCACCAGCCGGCGCGGTCCCAGCGAGCGACTCCGCGCGCTCCTCGACGCGCGGAAGGTCGACGTCTTCTTCGCGGATCACTTCCCGGAGCGCGAGTACCGCAACCGCTTCTCCGGCACGCACCTGCGGCGCCTTCCGGATTGGGTCCCTGTGTTCGCAGCCCGGACGCACTCGATCTACCTGCGGCGGAGCCCGGAGAACCGGGACAACCTGCGCCGCGTCGCCGCCTACTATCGGGAGCGCGGCGTGCCCTTCGACCCCCGCCAAGGCCTCGACGTGGATTGGCTGGTGCGGGAGTCGCCCCGCTGGGCCATTCGCGAAGCGCTGCTGCCGCGTCACTACGATCAGATGCTGCAGCGCAGTCGCGAAGGGCAGGGCGAGGCCCGGCTCGAGGCGCTGCGGGCGCTCGGGGACCTCTACTGGCGCATCGGCGCACTCGAGACCCAGGTGCCGGTCGACGTGGCGTTGCTGGCGGCTCGGCCCGGCGACAAGGAGGCCAAGCGCCGCCTCGCCGACGCGCTCCTGCAGCTGGGTCGCTTCCGCCGCGCGCTCGAGATCGCGCGGTCGCTCTTCGAACAGGACCCGGAGTACCGCGACGCGGCCTATCTCCATACCGTGGCCTCGCAAGCGCTCCGCCAAGCCAGGCGGGAGCGCGCCTCGCGCCGGATCCAGGACGCGCTTCGGGAGAGGGGCGCTGCGCTCGAGGCGCCGACGCCACGCGACCGCTGAGTGGCCCGTCGGGCGCGGGTCGGCTCGGATCCGGAGAGACCGGATCCCGCCCGGTGGGGTAGACTCGCCTCGGTCCGTCCGCGCGGACCGAAATGCGAGGGGCTCCCGATGATCCGCATCCTGGACGTCTCGACCTCGGTGATGGCCACGCTCTCCCGACTGGGCGGAGGGCTCCAGGTGGGCGCTCTGGGCCCGCGCCCGACCCAGCTGCTCGAGCTCTACGAGTTCGAGTCCTGCCCCTACTGCCGCAAGGTACGCGAGGCCCTCTCCTCGCTGGATCTCGACGCGGTCGTCTACCCCTGTCCGAAGGGAGCGCCGCACTTCCGCAAGCGCGTGAAGGAGCGCGGGGGGCGCTCGATGTTCCCGTATCTGGTCGATCCCAATACGGGCAAGGAGATGTACGAGTCCGACGACATCGTTCGCTACCTCTACGAGCAGTACGGCGACGGCCGCGTGCCGCGCGGCCTCTCGCTCGGGCCGGTGACGCTGGTGTCCAGCGCGCTGGCCTCCGCCTGGCGCCCGGGCCTCGGGAGCCGCTACACTCCTGCGCGACAGCCCGCCGAGCCCCTGGAGCTCTACAGCTTCGAGGCGTCTCCGTTCTGCCGCATAGTGCGCGAGCAGCTCTGCAGCCTCGAGCTCCCGTACGTGCTCCACAACGTCGCCAAGGGCAGCCCGAGGCGAGGTGAGTTCGTCAAGCGCTCGGGGAAGCTGATGGTTCCCTACCTGGTCGATCCGAACACCGGCGCCCAGATGTTCGAGTCGGCCGACATCGTCGCCTATCTCGAGGAGACCTACGCCGAGCGCTCCCGGTAGCCGGTCGCGCGGGGCCGCCGGGGCTCCGGCGGCCCCGGCGCGGAGCCCCCTCCCTCATGACCTCGGATCCGAAGCGAAACCGCAGCGAATCCCGCCCGAAGGCGCCGCGTCGCGACAGCCGGAGCGGGGGCCGCCTCGAGGGCAAGTCGCCCTCGGACGTCCTCCCCCACAGCCCGCGCTTCTTCTTCGGCTACCTCGCGCTGGCACTGCTGGCGCTCTGGCTCTGGCAGGATGCCGCCCGCAACCTCGCCTACCGCACGATTCCCTACAGCGAGTTCAAGCAGGCGCTCGCACGCGGCGAGGTGCGCAAGGTCTCGATCGAGCAGGACCGTATCGAGGGCGAGCTGCTCCCGAAGCCCGACGTCGACCCGGCGCTCGCAGATCTGGAGCCGACGGCTGCGGACGGCGAGGCGGAGGAGCGCGAGCCGGTGCTCTTCCGAACGGTCCGCGTCGAGGACCCGGAGCTCGTCGGAGAGCTCGTCGCCGCCGGAGTCGAGTTCACCGCCGTGCGACCGAGCTTCCTCGGCCAGTTCCTGCTCGCCTGGGCGCTGCCGATCGGACTGCTGGTGCTGTTCTGGATCTTCCTGTCGCGGCGCATTGCCGGGGGCGGCGGACCCGGCGCCTCGGTGATGAGCTTCGGCCGCAGCCGCGCGCGACTGGTCGCCGAGGACACGGGGGTGAGCTTCCGCGACGTGGCGGGCTGCGACGAGGCGAAGACCGAGCTCCAGGAGGTGATCGAGTTCCTGCGGGACAGCGCGCGCTTCCGGGCCCTGGGGGCGCAGATTCCCAAGGGCGTCCTGCTGCTCGGGCCTCCCGGGACGGGCAAGACCCTGATCGCGCGGGCGGTGGCGGGCGAGGCCGCGGTGCCCTTCTTCTCGCTCTCGGGCAGCGAGTTCGTCGAGATGTTCGTCGGAGTGGGCGCGGCCCGCGTGCGGGACCTGTTCGAGCAGGCCAAGCGACACGCACCCTGCATCGTCTTCATCGACGAGCTCGACGCCATCGGGCGCCAGCGCGGCTCCCAGATGGGCGTGACGAACGACGAGCGCGAGCAGACGCTGAACCAGCTCCTGGTGGAGCTCGACGGCTTCGAGCCCAACAGCGGCGTCATCATCCTGGCCGCCACGAACCGACCCGAGATCCTCGACCGGGCCCTGCTGCGGCCGGGGCGCTTCGACCGCCAGGTCGTCCTCGACGCGCCGGATGTAGCGGGTCGCGTCGCCGTGTTGGAGGTGCATGCCCGGAGCAAGGTGCTCGCCGACGACGTGGACCTGGCGACGATCGCGCGCGCCACGCCCGGCTTCGCGGGGGCGGACCTCGCCAACGTGATGAACGAGGCCGCGTTGCTGGCGGCCCGGGAACGCGCGGCGGAGATCCATCAGTCGCACCTGGAGGCGGCGGTGGAGCGGGTCGTGGCGGGCCCCGAGCGCAAGAGCCGCCGCCTGACCGAGTCCGACAAGCGACGGGTCGCCTATCACGAGGTCGGGCACGCCCTGGTCGCGGCGCACTGCGAGCACGCCGATCCGGTGCACAAGATCAGCATCGTTCCGCGCGGGCGAGCCGCACTCGGCTACACGATGCAGCTCCCCACCGCACAGCAGTTCCTGCTCTCCCAGCCGGCGCTGGTCGATCGCATCAAGGTGGCGCTCGGCGGGCGCGCCGCGGAGGAGATGGTGTTCGGCGTGGTGAGCACCGGCGCCCAGGACGATCTGGAGCGCGCCACGGCGCTGGCGCGCGAGATGGTGACGATGTACGCGATGGGTAAGTCCCTGGGGCTGGTCCACTGGGCGCCTCCGCGGTCCCAGATCTTCCTGCCCGGTCAGGACGGCTTCGCCGGGAGGGAGTTCAGCGAGGTCACGGCCCGGGAGATCGACGAGGAGGTGAAGTCGATCCTCGACGCGGCCTACGTCGAAGTGAAGGCCCTGCTCACGCGCGAGCGGGACGCGCTGGAGCGCATCACCGCGGCGCTGCGGGACAGCGAGACGCTGGATGGGGAGGCGTTCCGATCGCTGCTGGAGGAGGGGTCGTCCGGGAGAGGCGGGGGGGCGGAGAGCGCCGCGCGCTCGCGAGGCTGACGTCTCCCCCGCTCAGCCCGCGGCTTCGTTCGGGGTCGCGGGGCGTTCCTCGCTGCGGCGGACCCGCACGCGCGCGATGCGGGTGCCGGAGAGGTCGACCACCGTGAAGGCGTAGCCCGGCAGGTGCACGACGTCTCCTCGCAGCGGTGAGCGGCCGAGCTCGTTGAACACGACTCCGGAGAGCGTGTCTCCGGGCTCGGCCGGCAGCTCCCAGCCCGTCTCGCGGTTGAAGTCGAGCACCGTGACGCGGCCCAGCGCCTCGAACTCGTCGCGGCTCCGCTGCTGGATCGCGCGCAGCTCCTCCCGGTCGAACTCGTCGCGGATCTCGCCCACGATCTCCTCGAGGATGTCTTCCTGGGTGACGATCCCCTGGGTCACACCGTGCTCGTCCTTCACGATCGCCATGTGGACGAAGGAGCGCTGCATGTCGGTCAGCAGGCGCAGGATCGGCTTGCGCTCCGGCACGCGCAGCACCGGATTCAGGATCGCCCGCAGCTCGGTCCCGGAAGCCCTCACGAGCTTCACGAGGTCCTTGAAGTGGACGACGCCGTGGACGCGGTCGATGCTCTCCTCGAAGATCGGTACGCGCGTGTAGCGCTCCTCGAGCATGCGGTCCAGCAGCTCGGCGGGCGAGGTGTCGAGGGGGAAGGCCTGGACCTCCGTACGCGGCACCATGATCTCCTCGACGGTTCTCTCGTGGGCCTCCGCCGCGGCGCCGATGATGGCGAGGGGCCCCGTGGCGTCGGTCTCGAAGCGCGCGCGCCGGGCCAGCCGCAGCAGCTCCTCGGTGGAGTCGGGCACGCCCGAATCCGTGACGCCGCCGGACACGCGGTGGACCACGGGCTCGACCAGGCGGTCGAAGGCGTGGTGCATGGGTCGCAGCGCCTGGTGGATCAGGTAGAGGGGGAGGGCCACGGCGCGCGAGACCCCGCGCGGATGGGTCGCGGCCACGGCCTTCGGGAGGATCTCGCACAGGATCAGCACGAGGCAGGCCATGATGATCGTCGCGACGGCGACGCCCGTCTCGGGACCGAGGGCTGTCACCGCCAGGGCGGTGGCGAGCGAGGCGCCGAGGATGTTCACCACGTTGTTTCCCAGCAGGATCGTGACCAGGAGCCGCGACGTGGACGAGAGCAGATCGCGAATCGCGTAGCCCGCAGGTCCTCCCCCCTCCTTCGTCTCCGCCTCCACGTCCACCTGGCGCAGGCGAAGCAGCGCCGTCTCGCTTCCCGAGAAGAAGGCGGAAGCCACCAGGCAGCCGAGAATCAGGATCAATGTGCCCAAGGGAACCTCCTGGAACCAAACGCGAATCGAGCCGATCGGCGCTTGCGGCGCGGAGCGGCCCGGGCGCGCCCGCTAGCATACTGTGGCATGGGGGCGGCGGCAGAGCCCGAGGGCGCGGCGCTCTACCTCGATCGGGACATGAGCGAGGCGGAGCTGCGGGTCGTGGCGGGCGGGACCGCGGCGATCTACTCGGCGCGCTGCCCCGGCCGCGATTCCGGGAACCAGGATGCCGCGGCCGTGCTGCCCTTCGGATCGGACGCGCTCGTGCTCCTGGTGGCCGACGGCGTCGGGGGGGAGCGGGCGGGCCGTCGCGCCGCCGCCATCGCCGTGCGTGGCATGAAGGCCAGCCTGGCGGAGGCCGCGCGCAAGGGAGGACTGCTGCGCACGGCGGTGCTCGACGGCATCGAGCGGGCCAACCGGGCCGTCTGCGAGCTCGGCCTCGGCGCGGCCACCACCCTCGCGGCCGTCGAGCTCCAGGAGGGCGTCGCACGCCCGTATCACGTCGGCGACTCGATGATCCTGCTGGTCGGTCAGCGGGGCCGCGTCAAGCTCCAGACCGTGCCCCACTCGCCGGTCGGCTTCGCGCTCGAGTCGGGCATGCTCGACGAGCACGAGGCGATGCACCACGTGGACCGCCACGTGGTCTCCAACGTGCTGGGCTCCCCCGACATGCGCATCGAGATGGGACCCGCGCGAAGGCTCGCGCCGCGCGACACGCTCCTGCTGGCGAGCGACGGGCTGGCGGACAACCTGCGGAAGCGGGAGATCGTCGAGCGGATCCGGATCGGATCGCTGCGGGCGGTCGCGCGCCGCCTCGCCGCGGACGCGCGGGCGCGCATGCAGCGCGCGCTTCCGGACGCTCCCTGCAAGCCGGACGACCTGACCTTCGTCGGCTTCCGCCCTCGCGCGGCGGACTAGAAGGCTGGCTGGCGCGGACGGGGGACGCCCGCTCAGTCGTCGTCGTCATCATCATCGTCGTCGTCGTCGTCGTCATCATCATCGTCGTCGTCGTCATCGTCGTAGGTCGTCGGCAGCTCGAGGTCCATGCTGATCCCCCTGCCCGACTGGATCCCGGACAAGAGCAGCGACTGCATCGCCTCGGGCTCCACGGGGCCGGCGGAGAGCACGCTGCCGACGGCCAGGTGGACGGAGAGCGTGCCCGGCTTGAGCGGCTTGAACTTCTTGGGTCCCCTCTTGAGCCAGAACTGGCGCTGCAGGCCGGCGATGGCCAGCACCAGATGGTCGTGGTCGATGTGGAGCGTCCCGTCCGGGTGGAGGCCCTGCGCGTCGACCTCGTGGCTTCCACCGCGCGCGTGGGCGCTGCGGTAGCTTCGGAACTCGTGGCGCCAATAGGTCAGCAGATCGCTGAAGATGCCGAGCCCCGGCGCTCGCAGGATCTTGTTCTCGTAGACGTCGCCGTGGAGACCGGTGTCGTCCTCGACCGTCCACCCGTAGTAGCTGCCCCACTGGCGCTCGGTCGGGTCCGAGACCTCCAGGGCGAAGAGCGTCAGGTCGACGCCGTCGGCGTTGTAGAAGACCACGTCGTCGTGGCCGAAGGCGAGCGGGATGTTCGTCAGCATGACCGCAAACTGCGTCGGGTCGAGAACCTCGCTCAGGTTCATCGGGAGCAGCAGCGTACCGTCCAGGGTCACGCTGGCCGGGAAGTTCCATGCCAGGTGAGTGCCCTCGCGGCTCGGGACCATGGGGGCCGGGGCCATCGCGGTGAACAGGGACTCGTCGTAGGTGTGGTCGACATCCGGTCCCTCGACCTCGATGGAGACCGGGCCCGGAGAGATTCCCGATGGAAGCCGTACGCTCAGGAAGTCGGCATCCTCGGCGACGACCTCCACCTCGGCGTCGCCGTTGGCGTGGCCCTCGAATTCCACCTCGTAGCGCTCACCCACCGCGAACGCGAAGCCGTCCGAGAACAGACGCAGGGTCTTTCCCGGCGACGCGAACGCCGGCATCACGGGTGAGAAGGCCGGCGGGGGATGGTCACAGCCGCATCCGGCCCGCGCCGCCGGAGCGTGCAGGACGACGACGGCTGCCAGCGCTGCGGACGCTGTGAGGATGAGGGCTCGGTGTCTGCGCATGCTGTCCTCCCCACGGCCCGTCGTTCGGCGGGTCCGCGACCGCCGTCTCAGCAAGACGCGTGCCGGGGGTCTCGCGGCCTGTGGAGGCGCGACGCGGACGCCGCGGTGACGCGTTCCGTCGCCGTCTCGTGCAGCCCGACGGCAGGGGTGGGCGGAAGCGCGGGAGCTCGCAGCCGATCCCTCCGCGGTCACGGAGTTACCGGCTGCCGGCGGCAACCGGGTTACCGCCCCTCGGGCTCGTCGATCCCGAGCCGCTGCATCTTCTTGCGCAGGCCGAGTCGGGACAGGCCGAGTCGCTCGGCCGCCCGGGTCCGGTTCCCGTCGCAGCAGGCGAGCGCGTCGCGGATCGCGGCGATCTCGAGGCGCTCGATCCGCTCTCGCAGCGTTCCGGTGGCCAGCGGCGCGGGCCCGAGCGGCGCACTGGGCGCGCCGTCCAGGGCCTCCCGGGTCACGGGCTCTTCGGGGACGGTCAGCGCAATGGCGCGTTCGACCGCGTTGCGCAGCTCGCGGACGTTTCCCGGGAAACTGCAGCGGCCGAGCGCGTCGAGGAAGTCCTCGGCGAGGGTGATGCGACGGGCATTCTCGGCGCCGAACTCCTCTGCGAAGTGCTGGGCGAGGAACGGGATGTCGGCGCGCCGCCTGCGCAGTGGCGGGATGTGAAGCGACACCGTGTTGATGCGGTAGAAGAGGTCCTGCCGGAACTCTCCCTCCTTGACGGCGCGCTCGAGATCCCGGTGGGTCGCCGAGACCAGCCGCACGTCGACCCGCCGCTCCTGCGTATCGCCGAGCGCGCGCACCTCGCCGGTCTCGAGCACGCGTAGCAGCTTCACCTGGAGAGAGGGCGGCGTGTCGCCGATCTCGTCGAGGAAGAGGGTGCCGCCGTCGGCCTGCTCGAAGAGCCCCTGCTTGTCCCGATCCGCTCCGGTGAACGCGCCTCGCCGGTGCCCGAAGAGCTCGCTCTCGAGCAGGGTCTCGGGAAGTGCTCCGCAGTTCACCGCGACGAAGGGCCGGTCCCGGCGCCCGCTGCGCTCGTGGAGCGCGCGCGCGACGAGCTCCTTGCCGGTTCCCGTCTCCCCCAGGATGAGGACGGGGACGCCCGAAGGGGCGACGCGTTTGACGTGCTCCAGCACGTCCCGCATGGCCCGGCTCACGCCGAGCAGGACCGGCGCGCGGCGCTGGTCGTGACGGGCGCCCCGCCCCGGGCTCGTAGCGGGAATCGCCGCGTGCAGCGCGTAGCGCAGGACCGCGTCCGAGACCGGCTGGACCAGCACCTGGCGCGGTCGCAGCCGATCCAGGGCCTCGGCAATGCGCTCCTCCGGAGCGCCATCGACGTACAGCACGAGGGCCTCCCGGACCGGGAGCGCGTCGAGGCTCTCGAGCCCTGCCAGCACGTCCGGTCCGTCGTCTCGACCCAGGATCGCGATCGCCCCGGCGGCGTCGAGGAACGACGCGGGGTCCCCGAGCTGTGAGGGCTCGAGCTCGCGCGCGCGCAGCTCCGGGGCGATCCGCCGCACCAGCTCGCGTCGCGCCGCTGCGTCGGGTCCGATCACGAGCACCGGGGGCGTCGCCGAAGGGCCGGACATCCTCAGCGCTCGCCGGGGATGCGGAAGCACAGCGTGAAGACCGTTCCGCCTCCCTCCGGCTTGCCCACCTCGATGCTGCCGTCGTGCTCCCGCACCACCTTCTTCACGATGGCGAGTCCGAGTCCCGTGCCCTGGGCCTTGCCGAGCGTGGCAAAGGGCTCGAACAGGCGCCCCCGGATCTCTTCCGGAATCCCCACTCCGCTGTCTTCGACGCAGACCCGCGCGTGCGATCCTTCCCGCTTCGAGCGGAAGCGCAGCGCGCCACCGTCCGGCATGGCCTCGATGGCGTTCCGGCCGAGGTTGAGCAGGGCGCGGCGCAGTCGGTCCGCATCGATGGGGAAGTGCGCTCCCGAGGCCAGGTCGCTCTCGATCGCGACGCCTGCGCGACCCGCCTCGTGTGCCAGGGCTGCGATCGCGTCTTCGATCACCTCGTCGAGCGCGTCCTCGACCCGCTTCGGCCGGCCCGCACTGAAGCGCGTGGCGTCGAGCAGCTCGGTACACATCCTCTGCATGCGCTCACTCTCCTCCACCATGGTGGTCGCGAGGGACTTCTGTTCGTCCCCGGAGAGGGACGCGTCCTCGCCGAGCGCCCGCGCGGCCGGGCCGATGACCGCGAGGGGTCCGCGCAGGTCGTGCACGATGGTTCCGGCCGTGGCGCCGATCGCCGAGAGGCGCTCGGCCTCGACCAGGGTCTGCTGGGCGAGGCGCAGGCTCGCGAGGATCTCCCCCAGCTCCTCGTTCTTGTCAGCGAGCTCCTCGTTCTTCTGCTCGAGCTCGATCAGGAGCTGTGCCCTGGATCGGGCCAGCCGGACGCGGTCAAGGACGCCCTCCACCGTGTTCCGGAGCATGGTCGGGTTGCAGGGCTTGTTCACGTAGGCGTGGACGCGGGCCCGATTGATCGCGTCGATGCTGGCCTCGATGTCCGCGTAGCCGGTGAGGAGGACGCGACCGGCTTCGGGCTGCGCCTCCGCGATCCGGGTGAGCAGCTCGATGCCCGACATGCCGGGCATGCGTTCGTCCGAGATCACCAGGTCGAAGCGCTCGGCCTGGGCCAGCTCCCAGCCCTGCTCCCCGGTGGTCGCCGTCTGGACCGTGCCGAAACGTCGCAGGGTGCGCACCGCCAGCTCGACGCCGCGGGGCTCGTCGTCCACCGCGAGGATGCGGGCCTTCTCGTCCATGTCGTGTCTCCCTCCGATGCGCATCGGCCTCACTCGCTGTGTGGCAGTCCCGAGACGGGCAGCACCACGCGGAAGCAGGTACCGCCTCCCGGCTCGACGCGAGCGGCGATGGTGCCCCCGTGCCGGCTCACGATCCCGTAGGAGATCGAGAGACCGAGCCCCGTCCCCTTGCCCACCTCCTTCGTGGTGAAGAAGGGGTCGAAGATGCGCTCGAGGTGCGCGGGTTCGATCCCGTCGCCGTCGTCTTCCACCTCGATCTCCACGTGCTCGTCGTCGAGCACCCGGGTGCGGATGTCGATGCGTCCGCCGGTACCGGTCGCGTCCGCGGCGTTGGCGATCAGGTTCATGAACACCTGGTTGATCTGGCCGGCCAGGCACTCGAGCAGGGGAAGCTCCCCGAAGTCGCGATTCACCTGGATTCCGGTGAGCTTGCTCCGCAGCACGTTGAGCGTGGACTCGATGGCCTCGTGGACGTTCACCTGCATGCGCTCGGGCTGGTCGAGTCGAGAGAAGGTGCGCAGGTCGCCGACCAGGGTGGTGGTGCGCTGGATGCCCTCCGCGCAACCGTCGAAGGCGGACTTCAGGTCTTCGAGCACGAAGTCGAGCTCCAGCTCTTCGCGGATCGACCCGAAGCGCGATCCCAGCTCCGGATCTCCTTCCTTCACCTCCGTCTCGTAGTTGCTCACCGCGCGGGTCAGCGAGTCGACGTACTCGGCCAGGCAGTGGAGATTTCCCTGGATGAAGTTGATCGGGTTGTTGAGTTCGTGCGCGATGCCGGCGACGAACTGGCCGAGCGAGGCCATCTTCTCACGGTGCACGAGCTGGGCCTGGGTCTGCTTCAGCTCCCGCGTCCGCTCCTCCACCGTGGCCTCGAGATTGCGGTTCAGGTCCCGCAGCCGCCCCAGCGCCAGGGCGTTCTCGATCGCGACGGCCCCCTGGTTGGCCAGGGTCTGGAGCAGCCGCCGGTCGTCGCCGCCGTAGAGGCGCCCGGAGAGGGGGCGGCCCAGGTGGAGCAGCGCTCCCAGCCGATCGTCCACACGGAAGGGCACGCACAGGCCCCCATCGGACATGTCCGAGAGGCCCACCGTGTCGCGCAACCGGGGTAGTTCGCGGATGCAGTCCGGCTCCGCCTTGACCTCCCCCCGGCAGCGCAACAGCCGGTAGCCCTCGTTCGAGACGTCCGGGACGAGGAGGGTCAGATGGCTCGGGTGCAGGTTCTCCCCGACGACGCGCGAGAGCTCGTCCGCGATGACGTCGAGGTCCGCAGCCGAGGCGAGCCGCGCACTCGTCGTCTCGACGATGCGGCGGAAGTCGTAGGCGGTTCGGAAGAAGAGTCGATTGATCAGGTTCTGGACGCGGTCACGCAGGCCGAGGAAGAGGAGCACGCAGAGCAGCGAGGAGGCGAAGCCGACCGAGCTGCCGGAGCGGTGCGCCATCGGCGCGAGCAGGCCCAGGAGCTGCACCAGGCCCACGTAGGACAGGGTGGCAAACGCGGTGAGGAGCGCGTAGGTGACCGACCGCCGTACGAAGAGGTCCACCTCGAGCAGGTCCTGGCGCAGCACCGCGTACCCGATCGAGATGGGGTAGAACACCGCGGTGAAGGCGATCACGTTCTGCGGCGTCGCCCCCCCCGTCAGCGCGTCCCCGAGCGCGATGATCACTCCGGGCGAGAGGGCGGCGACGGCACCGAGCGCGACGGACTTGACGCGCTGGCGCGCCCGGAAGTCCGGCGGATTCAGGTACCAGCGGACCTGACTCGCGATGAGCACTACCAGGGAAACGCCGAAGGCCGCGACCGCCAGCTGATGGGTGAAGACGTAGGTCGGCGGATGCATCAGGCCCAGCTGGTTCGCGATCACCAGGGGGGCTGCAGCCAGGTAGGGAAGCCACAGCAGCCGTGGGCGCCGCGCGACGATCGGCGACGGATGGGGAAAGACCAGCGCCATGTGGAGCGTCCCGGCGAAGAGCAGCGTCTCGCACAACGCGTGGAGTCGGAACAGGTGGTAGGGGCCGTACAGGTCGATCGCGGTGAGGGCCCAGATGCCCGCGATGTAGAGGTTCAGGAAGGTGCCGGTGCCGAGGCGATCTCCGCCCCGCAGGTAGAACGTGAGGAGCGCGACGCCGGCGAACGCGAGGCCGTTCAGTCCCAGGGCGCCGAAGAGCAGCGTGTAGTCGAGTCCCGTGAACTCCCGCGTCCGGACGGATCGGGAGAACTCGCGGTCGCCGCGTCGGAACGTGTACAGGAGCTCCGTGCCGGGCGTACGGCGCTCCGCGGCCTGCCGGAGGCTCGCCCCGTCGGCGAGCGGTGCGCCATCCACGGCCGAGATCTCGTGCTGGTAGATCCTTCCGCCCTGGGTGGCGGGCCAGTGGGACAGCCCGGCCGAGGCCACCACCCCGTTCTCGAGCACCAGGAAGCCTGGGAAGGGCTTCCCGAGCCAGCCGATCGACCCGGCCACGACCGTGATCGAGACCCCCAGCAGCAGGGTGCTGGCTGCCAGGAGGAAGGAATGGCGCATCATCGAGACCCGCTTCGGATCCCGCCGCGCCTGTCTCAAGTTCAATCGGGGGTTCCCCGATCGGGCTACCGGGGTCGATGCGCCGACCATGTGCCCGATCTCGCTTCGCCTGGCCGCCGCTGCCGCCTCGGGGATCGGCTACGCCCTCTGCTTCCCGCCTCACGGGTGGACGGCGCTGATCTGGGTCGCGCTGGTCCCACTGGTCCTCGCGCTGCACGGGGCGCGACCGGGGTCGGCCGCCCTGGTCGGCGGCCTCTTCGGCCTGGTGATCGCGGCGGGCGTCAGCGCCTGGCTGGCTCCCACGCTCGTCGACTACTTCCGTCGCCCGGTCGGCCTCACGGCGGCGGTGCTGGTCGCGCTCTGGCTCGCCATGGCGAGCCCGTACTTCGCCCTCGTGTGTGCGGGCCTCGCCCTGGCGCGCCGGCGGGTCCCGCCGACGCTCGGGCTCCTGTTGCTCCCGGCGGCCTGGGTCTGCGCCGAGTTCGTGCGGGGTGCGTTCGGACTGCGCGCGGCATGGACCCACGCAGGGGACGCCCTCGTCGATGCGGCTCGGCTGCGCCAGCTCGCGGAGCTCACCGGGGTCTACGGTCCCAGCGCACTGGTGGTGCTCGCCAACGCGCTGATCGCCGAGTGGCTGCGGCTCGCCTGGAGCGCGCGCCGCGGCGCGGGCGCGAGCGGTCGGCCCGCCGTGGCCGCCACGCTCCTGTTCGCAGCGCTCCTGGGTTTCGCCCTGCACTTCGGGGAGCAGCGACGGATCGCGTTGCGCGGGCAGGGCGCCGATCGCCGCGAAGTGGAGATCGCACTGGTGCAGGGCAACGTTCCGCCGTCGCTGCGCTGGCAGCGCATCGGGGCGAGCCGAGTGCTGCGCCGCTACGGCGCGCTCACGCGCGAGGCGCTCGCAGCACCCGTGCGCCCGTCCCTCGTCGTGTGGCCCGAGAACGCGATTCAGACCGGTCCCGACGACCCCGTCTACGGGCAGGCGCTGCGGGGAATCGTCGAGCGCGCCGGCGCCCCGCTGATCTTCGGCGCGCCTCGCGTCTCCCAGGGGCCGGGCGGCGTACGGCACTTCAACGCGGCCTGGCTGCTCTCGCCGGGACGCTCGCCCGTGCACTACGACAAGCGCCAGCTGCTCCCCCTGAGCGAGAGCGACCCCCTGCCGGGCTGGTTTCCGCGCGCGCCGCGGGGCGATCTCGACGCGCCGCGCTTCAGCGCAGGGGAAGAGCCCGGCCTGCTCGCCGTGCTCGGCCGCAGCGCGGGGGTGCTGCTCTGCTACGAGGCCATCTACCCGGCGCTCGCCCGCGAGCTGGCGGGGGCCGGTGCGCGCCTGCTGCTGAACCTCACCAACGACGGCTGGTTCCGGGGAGAGGGGTCCCGGGAGCAGCACCTGCGCCAGGTGGTCTACCGCGCCGTGGAGACCCGCCTGCCGCTGCTGCGGGTCTCGACCACGGGCGTGTCGGCGGTGATCCACCCGGACGGAGAGATCGCGCAGCGGCTCGAAGCGGATCGGGCGGACGTGTTGCGCGCGCACGTCTCCCTGCCGCGCCGCGAACCGACCTTCTACGTGCGCTACGGCGACGTCTTCGCGCTGGCCTGCGTGGGCGCCTGGGGTGCCGCCGCAGCGCTCGGAGCGGCTCGGGTCAGACCGCGCGCTCGCCGCTTCGCGGCGAGTGCTTTGCTACGTCGGCCGACCCGTGCCGGGTCGGCCTCCTAGACCGCGGGCTCCGACCGCAGCCACGCGGCGGCCTCCGGCACGGGGAGCTGGGCGCGAATGCGGCGCATGACCTCGGAGCGGCCACCCGCGAGTCGCCCGAACTCGGGCAGCTCCCGCAGCAGGGCGGAGGCCACGAAGGGCAGCAGCCCGCGGGCGGGCCCGATCAGCGCTGGCTCGACCCGGGCCCGGCAGAACGCCACGTGGCCCGTCTCGTCCGTCACGATCTCGCCGATCAGCAGCCGAAGGCGTTGCTCCACCTCGGGCTCCGCGGCGAACAGATCGCAGCGCTCCAGCAGGATCCGGAAGAACACCGCCCCCGTGACCTCGCCACACAGGATCAGCGGGAAGCGCAGCGCGTCCGGCAGGTAGTTCATGGCGCGAGTGACGACCCGCCCGACGAGCCCCGGGGTGTCGAGCTCCAGCGGGACCCCGAACACCTCGCAGACGCGGGACAGGAAGCGGGTGTGGTCGCGGTCCTCCAGGGCCACGTGCAGCAGGTGGCGGTCGACGCCTTCGAAGTCGTTGCGCGCGAAGCGTTCGAGCTCGAGCTCGACGCCGTAGTGCTCGCCCACGTTCGCCCGGGCCACGGCGAGCAGCCAGGTGACCCGGAGATCCTGCTGCGGCCCGCGATCCCCCGCCATACCACGGTGGAAGCCATCGCGATCGAAGTCGCCAGCCCAGCGCACCGGCCGCGCGTCGATCTCCTCGAGGAACGCCTCGCGTTTGCTGAGGCGGCGGGCGGGCAGCTCCAGCTCGCCGTCCCGCGCACGTTGGAAGTCGCGGTGGGACGCGATCTGGGATTCGCGCTCCTCCCGCGAAAGAATGCGAAAAGGATCGATTTGATGCATGGATCTCTCCCCCGTTGCACCGGCTTTGCGTGTTACTCCTATCGTCGCGAAGGGGGGTAGGGCTTGAGCGCCAGAATCGATGACGGTCGGGTCAGGGTTTTTCCGTAGCTCGAATTGGCGTTTACCCTCATTCTCGAGCCGGTTGCTCAAGTCTCTTTCCGATTCGTCGATAGGCATTGCGGGTGCAGGAGGTGCGCAAGTGATCGAAGCACATCCCGTCATCGACGCCGACAGCCACAAGTGCGAGAACCCGGCCGTCTTCCTCGACTACGTCCCGGCTCCGTTCCGCGACCGCGTATCCTTCGTGCGCGACCGCTATGGCGAGCAGCGCATACGCGTGGTCGATCGCGATCCGCGCTCCGGCCGGCCCGAGCTCCAGGCGTTCCGCTGCGAGCACCCGGGTCGCGTCGTGTCGGAGCACGCGCTCGACTTCTACGGGGAACGCCTCCGCAAGCGGATCCTCGCGCGGGCGGAGGTCTAGCGATGGCGATGTCTGGCCTGAGCGAGGAGTTGCAGCAGGAAGCCCTCTGCGCGGACGCTGCACCCCGCCGCTTCGACCCGTTCCGGATCCTGAGTCCCGCGGAACGGCGTGCACAGCTCGACGGCTACCACCGCTTCCTCCGGGAGCGTGACGGCGAGCTCGACTTCCCCCGGCGCATCCTGACGCGGCGCGAGACCTACTTCCGCGCGTTGGAGCGCGAGCGCGTCGCCTGGGAAGGCGCGATGGACGTCGACGCCTTCTACCAGCACCTCCACCGGGTCGGCGCGCCCCCGCTGGACGCCCGCACCACCTGGCTGCTGGCGGCCGCCAAGGCCAATCAGATGGAGAGCTACGGGGTCGAGGGGGAGATCGAGAAGTGGGTCCGGAGGGGCTACGGCGACGAAGACGAGATCGTGCTCTACGACCTCATCGAGGAGCAGTACCACAGCCGCATCCTGGTCGAGGTGTGCCACGCGGGCGGGCTGGGCGGCGTTCGTCTGTCGAAGCCGGACTGGCTCATCCGGGCGATCATCCACGTCATGCAGCACTTCCCCGACCGGCTGCGCTACGTGCCCATCGTCTGCGGCGAGACCCTGGCCTGCATCGTGTTCCAGGTCCTGCTCGAGCACTGTCACCTGTTCTCCGACGAGCCCGAGGTGGAGAAGCGGCTCAGGTCCCTCCTCACCGAGATCCTCGTCGACGAGACGGGCCACGTGCTCTACTGCCGCGCGCACATGGGCCCGATCGCGCTCCGCATCGCGCGACAGCTGATGCCGCTGGTGAACGCCTACCTGCTCAAGGACGTCCGGGAGCTCCGGGCCCTCGGGCTCTCCCAGGCCGAGATCGCCCGACGCTGTCGCAGCGGAATCGAGATCCCGCCCCAGTACGACTGGCTGGATGGGGACCCGCCGGGAGCGTCGAGCGACTGACCCGAACTCGGGTCGGACCGCCGCATCCCCTTTGTCAGGCGGACGCTTCGGCTGTATCTTTCCGGCATGAGGGGAAGTGAGGGCGCGGCGAGGCCGGCCTCGCCGCTCCAGCCCGACGTTCAGCAGTCCAGCGGCCCCCCGACTCTTCGCTCCGACCCGGGAGCGGATCCGCCCCCGTCCCGGCAGCCAGCCCTCACCCTGGGTCTCGTCGCCCGTCTGGACGAGTGGCGGCGCGTGTACGTCGCGTCGGTGGCCCTGTATCCGTTGTGGTACCTGCTCACCCCCGACGGAGCGACCGATTCCTTCGAGCTCTGGCTGGCCATTGGGATGCTCTTCCTGTGCGCGCTCGTCGTCTCCCACCACGTCGATTCGCTGCGCCGTCACGTCTGGCTCGTGAGTCTCGGGTTCTCGTTCGTGGCCACGCTGCACGTCTTCACACTCGCCGCCCTGAACGACATGCGCGTGTTCTACGGCGTCGGCAGCGTGACGGCAGGGGTGATGACGACGGCCGTGCTCCCCACGGCGTCCAGCCTGCGCGTGTACGCGGCCTGGGTGGCGGTGATCGCCGGCGCGCTGGCCCTGGCCTTGCCGGATCCGATGATGCTGGCCTACTGGGCTCCGCTGATCCCCTTCTTCTGGATCTACGGTCACCGCCTGAGCCTGCAGCGGACCTCGGACCGCCGCTCGCACGAGCACCAGCTCGACCTGGAGCGCATCGTCGAGGAGCACACGCGCTTCCTCGAGGAGCGCAGCCAGGAGCTGTCCGCGGCGAACCGGCGCCTTCGCGACGAGATGGAGGAGCGCTCCCGGCTGGAACGCGAGCTGCGCACGGCCCAGAAGCTCGAGGCGCTGGGGCGACTCTCCGGCGGCGTCGCGCACGACTTCAACAACCTCCTCACGGCGATTCGCGGCTACGCGGACCTGCTGACGGATTCGCTGGACGCCGCGGATCCCCGTCGCGACGACGCCGACCAGGTCCGCCGCGCCGCGGATCAGGCGGCCGTACTGACGAAGCAGCTCCTCGACTTCAGCCGCAGCAATCACCTCAAGCCGACGCGCCTGGACCTGAATGCCGTGGTGGCGGAGCAGAACTCCATGCTGAGGGCCCTGCTCGGTGAGGACATCGCCTTCGAGGCGTGCCTCGAGGATTCGCTGGAGCCGATCCGCGCCAACGCGAGCCAGATCCAGCAGGTCCTGGTGAATCTCGCCATGAATGCCCGGGACGCCATGCCGTCCGGGGGCCTGTTCCGGGTCGAGACCCGGATGGTCGAGAGCGGGGCGCTCCAGCTCGACGAGCCGGTCGACGAGGAAACGGACCGCTTCGTGGTGCTCTCGGTCACCGACTCCGGCGTGGGCATGGACGACCACACGGCCGCCCGCGTCTTCGATCCGTTCTTCACCACCAAGGAGGTCGGGAAGGGTACCGGCCTGGGGCTCTCGAGCGTCCACGGAATCGTGAAGCAGAGCCAGGGTCACCTCCGACTCCGCAGCGCTCCGGGCCAGGGCACGACGATCGAGATCCACTGGCCGCCCTTCCGGGGCGAGCAAGCCGTCGCGATCGAGGGCAACGGATTGGCGCCGCAGCGGGGCTGCGAGCGCATCCTGCTGGTCGAGGACCGGGAGGACGTGCGGGGCCTCGTCGCGCGGGTGCTGACCGAGTACGGCTACGAGGTCCTCCAGGCCGCCGACGCGGCCGCGGCGCTGGAGCTCGTGCAGGGGCGGAACGACCCCATCGATCTCGTCATCACCGACGTCGTGATGCCCCAGATGAGCGGCTTCGAGCTGGTGGAGCGGCTGTCGGTCGCGCTGCCCGAGACCAAGGTGCTCTTCATCTCCGGTCAGCTCAACCACCCGTCGCTTCGCAGCCGGGACCTGCCTCCCGGGACGGAGCTTCTCCCCAAGCCCTTTCCTCCCTCGCAGCTCAAGGCCAAGGTGCGCGAGCTGCTCGACGGCCCGCTGCTTCACTGAGCCGGGCCGGGCGCGTTCGCCTACTCGCCACCTACCGGCCGCCTACGGGCCGCGTACTGGCCGTCTACTGGCCGAGCTGGACCAGATTCGCGAGCAGCTCGTTGGTGGTCGACACGGTACGCGTGTTGGCCTGGAACGCCCGCTGGTTCAGGATCAGTCGGATGAACTGGTCCGCGAGGTCGACGTTCGACTGCTCGATCGAGCTCGAGCGAACGGCGCCGAACTGCCCGGACAGGGGCGATCCGACCAGCGGCTGACCCGAGCCGCGGGTCTCCACGAAGGCGTTGTTGCCGATCGAGTTCAGGCCGCCCAGGTTCGCGAAGTTGGCGAGGGCGACCTGGGCGAGCGGCTGCGTGACGCCGTTCGAGTAGCTGGCGACGAAGAAGCCTTCGCGGTCCACGGTGAGGGTCTGCAGCGAGCCGGTTCCGAAGCCATCCTGGCTCGTGGCGTTGGCGACCGAATCGCTACCGGATCCGGCGAACTGGGTCGTGATGGCTCCGGTCGAGGCCCCGCCCAGCGGACCGAAGTCGAGGTTCGCCACCTGGCCCGCCGCACCTCCGCCGGAGAACTCGAAGGTCACCGGGGAGCCCGTCACTGCCGTCAGGAATCCGGACGCGTCGAAGCTGAGCGTGCCCGACCCCTGCACCACGACCGGGTCGGTCGGATTCACCGGGGCGATGGTGGTGTCGGAGGGAGGCAGCGTGGCATTCCAGGCCCAGGCGTTCGTGCCCGTGCGGGTGAAGTGGACCGCGGCGGGATGCGCGCCGCCGAGCGAATCGAAGACCGTGATCACGGTCTGGAATGCCGACGTGCCGCTCGGATCGGCCGGGTCGAAGGGGCCGTTGGCCGTCGCGTTGGCGTCCAGGTTCACGGAGAGATCGATCTGGGAGGTGGCCCGGGGGGGCGCCTGGGCAGCGCCGAGCTGGATGTCACCGAGCTGCCCGCTCGACACCAGCGTGGCCGGATCGATCCCGTAGCCCTGGACCCGGAGCCCGAGCGGGTCCACCAGGAATCCGTCGCGATCGAAGTTGAACATCCCCGCCCGCGAGTACACCGGTCCCGACGGTCCCTGGAGGATGAAGAAGCCCCGGCCATCGATGCCGAGGTCCGTCTCCCTCGCGGTCGTCTCGAAGGAGCCCTGGGCGAAGGCCTGGCTCACGTTCACGACCTTGGATCCGGATCCGATCTGGGACACGCCGCCCGACGTGGCGATCGACTGGCCGAGCAGGTCGGAGAACTCGGCTCGGCGCTCCTTGAAGCCCGGCGTCGAGACGTTGGCGATGTTGTCTCCGATGACCGAGATGGCGGTCGAGGCGGTCCCGAGACCGGAGACGCTGGCGAACATGGCGTTGGAGAGACTCATGGTGGAGCTACCTCTTTCTGTGGGTACGGTTGCAGTCGGCGACGTCGGCGAGCATCGCCGACTCCAGATCGTGGGCCGCGTCCTCGACGCGGTGCACGGCGAGACGCAGGATCGCGTCGAAGCGCTTCGGGGCGGGCGATCCGGTCAGTAGGAGTAGGAGCTGATGCAGGGCGCTCCCGGCTCGTGCCCGCAGGGCGTGGAGGAGCCGCATCACTCGCGCACCTCCACGAGCGCGTCGAGCGGCACCTCTGCACGTTCCACCAGCAAGACCGGCGACGCGCCCTCCAGGGTGGCGCCGGTGATGCGCGCCTGCACGAGGGTGGAGGGGCTCGCGGCTCCCGGAGCCGGGGTGACCCGGACGCTGTATTGGCCCGGTGCGGGTATCGAGGAGAACACCGACCAGTCGAGGGCGGAGCGGCCGGCGGGCACGCGACCGATGGAGTCGGAGCGCGACACGACGCGGCCCGATGCGTCGAGGATCTCGATCCCCTGCACCTCGGTCGGTGCGCCGGCCTCGAGGAAGAGCTTGGGCAGCGGCTGGTCGGGGTTCGGGCTGACGCTGAACTCGGAGCTCGCCACCAGCGCCTCGCGTCCGATCAGGGAGACGGCGGCCAGGCTCTGGCTGCTCGTCTGTGCGGCGGCGAGCGCGTCGATGGACGTCCGCATCGAGATGAGCTGGTCCAGGCTGGAGAACTGGGCCAGCTGGGCCGTGAACTCGGTGGCGTCCTGGGGATCGAGGGGATCCTGATTCTCGAGCTGGGCAATCAGCATCGCCAGGAAGTCCTCTCGCCCGAGGGACTCGGACGCGCCTGCGTTCGTCGAGGCGCTCGCGTCCGCCACCGGTGCCACGAGTTCCGAGATCTCCATGATGTCCTCCTCGCGCGGTCCGCCTGCGGTCACACCCGCAGATCGACGCCCCGTGATGCGACGCCGTCCATCGGCGCCGCGGTCACGGCAGGCGCGTTCCCGGGCGACGGCGCTGAGGCGGGGGACTTGCCGCCGGGCGCCCGGGGATCGGGATGGGAGCCGCCGCCACCATGGGGCGTCGGGTCTCCGAGGGGCGAGCGAGACGTGTCGCTCCCCGCCCCCCGGTCGTCACCTCCCCGAAGCTCGAAGTGGTCGACCCGCAGATCACGCGCCGCGAGGGCATCCACGAGCCGCTCCCGCGATTCCGAGACCAGGTGCAGCGCCGCGGGCTGCTCGGCCTGGATCTGCACGTCCACCTGATTGCCCCGGACCCGGACCGAGATGTTGAGCTCGCCGAGCTCCGGAGGATGCAGACGCAGACGCGCGGCGCCCCCGCCGCGCTGCGCCAGCCACTCCACCCGACCGGGAACCCCCACCTCGACTGCCGTCTCGACGGGAAGGGGAGGGGCTTCGCTGCGAGCGGTGGCCTCGGCCCCCGAGACCGGTGGTGCGACGGGAGCACTGCCGGCGGCAACCGAGGCGGGTCGAAGCGGCGGCGCCGTGCCGGTCGCACCCGTCTGGCTCTCCGGGCGCGCGTCGCGCGGTCCCAGCGTGTCGCGTCCGGGATCGGACTCGCGTTCGAGCGGGAGCGAAGTCCGCGGCGCGGTCTCGTCCACGCGCGTCGCTTCGCGGCCCGCTTCCCCGACCCCGGGCGCGGCGGAGGGGGCGTCCCGCGAGCCGGCGCGTCGCGACGTCGTCTCGTCTCTCTCCCGCGGAGAGAGCGGGGGCGGTGTCGCGGCTTCGGTCTCCAGCGTTGCCCTCGGCGCCTCGGAGCGGCGGACCCTTTCGGGTGTCTCCAGCGCGGGCGCCTCTCGCGGCGTCGTGGCTTCCGGAGCGCGGGCCGCCACCGCTGCGGCCTCGGCGGGCCTCTCTACCCGGTCGGCCGCGTGCGGCGCCACGGGCGCGAGCCCGCGTGCCTCAGCGGGGGGAGGGGGCGGCATCTCACTCCGGAGTTCTCGAGGAAGTTCTCGGGGGAGGTCTCGAGAGAGGTCGCGAGGGCGGTCGCGCGGCACGTCCGGCAGCGCCCCCTCCAGACCCGGGAGCATCGCGGCGGCGTCCTCGCTCGCCTCCGCGAGCGTCTC
>JAAUYK010033269.1_pt1 | contig 25274 bp, 10 predicted proteins | sample 7278021 | NCBI WGS metagenome assembly JAAUYK01 (sample SAMN14350223, study PRJNA611818) | marine sediment metagenome | isolation source: surface marine sediment (1.8m) | place: French Polynesia: Moorea | collected 2018-08
ACCTACGTGACCGGACCCACGCGAATCCTCGCGGTCGGAGGCGACGCGGACTGGCTGGACATGCTTCCCCCCGCGGACGATCTCGAGATCGTGCATGCGAGCGCGGCGGCACTCCGGGGCATGGGCGTAGCGGAGCTCACGGCGTATGACGTGCTCACCCTGAGCGGCCAGGCAGCGGATCCGATCGGCGCGAGCGCGTTGGCTCGCATCGCGGAAGCGGTGACCCAGCGGGGCCTCGGTCTCTTCTTCGCGAACGGCCGTCACCACGGTGGCGAGAGAGCCCCGACCACGCTCGCGAGCTACGAGGAGACGCCGCTGGAGCCGCTGCTGCCGCTCCAGACCCGGATGCGACTCGACGAGCCGCCGCCGCGCGAGGTCGTGCTCCTCGTGGACACGTCGTCGTCGATGTGCGGTCGCCCGCTCGCGGCCCTCCAGCGACTCAGCCGGCACCTTATCGAACAGCTGAACGCCAACGACAAGCTGAGCCTGATCGAGTTCTCGACGAACGCGAGGGTGGTCCTGCGGCAGCTCGAGCTCACGCCTGGAGACGGCAAGCCCCGGGCCCTTCGAGCGCTCCCGGAGCTGCGCTGCGGCGGCGGCACGGACGTCTGTCCTGCCCTCCGAGCGGCCTACGGCTTCGGCCTCGGCCGGGACTGCGCGGTCTTCATCGCTTCGGACGGTGTCATGGGCAACGAAGCGGTTTCCTGCCTGCGCCCGCTCTGCCACACGACGGTGGTTCACATCGGTCCGGGAAGCGGGATGTCGGGGCCGCTCGCCAAGATCGCGGAGCCGATCCCGCTGGGGCTCGGGCAGGACCCGAGCGGCATCCGCATCGGCTTCCTCGAGCCGCCCGAGGAAGGGCGCTTCTTCGAGCCCGGAGCCTACGAGATGAAGTGGCTCAGCCAGTTCAGTGAGGTCTGGCCCCATCTCGTCACGAATCGGGTGTTGACGCTCTCTGGAACCGCGGTCTCGCGGGTCCGGGACGATGCCGAGTGGGCGTCCGTCCGGCTGCTGCCGCGCGACCCAGTGCTGGCCTTCCGCGACGACGGCATGGGACGCGTCGGAGCGATCGCGACCAATGTTCCGGACGCGTGGGCATACGTTCCGGAGGCGCGTGCGTTGCTCCGTTCCTGGCTCGACCACCTCGTGCGCTATCCCGAACAAGACCGTTACGCCATCGCGCTGCGGGAGCTCGGTGGCTGGCTCGAGCTTCGGGTGATGCTGCTCGCCGGGCAGGAGACCCGGCCCGACCTGACCAGCCTGTCCGCGGCGATCGAGGTCGACGGCGTCACTCACAGCGTGACGTTAGGGCCAGATCGCGACGATCTGGGCGTGTTCCGCGGGCGTTTCAGCTTGAAGCGCGACGCGAACGGCCCCAGGCACGGGGAGCTCCTGGTCTGGGGGAGCGGCGAGTCGCCCGAGGACGCGAGGCGCATCCGACTGCTCGTCCCCCCGCGCCCACAGGCCGCCTACCAGGACGCCGAAGAGGCGCTTCACATCGGCCGCAACGACGACCTCCTCGCCCGACTCGCCACCGGATCGCTCTGGACGCAGGAGGGCTTCTCCCGGTCGTTGATCTCGCTGGCGCCGCCCCAGGTGTGGCGCCTCGAGCTGTGGCCGCTGCTTGCCATGACGGCGGCGTCGATGTTAGTGGTACAAGTCTGGCTCGGACTCCACGGGGGCGCGAGGCAGCGGTGAGCGTGGCGGTCTATAGCGGCGCGATCTGGCACTCGGAGCAACTCGAAAGCCTCATCGAGAGGTTCGGAGCGTTCGGCGAGCAGGCCATCCGGTGGTGCCTTGCCTCGACGTCGCCCCCCTCCCTGGTATGTGATGATACGGACTGGGACCTGCTCAGGCCCTACCGTCCCGACGAGATGCTGTTCGCCGGGCAGCTGCTGCCCCGGCACGTCCCCGAAGCGAAGAAGGCCCTTCGCTCCGAGTACGCCACGGAGATCGCTCGCTCGCGTGCCCGGTCCGCCGAACCCGAGAACAGGAGCCGCTGCCGGCGAGCCTGGGATCGGCTCGCTCGTCGACTGGAGCCCGAGCTCCCCGCGCACCGCACCGCGTGGCCCGGCGAGCTGCTGGCGGCGGCAGCGGCGCGGGCCTGGCTAGACCCGTGGTTCCGAGGCCGGGCCGTCGAGTTCGTCAGGAGCCGGCTCGAGGAGAACGTCGTGATGACCGCCGAGCGCGACCTCGAACTCCGCCCGCACTTCGCCCCCGCCACCTTCTGGTGGCTGCTCGACGTGACCCACGGGCCCCGACCTCCGCGGTCCCATGCATGGCTCGGCGAGGGGCTGAACGAGCTCTGGGCCCGCGCCCAGCTCCGCCACCGCCGGCTCGAAGAGATGCAGAAGCGCCTTCGCGCCATCGCGACCCGGGAGTACTTGAAGCCCGGCTGGGCCGGCTTCTGGGACCAGTGGCTGCTGCTCCTCCTGGTCGAGAAGCGGCCGTCCCTGCGCTTCGACGGCAGCCAGAAGCGCCTGCTGACCTCGCTGCCCGTGCTTCGACGGCCGCGCTTCAGCGACCTCAGCGGGCGACTCGGGGCACCGACGACGAGCCCCACTCTCGCTGCCGCGGCGGCCCGCTGGGAAGAGGAGGTCCCGCAGTGGTTCCACACGCAACGAGGCCCCGGGGGATCCCATGTTCAAACGTGAGGCGCTCTTGGCGATCGCAGGAAACCAGACGGACAGGAAGACCCTTCAGCGGATCGCCGCGATCGAGAAGGAGCTCGACGAGCGCTTCTACGACATGAAGGCGCCGATCCGGGCCATCCTCCTCGCGGCCCTCAGCGGCGAGCCGCTCCTGCTGCTGGGCCCGCCAGGCTCGGGGAAGTCGCGTCTGATCCGGGCGTTCTGCCTGCTGGCGGGCGTGGCGACGCCCGACCAGGTCGAGGATGGCCGCGACGCGGTCCTGTTCGAGTACCTGTTGACGCCGTTCACCGAGCCCAGCGAGCTGCTCGGCTCCTACAACATGAAGCTCTTCAAGGAGCAATCCAGGCTCGAGCGCGTCGGCAACGCGATGCTCCAACACGCCCAGGTCGCCTTCCTCGACGAGGTCTTCAATGGCTCGAGTGCGATCCTGAACTCGTTGCTGTCGATCATGAACGAAGGAATCCTCTTCGATCTGGGAGAGCGCAAGGAAGTCAACCTGCAGTGTCTCTTTGCGGCTTCCAACCACGTTCCCGAGGCGCCCGAGCTGCGTGCCATCTTCGACCGCTTCCTGCTGCGTTGCGAGGTGAAGAACGTCGGCGCGGACGAGGTCGAGTGGCACGAGCTCGACGCAGACCTCAGCGGTCTCGTCAGGAAGGGAATTGGCGACAGCTACGGCGCCCCCCTCAAGTTGTCCGACATCCGGCTGTTCGAGTCGCTCGTCGGGCTGCGGAAGGCCATCCGATCCGCCGTCTCGAGCAACCCGCTCATCAGCGAGGACCTGGCCTCCTCTCTTGCACAGGGAATCGTGAAGGCGCGCAGTCACCGGGTTTCGGAGATGTCGAACCGTCGCATCATAAAAATGCTGTTCGTGATGGCGTGCCACCTCCTCATGCGTCTTCACGTAGATGAGAACGCCGACTTCGGGCCCGAAGAGCTCGAACTTCTCCCCCTCTACTTCCTGGACGAGTTCGACGAGACCGCCACGAAGGACCTCCTGGCCGCCCTGAGCGCGGAGAGCCACTGAGATGCGAGGTCGACCCCCCGTGTACGACATCCGCGTGACGGGAACCGGAGTCTGGGAAGACGAGCGCGAACGCGAGTTCGAGGGTCTCACGCCCCGCCAGCGCGACCTCGCCGATTCCCTCATTCGTACCGCTCACGACCGACACGTCGGCGTGAGCGCACATCTCGCGGCTGGCTACGCACGGCTCCTATCCGACGCGATCCGTGTCTCTCACGACAATCCCTGGCGAGGCGTCCTCTCCGCGCTGGGAGAGGCGCTCGCAACCGGCGTCGAGGACGGACTGGATCGGCGGTCGGTCGAGGTCGACGGGGTCGCCAGGCTTCTTGCGCGCGCGCCCTACCTGGGCGTCCAGCGCCTGGTGCTGCCGCTTTGCTTCGATGCGTGCCGGAGGATCGGTCGCACCTACCTGTTCTCGAACAACGCCGTCCGCGGGGTATCCACGGCGGAGTACCAGGCCCACGCCAAGGAGCTCGCCAAGGAGGTTCACGAGATCGCCGGGTGTGAACGCTGGCGCAAGGCGCTGTACGAGGTCGGACTTGCCCTCGTCGCCGTGCCCGCCTCACGGGCCTCCGGGCATCATTCGCTCGAGACCGCCGTCGTTCCGGCACTCGATCGCGCGATGGTGCTGCGCTTGCGTCCTCGAATCCAGGACGACGAGCTGGCCGACTTCCATCGGCGACGGCGCAACCGCCGAGAGCCGCACAGGCGGACCCGAACGCGTCAGCGAGAAGACGGCTTCTCGAGCATACACTACACGAGCGTGCTCGACGAGATCCCGAACATGTTGAAGAGCATCTGGACGCTTCCGGACGAGGTGCGATACGTCGATCTCCTCCTCTCTCGCTTCCCCGCTCACCAACGGCCTCCCAGGCGCCCTCCACTTCGCGACGTCCTGCTGGTCGGGATCCTTCCCCGGATCGACACGTCGCTCGTGAACCGGGCCCTGCTGAAGGCGAGCTGGTTCGATTGTGCGGTCCGCTTCCTGCACCACCTGCAGCGTTTGAAGCTAAACCGGAGCGAGATCACGTGGATCGAAGAGGATGCCTCCGGTCGGCCCCGCATCCAGCGCTGCTCGATCGAATCGCTTCCCGACCTGGCGGGCTCGACCCCGGAGCCCACGCCGCGCTTCCGACGCCAGGTGATGAGGCAGACCAAGCTGCTACCGGGTCTGCTCGACACCGGGCTCGGCGGCGTCCGGTGGGGGCGCGGCGCCTCGACTCCGCCGACTTCGGACCACGCCTCCGCGGAAGAGAGAGTCGAGTGGGTCGCGCAGGCCTGGCTCACCCTGCTGCGCGCTTCCATAGGCGACGCGACAACGATGGCGCCCGCCTCGTCAGGAAGTGATCGCCCGGGCGAGCTTCCCTTCCGTGCCATTCACGCCATGGCCTTCCAGCCAACCGCGCAGATCGAGGCGGGAGTGACGTCCTCCCGCCTCGGTCGCGCGATGCGGCTGAACAAGCGCGAGCTTCAGACCGCCAGCGTGACCGGGATGCCACCGACGAGTACTGCGCTGAAGGAGTGCTGGCTGGATTCACCGAACGGCCGGCGCAACAAAGTGCCCTTGTCTGGCAGCGAAGACCCGAACGAGCAGCAGTTTGCGGATGCGCTGGTGGAGCGGTGGATGAAGATGCTGAGCGAGGTCGCCATCCCATGACCTACTACTACGAGTGGGAGGAGCTCAGTGCCGTTTCGGTGCTGAGCATCCTCGCGCGTCTCGAGCATCGGCTCCCCGATGCGATCGACGCGGGGATCGCCATCACCGAAGCGGATCAGAAGCTCACGGGGCCGCTCTCGCTGCTCCTGGCGAAGAGCTCGTCGGCGGATCTGGCTGACGAGATCGAGCGGCTCGCCCGCAGGGAGCGCCTCGAAAGGGAGGACGTGCGGGCAGTGACGTTCCCCGACGCTGCGGCATGGCTGCTGGCCGAGAGCGCCGGTGCGGGGACCCCCGCCCGGGCGGTGAAGGGAAGGATGTGCCTCGTGACCCCTCCCCTGACCACGCTCGAGGCGTCGAGCCTCGTCGACGAGCTGCGTCGCATCGGAGCCGGTTTCGCCTTGGCGGAGATCAACCGGTCGGGCTCCCGGCGGCGGCTGGTGTTGCTGGTGAGTCACGACTCCACGTCGGAACAGCAATTGTGGCATATCGCAGCTCAGCACGGCCACACGAAGCTCGCCGGCTTTGGCTGCGGTCGTTCGATCGTCTTCGCCCCCGCGGACCCGGCCCCCGACGTCGAGGCTCTCCTGTCGCTGTCCAAGATCGTCGGCCGAGCCCCGGCGACCTTCATGGTGGATCCGGATCATCTCCCGGAGACCTTGATGGCCGTGGTTCCCGGGGCGGAAGCCGGGAGCTGGTGCGGCGTGATGCTCGGCGAACGGAGCTTCCTGCGAGAGTCGCAGCTGGGTCGACCCGCCTTGCGGCTCGAGTTCCCGCGGCTGAAGGATGAGGAAACGGCCAGGAAGGAGCTCGACGCCGAGCTCTCTCCGCTTCTGGAGCGCACGGGCAGCCGGATCACTCTCCACCCCGGCTTCTCCGCGGACCAGGACGAGGCGCTGGCGCGCCGGCTCCTGCAGCGCGCAGAGGAGCTCGAGCTGCGAGCCAACCTGATCCTGGAGCGGCGGGATGATCTGGAGATCCCAATGGAGCTGCTGCGATTCAGCCAAGCACAGCTGCCAGCGCTCGCGGAGTACCTCTCGCAGTTCCACCGGCGATCGTTCCCCGACATCACCTATGCCAGCCACTTCGACGACAGCCGCGGCGCGTGGCACTACCTCCTCTACGACGCGAGTGCGGTCGACGTCGCGCCGATCCTGAGCGAAGCGGGATTCGGGCGGTATGGACCCGAGCCCATCCGCTTCCAGCTCGATCCCCTCTGGCGTCGCGACCATCCAGGCCTCGACGGGGCCGATCGCTGGGTGTTCGTTCCTCGGGGGACGGCTCTGCTGCCGGCCTTCCGGACGTGGGCGAAGGCAGAACGGGACGAGTTCCTCGGCGATCTGGCAGAACGCTGGGCCGAGGGGAACGGCCGCACGACCATTCCGAAGAAGGCGATCTTTGTGTTCTCCGGCGAGACCCGCTGGGACTCGGAGCTCGGGGTCCGGCTGCTCGACCGGGACGGCTTTGCGCCCCTGGCGGCGAAGGTCGGATGGCTCAATCGCAACCTGCACCTGCGGCGACTCCTCACGAGCGAAGAGCTCATCGATCTAATCGGCCGCACCGCCGCCCTGGATCAGCTGTGCAAGGACCAGGAGGCCCTCGCGAGGGGGTCAGGCGTGCGGTTCAAGAAGGTCGCGGAGGACGTAGCGTCTTCTCTCGCCGAGAGCATTCGGGTCGTGGTGGAGGCAGCGGACGAGCAGGCGCGGGAGTTCACGCAATTGATCGAGAAGTGGAAGAAGGATCTCCACGAGCACGAGGAGGCAGTCGGTGCCTTCCAGCAGCTCCTCCTCAGCGCCAGGAGGCGGTTCGGCGGCGGCGGGCGTCACGCGGACAGGATCCAGGTGAGCTCCGAGAGGGTGCAGGAGGCGGCCGACAGCATCCAGGAGCAGATGAAGCTCGCGCGGCGGGCAGCGGGCCAGACGCGCAGGCAGATCCGGAAGCTCGAGACAACGCTCACTGACCTGGAGGACGCCCGCGACGAGCTGGAGAGCCGCTTGACGAAGATCCGTTCGCGACGGAGGCGGCGCTGATGGATCGCGTGCAGCTCGGCCGCATCATCAACGAGCCGTTCGCGAGTCCGACCGCCGGGTGGGCCGAGGCGGACGAGGCCGTCTCCGAGGCCCACGCGACGCGTGCCGCCTACGAGAAGGCGGAGCCGCATCGCGAGAGTGAGCTCGAAGGGGGAACGCAGGCGCTCATCGACATCTTGGACTCCAAACGCAAGGCGCTCAGGGACAGGGCCGACCCGGTGGTCGCACGGGCGACGAAGGCATCTGCCTGGCGGCCACGTCGCCGGCGGCTGATTCCCCTACGCTGGAGCAACGCCGTCACGAGGCGGGTGCGGATCCCGTCGGCTCTGGTGGCGCGGTGGCTGCGAGTGAACCGGCGGAGGATCGTGATCGGCTTGGGCGTGACTCTCGCGGGCGGCTCGATGCTCGCGTTGATCGTCCTCCTCATCTTCGTACTCGGGAGATGAAGTGAGGCTCTCGTTCGAATCGCCTCTGCTGAGGGCAAGACGAGACGCGGATCCGGCAGTGGCCGAGCGCTACCGGAGGCGCCGCCGACTCGTCGCCGCCGCTGGAGCGACTCTGCTCGCAATCATCGTCCTGTTCTGGCTCGAGCAGCTCTGTGGTCCGGGCCTCGACGTCTACCCGCTCTACCTCCTCTATTGGGCCCATGATTTCCTGTATCTGCCCGCAAAGGCCTACACCTTCACCTTGCAGTATCCCTGGTCGTGGATCTGGTGGGGCTCGCTCATCGCGATCTCGCTCTTCGTGGCGAGCGAGTTCGCGCGCGCCGCCTCGAAGGCACGGTGGCTCCATCTGGAGCGCACGCAGCGCGCGGTCGTCGATCGCGCCCGGTCGGCCTCGCTCCGTACCTGGCTCCAGCTCCTCTACCAGCTCCTCGGGCGCACCGAGCCCCCGCACCTCGAGCTCGTGCTGGAGGACCAGCTCGCGCGCCAGCCGCTCCGCACCGGGCGTCAGGTCGCCTCGAGTGACGGGGAGCGGTACTCGGCGCTCGAGGCTCTCCGGTCCCTGGCCTTGCTTCGCGCCGAGGTCGCGCTCGACCGTCTGGAGGGGCGGGAGGGTCTCACCCACGCCGCCGGGGGGCTGTGTGAGTGGATGGTGTGGTCCGCTCTCGGATACGGGGGCCGCAGCGGATCCCGCGGTCTCGAGCTCGTCGAGCCAGCGGACGCACGGAGCCAGCTCGAGGAGCTACGTCCGGTCCGCGAGCTGGTGGCCGGTCTGGTGAGAGGGCTGGAGACCGAGGAACACGCTTCGCCGGGCGGGGCGCTCCGCGATCTCCTCGACGAGCTCAGCGCCGCCTTGGAGGCACGGGTCGAGATCCTGCGAGTCGTTCACCCGGGCGGTCGAGGCCGTCCCCTCGACGGGGTCTTCAGGAGACTCCGCGGCCGGCACGGAAAGCGTCTGTTCGCGCACCAGCTCGCCGATCCCGCGCTGCTCACCCGTCTCTCGAAGGCGGCTCCGGACCCCGAGTCGCGTGAGGCCCTCTGCAGGAGAGCACAGGACGCGTGCAACAAGCACGCGTCGGCTCTGGAACTGCTCACCGCCGGCTTCTCGGCGCGTTCGCGAGCCGCGGGAGACGCCCAGCGGGTGCTGACCGGCCACCCGCCGACGCGGCACGAGCGTGGAGCGCGCCAGCGACTCGCTCGGATCGGCGTGCTCGGGCGCGCGGACTGGCGCCTGCACGAGGGCCTGTGCCTGATGGCCGCCTTCCTGTCCGGGAGGCCCGAGCTCGCGGTGGGCTGGCTGCACACCGTCGAGAACCTCCGATTCGCGTACGGCGCCCCTAGCGGGACGGGCGCGAGCCCGCTCGATACGGCCGCGCGCGCAATCGCCCGGGGCAACGAGGGCCTGCCGAGCCGGACCGCCTGGCTCGCTAGCGACCTGCTGTTGCACTGGGATCCGAAGCGGCAGGAGCGCGAGGACGAGCTGGCCCGGCTGAGGAGTGCGACGCCCCCTGGCGAAGCGACGTCGGTCACGCAGGAGTTCGAGGAGCTGCACGATGTGGACCCCATCGATGAAGGGCTCATCGGGGTGGCCGGACAGTTCGGCGGGCGCCCGTGATGCGGGGGCGCGACCGCTATCGCGACGTCGAGGCACAAGACGAGTCCGACGTGCGAGAGGCCGTGCGGGGTCTGCGTCTCCGAAGACGTGTGGATCCGGTCAGCCTGAAGCTCGTCGCCTACGGCCTCGGGGCCCTGGCGTTCGCCGCGCTCGTGCTCGTCCTGGTCGGTCGCGCCTCCGGCTGGTTCGACCCGCCCCTTGCCGAGCGGCTCGAGGACGACCGGCTCCTGACCAATCTGCGCGAGCCGGGTCGCTTCCTCGACGTCGCCTACCACCCGGAGCGCGGACTTCTCTACATCGCCCAGCAGGGCAATCGGATCCACAGCTACGACCCGGCGACTCGGCTCTGGTCCACCGAAGAGGTCGCGCCCCCGGGTCTCGGAAGCCCCATCGTCCAGCTCCTGGCCGGCTGCGGTGCCGATCTGCAGGGGGGCTCTTCCGAGCCTTGCGCGGATTCCTCGAGCCTCTGGGGACGCACGAGGCTCGGGGGCCTCGCGCGGGAGGTCGCTGGCGACTGGGAGGTGGTCGTTCCCGACACCCGGATGGTGGCGATCGACGGGACGAACCCGAGCAGCGAGGACCTGAACGCCCTGGTGGCGTCCTCGGATGGTCGCTGGGTGCTCGCGGGCACGGCTCGAAGCGGCGTCGGGCTCTACGACGTCCGTGAGCGAAGCTGGGTCGAGATCCCGATCGGTGAGCTCGAGGAGCTGGCGTCTCCCGTGGTCTCGAAGGTCGTCTGGTGGCGGGATCGGTTCTGGATCGGGGGCCCGAAGGGGATCGCTTTCCTCGAGCCGCACGCGCGGCGACCGGACCTCGAGCGGGTCGAGGGAGTCGATGGAGCGGTCCTCGATCTCGACGCGCGGCGGGCACTCTACGTCGTCGAGCGCAACCCCTGCGAGAACGATTCCCGGCTCGGCTGCCATCGCGTGCAGCGGCTGGCAGAGCCCGAGCGCGCGCCGGAGACGATTCTCGACGAGCGCAATCGGTACACCGATCTCTCTCTCGGTGACGTGGAGTTCGCCCACGAGCGTAGGGGGGTCCTGACTCTCGCGGGCAGCCGGGGGGTCGACACCTATCGGCCCGCTTCACACGGCTGGAAGCGACTCGAGCAAGGACGGGTCCTCTCGTGGTTGGGGCGCAGGGACTCCCCCTCCCTCGTCTTCGGTCTCGAGGGCCTCGTGGTTCGCACCGAGGGTCTGGACGCGCGCCGCTGGGAGCTTCCCGGCCGCTCTCCGGTCCGGCTCTTCGCCTCCTCTCGCGAGGAAGCGCTGGCGCTGACCGATGGAGGAAGCCTCTACTCGCTGCGCCTCGGTCGCGAGCCGGCCGCCGTCTACGACGGGGGCGGTCCGCCCGACGGGACCCGCCCGTTCCTTCACGGCGTCGGCTCGGGAGATCAGGTGCTCCTGCTCGGGAGAGCGGAGGGCGTGGTCCATGACGTCAGGCAGAGGACGTACGAACACGTCGCGTCGGTCCCTCCCGAGTTGCTGGTGCCCGAAGTGGAGCTGGCCGCCTCCGGGGATCAGGTCTACGCGCTTCTCCCGGCCGGCCAGAACAGGACGGCGGTTCCGTTCCGTTTCTCGGAGCTCGCGAAGGGGAAGGCGGGGGCTGCCACCCTCTCCACGATCCCGGCGCCGAGAAGGGGCTGGCGTGCGTGGTCGAAGGATCGAGTCGCCTTCGCGGATGCGAACGACCACGTCCACTTCGTCTCGTCCACCGGGGCCGACCAGCTGACCCCGAGCGGGGGGCCGGGCAACGTGGTCGACGTCGTGGCCGAGGGCGGGACGCTCTGGGCCCTCGAGCCGCACCGCCTTCATACCTACTCGCTCAGCAATCGGACTTGGAGTGTCGTTCTGAGCTCGGCCGATCGCCTCGAGCAGATCGAACGGTTCGGGTCCAGGACCCTTCTGCGCGGCGCCGGCAACCACCTGGTCGAGCTGATCGCCGGGTCCTCCCGATCGCGCGCGCAGGTCAGCCAGCGCGTCGGGAGCCCGACCCGGCTCGGCATCCCGGACGCCGCGCTCACCGACGTGCGGACCTTCGGCGGCAAGCTGGTGCTTGCCGGCCGAGGGCGGGTCGCAGTCTACGACCGTTCCGCGAGGCAGGTCCAGGAGGCCTACCCGCTCGGTTCGGGTGGGCCGGGTCGCGTGGAGATCGTCGGCATGGTCGCGTCCGGGGTGGTCGCGCAGAAGGGCCGCGAGCTCTACCTGCGTACGCGGAGGATCGACGCGTCGCTGGGTCCGGTCGAGGACTCGTTCCTCACGAACTCAAGACTGGTGACCGTTCGGCGGGCGGCCGAGGGCCATCGCTTCCTGGCTTCGTACGCACTCAATGATCTCGCGCAGGACCGGTTCCGCCCGAGCTGCACCTACCTCGAGCCGTCCCTGGCGATGGATCGGGGTCCGATCCTCGATGCCAGGGAGGTCGGGAAGCCTGGAGACGGGCCGATTCTGGTCGCTCAGCGCTCCGGGCTGGCCCTCTACGATCGCGCCGCCCGCCGCTGGTATCGCGGACCGTCGTTGCTGCTCGGTGGCAGCGTGCGCCTCCACCGCCTCGGCGACACGACGGTCGCGACCGGCGCGAGCGGCTTCTGGATCATCCCGGACGGAGGGATCCAGGCGCCGACGAGCTGCTCCCGCGGGACGATCCCGATCGCGCGCCAGCCGATCCGGAGCCGCGCGGTCAGCGTCGACGAGGCGGCCGGGCGGGTCGGCTGGCTCGATCTCGACGGGAACGCGTGGGAGTGGCAGGCCGGCAATAGCACCCGTGTACACGAGCGCTCCGCCGGCGCACCCCGCCCCGGTGAGCTGCGACGTGCGTACGCGGCGGGGGACCGCATCGTCTTCGCCACCGATTCGGATCTCCGGGTCTTCGACACGAGAACGCACGGCTGGAGCCGGATCACGCTGCCGCAACCCCCCGCCCGGATCGAGGACATCGACTTCGGCGCGGGAACGGGTCGGAGCCGCTTGATCGCACGCCTGGCGGACGGTTCGACCTTCGTGGTCGATCTCTCCGCCACACTGGAGCCCGAAACGCACCGGATGGTGCAGTTCCCTGACGAGCGCTTCGGCGTATCGGGCGCCGCGCTGCTCGACGTGCAGGAGCGAACGAATCGCTGGGTGTTCGTGCACGAGAACGGGATCCGGAGTCTCCACCTGGGCTCCCGCGAGTGGCGAGACGAGCTGGTTCTTCGCCAGCCGGATCCCACGCTCTCCCTCCGGCGTCTGGGCTCGCGGCGTGTCGCCGAAGCGGACGGTGGCCGGACGTGGTGGATCGAGCAGCTGGGTGACGGCGGCTACTTCCCGTACTCGGTGCGGCCGGGGCGAGACGTCGCGCTGGGCGCCGACGGGTGGATCTACGAGCTCGAGGACGGCGTGGTGCGCGCCTGCGATCCCGGCATGGTCACCCGCCCCTATGCCGATTGCGAGCCCCTCAACCAGCCCATCGAGCTGGGTGCGCGCACGACCCACGCCTACGAGTTCGGCGACTTGCTCCTCTTCTTCGAGCCCGGGCGATGGCGTGCTTACGACACGACGCGCCGCGCCGAGGAGCCGGTGCCGGATGCGCTCGCCCACGCCGATGCGCCACAAACGGTGCTCGAGGTCGATCGCGGCCTCTGGATCCTCGATCGTCGCGGCACGCTCCTGCGGGTGGATCGCGAGGCTGCGGGCTCGCTCGTCGCGGAGCCGCTGGCGGAGGGCATCCAATCGCTGGTCACGGACGATGGTGGCGAGATCTACGCCCGCCTGCCCGAGGGGTGGCGGCGCTGGGAGGGACAGTGGGTTCCCCTCGCACCCGAGGAAGTCGCACCGGGACGGGTCTCCACCTATCTCCGCCGCGTCCCCGACACCGCGGAGCTTCACGTGGTGAGGACGGACCTCGATCCCGACGGCATTCTCTCCGCGACTCCCCCCTCGGCTCCCGCCGTCAAGATCGTTCATGGCGAGGAGCTGTCGATACAGTCCGCGTTCGTCGGCCTCGCGACGTGGTGGCTCGTCGCCGAGGGGCGGCTCTACAAGGTGAAGCCGGCGGACTGCCCGTCCGACGAGGGCTCCGAGGTGCTCTGCGGACGCCCCGACGAGGTCGGGCTCCTCGGCAGGCCCGACGGAGAGACTCCCCCGCTCGCGGCGGTCGTCGAGCTGGCCGAGGGCCTGGTCTTCGAGCTGGGGAGCTCGGCGTGGCAGGTGGTCGACCCGCACGTTGCGCCGCGGCTTGCCCGCGCTGATCCGACCTCGACGCGCTTCGGGCCTGCGAACGCGTGGAGGCGGCTCTCCGCGGAAGCCGAGCCGGCGGCGGGCGTGGGATGGCGCTACGGCGTCGTCGAGTCCCTCGTCGAGGAGCTGAACGGCAGCATTCGTGCGCGTGGCAGTTCCGTGGACTTCATCGTGACCGGACGGGGAGGGAGCACCTTCAAGGACGGGACGACCCTCGACGCCCTGGCCATCAAGTGGAGGAGGGCCGATCGTTCCTTCGAGATTCTGTCGCCGCACGGGGCGTTGAGGATCCCCGCGACCGACTTCGTCCGCGGCGGCGCTCTCCTGTTCGAAGGAGTCGAGGCGGTGGTAGCCCTCGACTCGACCCGGGTGGCCGCCGCGAACCGGCACGGAATCTGGATCTTCCGCACCGAATCGATGAGGCTCAGCTCCCTCTCGAGCTTCGAAGCGGTCGACATGCCCGGACCCATCCGGGGAGCCCATCGAAGGTTCGTCTTCAGCGGTGGGATCGTCGCTGCCGAGGGAAGCGCGGCGGCCGCTGGAACCCACCGCTTCTCGTACGGTCAGCTCACCGTCGAGGAGGATGTCGGCCGACGCCAGGTGTCCGCCCAGGTGAGGTTGCCGTCGGGTCCGGTGGCCGCTTTCCGGCAGGGCGAGCCGGGTTTCGCATTCGACCGGCACCGAGGGATCGCCTACGACCAGGGTCGACTCCTCGTACGCTCCGAGCTGGGCGTGCACCCGCCGGCTGCTCTCGACGCGTTCCGGGCAGGTCCCGCCGCCGCTGCGCCCGCTCGCTGGGAAGCCGCAACCGATTCGCGCGGCCGACTGCTCGCCGTCGACGGCTCAACCGTCTGGGCTCTCGCTCCGGGCGGGGGCTGGCGGAGTCTGTCCGCGGATCCGCGGGAGCAGTGGACCGGCGTGGACACGAGTACGTGGACCTGGAGCTTCTCGCGAAATAGCGGTCTGCAGGTGCGGCCGAAGGCCAGGACCCAGGCGCTGCGGCTCCTGACGACAGGAGGTTCGCTCGGCTTCACGTCCGACCACCTGCGGGCGGCGGCCTACCACGATGGCTCGCTCCACGTGATGACGGACGCCCACTTCATCGTGGCGGCCGACGTGCCCTCGCTCCGGGCGGACTCCGGAACGAGGCATGCGGCCCAGGCCGCCGAGCGCCTTCGGAGTGTGAGGGACGAGACCGGAAAGGCCGAGCTGTATCGCTGGTCGCAGGGCCATGTGTCCCGCTGGGATCGGGCAGCGGGCTCGTTCGCGAGCCATTCGGGAGCGGACCCGATGACCGACCGCTGGCTGGCTGGCACGGCCCGCACCCGCTTCGTGCTGAGGAACGGCTCGGTCTCGAAGACGATCGAGTTGGAGGATGCCTCGGGCCGGCGCGTCACCAAGCCCTTCTCGCTGCACTCGGGTCGGCTGCCCTGGGATGTCGTGACTTCGATCGCGGTCTTCGGGAATCGGCTCCTGGTGGGATCTCCGGTAGGCCTCCAGGTGTACGACGCGAACAGGCTTCGGCTCGACGACGCGGAGCGGGTGATGGACATGGGTCGCGGTGCGAAGGGCCCTATCGGGGCAGTCACACGACTCGGCCTTCATGCCGCGTCGGGCTCGCTCCGCGTGGAAAGCGCGCATCGCTGTCTCGAGACCCGCGCACTTCCGGTTTTCCAGTCCTGCGTTTCCAGCGGCTCGTTCGCCCGACACAAGGGGGCGAACCACCTCTGGGGTTGGACAGTCGCGAACGGACGTCCGCGCGGACGCTATCACGTCGGCGGGGTGGCGATCCAGCGAAGCGCACGGATCACCGGCGGCCGTTTCCCGCACGACCGGATCCTCGACGTCGCCCGCTGCCTGGGCGAGGAGTACTCGCTGGCGACCGACGGTTGGCTCGTCTCCCACGAAGGAGGGGATCTGTCCCTCTCGAGAGCGCCCCGCCGCGTCCTCGATCTGAGCAGTCGGAACCCCCGCTCCCTGGTCTGCGTGGACCGGAAGCCCCCGAACGACCCGAACGCGCTCCAGCCGGGGCTCTACGTGGGATTCGAGCCTCGCCGATTCGCGAGGCTCGAGGGCACCGCACTGCGAGACATCACGGCCGGATGGCAGCGGCGCCTGCTGGAGCGCTGGCGCCGGAATGCGCCGCTCCTGTATCGCGGCCGTCTTCGGGCGCTCTCTCCGCCTCCGGGGGACCCCATCGTGTTCGAGCACCGGCTGCGAAGCGGACGCTGGGTCGAGGTGCCGTGGGACGGGGAGCGGCTCGGCATCGACCGCGTCGAGCAGGTCGCCGAGATCAATCCAGGGCCCGCCTCCCGATGGTGGCTCGCGACGCGAGCGGGCTTCGTGGACGTCAGGCGAACGAACGGCCGGTTCGTCCTCGACCCCGACGACTTCACCTGGATCCGCGAGCCGCGCGACTGCGCAGACGTGTCCGATCTCCGGGTGGACGGAAGCTCGGTCATCGCCCGCTGCGGTCGGGACTCGACGCGGGTCTACCGCGGCGGCCTTCGTGCCGGCAATGACACGGGAGTGATGCACTCCCAGCCAGACGATCCCTTTGCCAACCGGCTGCTCGTGGAGAACACGGATCTGGGATGGAGCTGGAGGCGGATCCACGACGTCGCGCCGAGCGATGGTGACGTGGTCGCGGAGTGGAAGCAGCAGTCCCTGGCGCTCTCCGGTGGACGCTTCCCGTTCGACGACCCCGCTTCCATCGCGCTGCTGGAGGACGGCCAGCTCGACCTGGTCACGCGTCCCGGCGGCTGGTTCCGCGTCGACGTATCCTCCTCCCTCGGCGTGAAGGGCTTCCGGCGTCCCCCGGACCTCGAGGAGCTCGACCCCCTCTCGATCACCCGCGCGAGCGTCGTCCGGCACGGCGATGAGTCGCGCTTGTGCGTCGAGTCCGGAGCGGACTCGGGAACGCGATACTGGCGGATGGCGCCGGGCCTCTCCCGAGCCACCGAGGAGGCGCGGTGCCGGGAGGACTTCGGCGACGATGGGCTCTGGCAATACGCCCACGACGGAGATTCCCCGAGCGTCGCCAACCTGGCAGGCGACGCGGCCCTCGAGCGACGGCTTCGTTCGGGACGTTTCGACGACGACGTCGTCACTGGTCTGCCGGTGCCCGTCGAAACCGCCTCGGGAAGCCGCGTTGCGGTTCCCACGTTGGCCGGACTCGCGTGGCTCGACGGCTCCAGTCGACGCTTCGAATCCATCGAGGCCCCGTGTGGAGAAGGGCGTGTGGTCTTCTCCTCGACGCCCGAAGGGGGTGGCGGAGTCTCGTGCCTCGCGGACTGGAGGGAGCTCTCGAAGGGATCGCGGGTGCGCGACGCGAGTCCGGTGCCTCACCCGTTGCTTCGGCTCCGCTACGTCGATCACCGCGGGCACCACTTCCACGTCCTTCGGCAGACCGGACGAGGGGACTTCGAGCCCGCCTACCTGCCCGACACCCTCGAGCTGCGCGCGGAGCCATGGCCCGCGTTCCAGCGTCTCGAAGCCGAGCGATCGCTGAAGCGGCTGCCCGTGCGGGTCGGCCTGTGTCGGTCGGTCTTCCTGCAGCTGGCGGACGGCCCTCGTGGGCTGGGGATCTCTCTCGACGGCCGTCGCGCGACGCGGATTCAGCCGCTGGGCGGTATGAATCTGGGCGGACGCCTCGTTCTCGTGGAGCCCCGGGAGGTCTGGGACGTCGCCCTGGACCACGCGCTTCGCGCTGCCTTCGAGGAGCGGCGGTCTCCCCGGGGTCCCGTCGAGCCCGTGGTCGGGCTCGACGATTCGATCCTCCTCATCGCGACGGACCTCTCGATCGATCGGAAGCACGACGAGCGAGCCAGGCGCCGCTTCCAAACCGGAAACGCCGCGCTGCGCGCAGGTTGCTATGCCGAGGCCAACCTCCATCTCGAGCCGGTCGACGATCCGGCCGCCCAGTTGAATCGAGTCGTCGCGCGCGTCCTGGCCCGGGCCCTCGACGAGGCGCAGCCCCTGCTGACGGTCGAGCCCCCCGAGGGGGCTCTCGCCGCCGCCCATCGTCTCGCCCACGCGAACGCGCTTCGAATCGAGGAGGAAGTGCCGAGGGCCCACAAGAAGGCCTTGGCGGCGCTCGAGACCTTCCGATTACTCGAACTCCATGCGGCGGCCGGAGTCGCTGGCTACGAGCTGGCCCGAGCGGGAGGAGGCTCGGGCCCCCTGCTGGCGGCCGTGCCGCACCTCTCGGAGCCGGGCTTCGAGACGGCTCGTTCGCGAGTGCTCCTCGAGATCGGGCGCCACCAGGCCCGCAACGCTGACCGTGACTTCCTGGCCATGGCGAAGGTGTCGCTCGGCGAGACCGACGACGCATGGGCTCTGATGGAGGTCCTCCACGAGCAGAGCAGGCGGGCGGCCTGGCGCGAGCATAAGCTCCAGCTCCTGAGGGAGGCCGTTGCCGTCGCGGAGGGCACGGGTGATCCGATCATCGAGATCCGTGAGCGCGAGACGCTCTTCGATGCCCTCGTAGCGGACTCGGCTTCGCGGGAGGAGCTCCGGGAGGCCGTGCAGGTCTACGCGCCCGTGATCGACCTCGCGCGGGAGTACGATCTGGAGCTTGCAGACCGACTGGGCCGTCTCGCCCGGCTCCACGTGCGGCGTGAGGCGTGGCTGCCGGCGTGGAGGGCTGCTCGCGAGGCGCTCGACCATCGCGACGAGGCCGAGGACCGCGCCGTGCTCGACCGGGCGTTCGACAGGCTGAGCAGACCTGCGCTGGAGCGCCTGGCCCGAGTGGAGGGCATCCCCTGATGAGCGCTTTCCGCCCGCCCCGGTCGGCCCGTTGGCTCCTGCTCTCCCTCCTGGTCGGCGCACCCGCTGCGGCGGAGGTGGGGGCCCGGCTCGAGTTCGACTCCAACGGCCATCCCTCCCGCTTCGTGGCGCCTAGCGGAGTGGAGCTCGAGCTCTCCTTCGACGTGAACGGACGGCTGCGCAGCCTCGCCTCCGGCGATCGTCGGGCCACCTACGAGCGGGGCCGAGACGGGGAGCTGCTGTCGGTGCGTGATCCCTGGGGCGAGACCCGATTCGACTATGCGGACGACGGCCGAAGCGCGTCCGTCACTCTCGGAGGCGCGCGGCCCAGACGGCTGCGCTACGAGTTCGATAGCTACGGGCGAACGAAGCGCCTGGCCATCGAATCCTCGGGTTCGACCGAGGCCTTCGTGGAGTACGATCTCGATTCGCTGGGAAGACCGCACCAAGTGCGAGTGGGAGCCAGAGCCGGCGACCCGCAGACGATCCGTCTAGCCTACGACCCTTCGAATGGGAAGGTCGTGCGTACGCTTCCCGACGGTACGCGTTCCACCTTCACTCTCGGTGCGGACGGCCGCCTCGTCGACGTCCATCACGAGAGTGCGGACGGCGACACGATCGCGCGATCCGCGCTGGAGTACACGCCGGGGCGTCGCGTACGCGAGCTCCGCATCACGTCGCCATCCTACGAGCGGAGGCTCCGGTACGACTACGATCGTGCAGGGAGGCTCGTGGAGCTGCGCGACGGCGACAACGTCTCGACGCTTCGGTACGACGCGACCGGCCGGATCGCCGCGGTGACGACCGGCGGCCGCCGCCACGACGTACAGTACGACGATCTGTCACGCATCACGGGCGTGGGTCCGTTCAGCGTCCTCCGAAACGGCAGCGAGCTGGAGGTGATCGGGCCAGGCGTCCAGGCCGGACTCCGCTCGCCAGGTCCCTTCGAATACGTCTCGAGGTGGCAGGGCGAGACGACTCGACTGCGGTACGACGGCCTGGGTGGTGTCGTGAGCGTCAAGCAGGGCGATCGCCAGGAGTTCCGGACGATCCCCGACCTCCACGAAGGCGGACACCTGCCGCTCGGGTCGTACGAAGCAGGTGGGAGACTGCTGTCGTTCCGGCCTCCTTTGGGATCGCTCGGGCTGGACCTGGACGTGACGACGAAGCGAATCCGATTCGAGCTCGAGTCGCTCGATCCCACCCGACGCCTTCACCTCGCGTCGAGTCGACCGCGCTGGGTGGAGATGCGTCAGCTGCCGCGGCCCGTCCGGCTCGCGGGAATCGCGCGGGCCCACCGGCCGGGCCGCCACGTTCGGATCGAGCCGCCCCGATACACGCCCCTCACGCTTCGCGATCAGCTCCGCAGCGTCGGAGGGAACCTCTCGCGTCGGGCGGAGCGTCTCATCGAACTCGGCAACCGCCTTCCGCGGAGCGGCCCGGAGCTCGACGAAGACGCATTGCGGGCGATCGAGCCGCGGTACTACAAGTTCATCGACTCCCTCGACCAGACCCTGGCGCTGGATCCCGGGGAGTTCCTGAAGGCGCAGGCGGCTGCCACCGTCTTTGCAGGGATCCAGATCGTGGGTAGGCCGGCGACAGGCATGCTACACGCGTTCGGGCGCGACCTCCGCTCGCAGGTCGCGGGAGCGGTGGCAAGCGGCCTCATACAGCGATTCGAAGGGGTCCCGGCCTCGTACTTGATCGCGAAGGACCCTGTCGCGTTCCTGCCCCTCGCCCAGATGTCGGATGCGGCGGGCGAGTTCGTGGCGACCATGGAGCAGTTCGCCCAGCTCGTCTCCATCGGGAAGGCAGTCCGGAAGAGATCCGTCCTGCCCTTTCTAGAGGACCAGGCGGTGGGCTACGCCACGGGAGAGGTCGAGTCCGCCTTCGCCGGGAAGCGGATCACAGTCGACTACGCACTCCGACAGCACGACGGCAAGGTCGATCTCCTCCTGGGCGGAGTCTCCGCGCGCGGTCCGGCGCTGGAACGCGACGCCGCGCGCTACCTCGGTTCCGGATCCCACGGGGTGGCCGTCAACTCGGGCTGGCTGCTTCCGTTCGACGCCGTCCAGGCGACTCTCGACCACGTCTTCGGAGGCCACCTGACGCAGACCGACGAGATCCTCTGGCGAAAGCTCGAGGCCGCCGGCGAGATCGGAACCATCGTATTCCACAGCCATGGCGTCGTCGTCGCGCGGAACCTGCGCGAAAAGCTCGATCGGGCGCTTCGGACGGGAAGCCTCGAGATCGATCGCGTGATACTCGCGGGCGCGGATCCGGGCGATCTGGCAGAGATGTTCCGGAGCCACGGCGTCGACGTCTCGGTCCGGATCGACCCCCGGGACCCGATTCCGGTCCTGACGACGACCTGGAACGAGCTGTCCGCGAAGGCCGGGACGGCCCTCGGCTGCACCGGCGTCGCGCGCGCCTGCGGCGACGTCGGGGCCTTCCTCTGGAAGCTCGGCGCGATCGGCTGGATGCTGCTGCCGGGCGGGCCCTACGACCTGGACCCGCACGGACTTGAGAACCTCCTCGGTGGGCCGCCTTCGCCCTCCCCGGTCGAGATGGCCCTCGAGCAGAAGCAGACCCAGCTCGGCGGGATCCAAACCGGCGGGCGGGTTCGCTTCGAGGGTGAGCTCGGCCCGATCGCCGGAGCGGTCTACGACCGCGACCTGGATCGGCTGGTCCTGCTCGTCGACGAGGACGCGACGCTTCCTGGAGTACGAGCGGATCACCTCGCCGTCGCCTTCAAAGCGGTGTTCTCCGGCCGCGGAATCGACTTGAAGTTCTCGCTCGACCCCTGGGATCCGAAGAACCCCGACGGACGCTATCTGCGCCTGCGCTACTACCCGGACGCCCTGCTCCGAGGTACCGACTTCGGCCGGGTGATGTTCGAGGCGGACTACCGAATGAAGCAGATCGCAATGGCGGTGCTGTACGAGGATGGCAGCCTCGTACGGGAGCGCCCCCGTGTCGCGGGCGTCGTCTCCGACGTAGATCTCGCGTTCGTGGCCGGCCTCTGTCCCGGCTACGTGCCGCGCGCGGGCTCCACCAGGGCGCGTATGTACATAACGCAGGACGAGATCACGCTGCAAAGACGGAACAGCGAGATCCTCTTCGCGAAGGTCAAGCTCAAGGTCGAGCCACGATCGCAGGACTTCGGTCCCGACGGAACGCTGACCGATCTCCCGGTCACGGACCCCGATGCAAAATGCTTCGCCAGGCGATTCGGGGATCACTACGACGAGCTTGCGGCACGTTACCCGTCGCTGGCGGCACTCAAGGAGACCTACAAGGCCATGGCCCTGGCTCGCTGGCTTCGCGACCAGGGCATTCGCGTCGACCTGAGCGGACTTCCTGTGCCTCGTACGCCTTCGTCCTCGACCCGCCGGGCCGACGCGATCTGGGTCGAGCATACGCGGGACTCCTGGCGGCGCACGGCTCCGCCCGCGTACCGGGGAAGGGACACCGGAATCGGAATGGTGCAGATCAGCGGTGGAATCGACATGACCGTGAGGCCGCGCTTCGAGCCCGCCGGGCGGGAGCTGGACGTCGTGGCGGCGCGGACGCGCGAGGCGCTTCGGCGCGCCGACGACCAGCCGGTGCTCACCATCGAAGGCACGAGTCGCGGCTTTCGGGGGCTCGTCGTGCCGACTTCCTCGCGGACGCGCGCCCTCTGGTCCGGAGAGAGAAGCTACGTGCGCGACGGCGTCACCTATCGCATGGGAGCGGACCATCGCTTCACGGAAGCGTCCGGAACCCGGGGGAATGAATCCTTCCACTACGACGAGGAGGGACGGCTGCGGGCCCTCGACTTCGAGGATGAATCGGGCAGACGGGTCCGGCTCGCGCGGGAGGACGGCGGGACGAGCCTCGAGCTTCGCGAGGATGACGAGAACTTGGAGCTCGGTTTCGACGAAGCCGGGACGCTGGTCCGGGTGTCCGACGGCGAGGAGGTCCTGCTTCGGGCGTCGAAGGAGGGTGGCGGGCTTCGGATCTCCTACGCGGATGGCGTGACGGAGAGCATCGCGCCGTTGGAGGGCGGTGGGCTAGAGGTCCGCGCTCGGGTCGCCGGGGGGACCGGAACCGCGCCCGTCCGCGTACGGGCCACCGCGGATCCACCCGAGGCGGCCGTCTCGGTCGAGGACCTCACGATCTCGGCCCGGGCCCGGGCCGGGGGGCAGGTGCAGATCGAGATGCCGACCCGACGCTTCGACGTACGGTTCGAAGATTCGCGCCTGACCTCCGCGCGTCTCGGTCGTGACGGGCGGCTCGATGTCGAGTACGACGGCGATGCCGTGCGATCGGTTGAGCTCGAGCGAGGTCACGCATCCTCGCGCCTCGACCTGAGCCAGGGACGCCCGACCCGCTTCCGTGCGTTCGAGGGGGAAACTGAGACCTATGCCTACGACGCTTCCGGCAGGCTGCGCGAGGTCGCTGGCCCGTTGGGCGTGTCGGCCACCTTCTCGTACTCGGGCGATGACGCCGGGATCCGCTACTCCGGCGGATCGTGTCTTGGTGTCGTCGAGCGAGACGAGTCGGGCAGGCGGAGTCTCGAGCTCCGTCTGCAGAGCTGTCCCGACTGAGCGGAGCCCGGCCCCGGACGGAGGTGCTCGCTTCATGCGAGGCGCCGCCGGCCGGACGGCGGCCCGAGACCGCGCGAATCCTGGAAGCGGGATCACAGCTACGCTCCCGCCGGGATGAGCAACCAGATCTTCAGCCATGCGGGCGAGTTCGATTGCTTCGCGGAGGATCTCTTAACCTGGCACGTCCGGGACGACGTTCTTGGCGATCTCGTTCCCGCTGGGAGCACGTCCGAGTGCTGCGATACACCGGCTCGCCGCCGGGACGCCCGCGTCGCGGGGGGCGATTGAGCGCGTACCCCCGGCCGCCGAACCGCGACCCCTCACAGGTGCTTGGAAGAACTCCAGCATCCGCTTCCACGAGTCCTCGGCGGCGGTCTAGTCCCTAAACAAGCGAACGCATCTGTGTTCACTTGTTTAGGGACTAGCGCTGGATCTCTCGGCCGGGACCGGGTCGACCGCCGATCTCCGAAGAGACGAGGGCTCTCATCCTCCGGATGGCCACCGAGAATTGCTGGGGCGCCCGGAAGATTCGGGCCGAGCTGTCGAAGCTCGGGATCCGGTTGAGCCTCGCCAGCATCGCCCGCTATCTGCCGAAGACGGGACCGGACGCAGACCCGCTCCAGCGCTGGAGCACCTTCCTGCGGAATCACCGCGACCTGATCGCGGGAATGGACTTCTTCGTAGTCCCGACGCTCCGGTTCAGGCTGCTCTACGTCTGGTTCGCAATCGATCACGGACGAAGGCGAATCCTTCACTGCAAGGTCACCGAGAGCCCTTCGGCCCTCTGGGTGATCCGGCAGCTTCGCGAAGCATTTCCCAATGAACCCATTCATCGGTTCCTGATGTTTGACAACGACGCGAACCGGAGACGCCTGCTCCGCGAGTACGTCGCGTACTACAACGCGGAGCGCGTCCATACCTCGATCGGGGATTCGCCGGCGGGTCGCGCTGACGAAGCCAAGCCCTCGCGCCGCGCCCGAGTCATCGGATTGCCTTGCGTGGGCGGACTTCACCACAGGTACGTGTGGCGGGAAGCGGCCTGATCAGTGTCCCGAACGACCGACTCGAGCTCAGCCAGACTGGCGGAGGAATACCGAGCACAGACAGGTTCGAATTCTCTGCGAGGGTGAACGCGGCGGTAGTCGCAGCGCTCCCCTGATCGGAGCTCCGCTTCCCTATACTCCTCGCGCGATCGCGGGCGCCGGCACCCCGCCAGCGCAGGGGGATGGGGACGGGGCCGGGTCCGGGAGAGGACGAGAGGACGAGAGGACGATTGGACCGGATCCAGAAGATGCTCCAGGCGAAGGTCGCCGAGCTGGGGGTCGACCGGATCCGCCGGCACATCTTCCTGTGCTGCGACCAGACGAAGCCCAAGTGCTCGCGCAAGGACGAGAGCCTCGCAGCCTGGGACTTCCTGAAGCGCCGCCTCGTCGAGCTGGACCTGGTGGGGGAGGGGGGGGTCTTTCGCACGAAGGCGAACTGCCTCCAGCTCTGCATGCACGGCCCCGTTGCCGTCGTCTATCCGGAGGGGACCTGGTACCGCTCGTGCACGCCGGAGGTGCTCGAACGGATCATCCAGGAGCACCTGATCGGAGGCTGCCCGGTCCGCGAGTACGTCGTTCTCGAGCACCCCCTTTCCGCCGCTGCGCCGCGCGGTTGAAGCCCGCTTCTGCCGTCGCCCGCGGCGTCGCGCAACGGGGCGGCAGCCCGCGGGCAGCTCGGGGGCAGGCATTGACCCTAGGGCTGCCAGACTTCATGCTATTTCGAGGAGGTAGGAGGATGACACGACCGGAGCGGTCGTCCCGCCGCGCCGGCGGGATCCGGATGCGCTGCGGGGTCGCCGTGGCCCTCGCCGCAGTGCTTTGCCTCGCGTGCTCGAGCACGCCGGAGGTCACCCGCGAGGAGGTCGACAGCACGATCGACCTCAGCGGCTACTGGAACGACACGGACTCCCGCGTGGTCTCGGAGGAGATGATCCAGGACGCGCTCGCGCAGCCCTGGGTCGAGGACTTCCGCGCCTCCCGCGGCGAGCGTCCGACGGTGATCGTCGGCGACGTCCGCAACCTCAGCCACGAGCACCTCAACACCCAGACCTTCGTGAAGGATCTGGAGCGAGCCTGGGTCCGCTCCGGCAGGGTGCGCGTCGTCGCCGCCCGCGAGCAGCGCGGCGGGGTGCGCGAAGAGCGCGAGGACCAGGCCCGCTTCAGCAGCCTCGAGAGTGCGAAGAGCATGGGCCGCGAGCTGGGCGCCGACTACATGCTGCTCGGTCAGATCAACTCGATACTCGACT
>JAAUYK010041686.1_pt1 | contig 25245 bp, 17 predicted proteins | sample 7278021 | NCBI WGS metagenome assembly JAAUYK01 (sample SAMN14350223, study PRJNA611818) | marine sediment metagenome | isolation source: surface marine sediment (1.8m) | place: French Polynesia: Moorea | collected 2018-08
CCCACGCGCTCTACTTCGATCGCGTGGTGCCGCGAGTGGGAGCCCTGCTCTCGGATCGGGCCGCCTACGCCTACCTGCCCCAATCCACCGCCTACCTGCCCCCCACGGCCGAGATGCTGGCGCTCCTCTCGAAGGCGGGCTTCGAAGGGCTGCGACACCGGGCGCTGCTGCTCGGCACCGCGCAGATCCTGACCGGGGTACGGCGATGAGCCGGGGCCCCGCCGTCCCCGCGCTGCGCGAGGCGATCGAGCACGCGGTCCGCGCCGCCGATCGGTGCGGCGAGTCCCAGTGGGCTGCGGCCCGCATCGAGATCCCGGCCTGCGACGTCCTCGCCACGCTCGACGCGGAGCTCGACGCGGAGCGCTTCTACTGGGAGCGCCCGGCGGCGGACTTCGGGCTCGCGGCCGGGGGCTGCGCGATCGCGATCGAGACGCGCGGAGCGCGGCGCTTCGAAACCGCCGCGGCGCTCGCGCGAGGCCTCTTCGAGCGCGTCCACGTGGCGGGACCGCCGGCGCCCTTCGCAACGGGCCCCCTGCTGGTGGGCGGCTTCGCCTTCGCAGCCACCTCCGCCGAGAGCGCGGGCCCGACCTGGCGGGAGTTCCCTCCCGGCCGTCTCGTGCTGCCCGAACGCACCTTCGCCCGGGTGGGCGAGGAGGGCTGGTGCACGGTCCTGCAGCCGGTGGCGCCCGGCGCTGCGCCCGAGGATGCGCTGGGAGGGCTGACCGATCGGATCGAGCGGGCGACCCGGCAGGCACGCACCTCGCTGGAGGGCCGCGGCCGCTTCGCGCCGAGCGCAGAGGCGGGCAATCCCGCCTTCGAGGCCATCGCGGACCGCGCTCACGACAGCTTCCGCGAAGGCGTGCGCGACGCGCTGCACGCGATCCACGCCGGGGACCTGGAGAAGGTCGTGCTCGCGCGGTCCGTCCGGCTGCGGAGCGACGGCTGCTTCGACGCGATCTCGCTGCTCTCGACGCTGCGCGCCATCCATCCATCGTGCGCGAGCTTCGCGGTCCTGCGCGGGGACGTGGCCTTCCTGGGCGCGACTCCCGAACGGCTGGTCCGCCTCGAGAACGGGCGGGTGGAGACGGCCGCGCTGGCCGGCTCGGCCCCGCGCGGGCGCAGTCCGGAGGAGGACGCCCGCCTCGCCCGCGCGCTGGCGGAGAGCAAGAAGGAGCAGTCCGAGCACGCGATCGTGGTGCGCGCGCTGCGCCAGGAGCTCGCTCCGCTGTGCGATGCGCTGCGCGGACCGGAATCGCCGCGTGTGCTCCAGCTCGAGGGGATCCAGCACCTGGAGACCCCTCTCGAAGGCCGCCTGCGCGCGCCCACCTCGATCCTCGAGCTGGTGGCCCGCCTGCATCCGTCTCCCGCGGTGGCGGGAGCCCCGAAGGCGGAGGCTCTCGCCTGGCTCGAGGAGCGCGAAGCCCTCGAGCGGGGCTGGTACGCGGGACCGGTCGGCTTCGCCGATCCCGGTGGCGGCGGCGAGTTCGGTGTCGCGCTGCGCTCGGCGCTGCTGCGGGGAGGGGAGGCCCGGTTGTTCGCCGGGGCGGGGATCGTGGACGGCTCCGATCCGGACGCGGAGCTGCGCGAGACGCGCCTCAAGCTGCGCGCGCTCCTCGCTCCCCTGTTGGAGATTTGAGATGGATTCGCGCGTCTCTCGGACGTCCAACCGGAACTGGGCCTTCGCGGCCGCACTGTTCGAAGAGCTGGGCCGGAGCGGAGTCCAACACGTCTGCGTGTGCCCGGGATCGCGTTCCGCCGCACTGGCGGCGGCCGCCGCCGACGAGCCCGGGCTGCGCTGCTGGTCCCATCTGGACGAGCGCTCCGCCGCCTTCTTCGCGCTGGGCCTCGCCAAGGCGTCTCGCGAGCCGGTGGCCCTGGTGTGCACGTCGGGAACCGCCGCTGCGAACTTCCACCCCGCCGTGATCGAGGCCCACTACTCGGGCGTCCCGCTGCTGGTCCTGACGGCCGACCGCCCCGCGGAGCTTCGCGAGTGGGGTGCGGGCCAGACGATCGACCAGGTTCGGCTCTACGGCTCCCACGTGCGCTGGTTCGCGGAGGCGCCGCTGCCGGAGCCGTCCGCCGCATCCGTTCGCTACGCGCGCGCGCTGGCGTGCCGCGCCGTGCAGCGCGCGCTGGGACCTCCCGCCGGTCCCGTTCACCTGAACCTGCCCTTCCGCGAGCCCCTCGACCCGCGTCCGGTCCCCGGCGAGAGGGCGCCGGAGCTCGTCGCCGGCGACTCGCTGGCCGCGGGCGGACGCCAGGGCGCGCCCTACACGGAGTTCGGTCGGAGCGCCTCCACCCCCACGCCCGACGAGATCGCGGCGCTCTCCGACCGGATGCGGAAGTGCGAACGCGGCGTCATTGCGTGCGGTCCCCTGGACGCGACGCCGGACCTGGCGAGTGCGCTGGGAGAGCTCGCAGCGCTGCTCGGCTGGCCCATTCTCGCGGATCCGACCTCGCAGCTCCGCTGCGGACCCCACGTGAAGGAGGCGCCCGTCCTGGCGACGGGGGACCACCTGCTGCGCGATGCCGCCTTCGCCGAGGCCCACGCACCGGAGTTCGTGCTGCGCCTGGGTGGCACCCCCACCAGCAAGTCGCTGCGGCTCTGGCTCGAAGCGCGGGCTCCGAGAGAGCTGGTTCTGGTGGACGCCGAGGGCGGGTGGAACGATCCCAGTCATCTCGCCTCCCTGGTGCTGCGCTGCGATCCCGTGGCGCTGTGCGACCTGTTGATGCGCCGGCTGACACCGCGCCTGCGGGGTCGCGATGCGAGCCCTTGGCTGCGCAGCTTCCTGCTGGCGGAGGAGCGCGTGCAGGCCGCGGTGGCGTCCCTGCTCGAGGCCGACGAGGCCCTCCTGGAAGCGCGCGCCGTGCGGGAGCTCGCGGCGGAGCTGCCCGACGGCGCGCACCTCTACGTCTCGAGCAGCATGCCCGTGCGCGACCTGGACGCGTTCCTTCCGGTTTCGGCCCGGCGCCTGCGCGTCCTGTGCAACCGCGGCGCCAACGGCATCGACGGCATGGTGTCGAGCGCACTCGGTGCGGCGGCGGCCGGAGAAGGACCCCTGGTCCTCCTCACCGGGGACGTGGCCCTGCTCCACGACTGCGGTGGGCTGCTGGCGGCGCAGCGCCACGACCTGGCTGCCACGATCGTGGTGCTCGACAACGGGGGCGGCGGGATCTTCTCCTTCCTGCCCGTGGCGGAGTACGGCGAGGACGTCGCGTTCGAGGAGCTGTTCCGCACCCCGCCGGGCGTCGATCTGGGCGCACTGGTGGAGGGGTTCGGCGTGGCGTTCACGCGCGCGACGAGCTGGGAGCACTTCCGGTCCGCCCTCAAGGAATCCCTCTCGGGCCGCCGCACGTCCGTGATCGCGATCCCGGTGGACCGCGACCGCAACGTGGAGCAACACCGCGCGGTGCAGCGCGCCGTCGGAGCGGCGCTGGCCGACGCGACCGCGGAGCGTTGAGCGTGGCCGGATCCGGGTACCCGTCGCAGCGACGGCCGCAGCCGCCGTCGCGTCTGCACTCGCCGTCGCACCCGAGGTCTCACGCGGAGTGGGAGTCGCGGCGCGTGCTCGCGGCCGGCGTCTCGCTGCACGTCGAGATCCGAGGCAGCGGCCCGCCGGTCCTGCTGCTGCACGGCTTCACGGGCTCTTCGCGAAGCATGCGCGCCACGGCGGAGTCGCTCGGACCGGAGTTCCGCAGCGTGTGCGTCGATCTGGTCGGCCACGGACGCAGCGAAGCTCCGAGCCGGCCGGACGCCTACGCCATGGAACGCTGCGTGGCACAGCTCGATGCACTGCTCGACGCGTTGGCGCTGCCCCGAGTCCACCTGCTCGGCTACTCGATGGGAGGGCGCGTCGCACTCTCGCTGTGCGCGGCCCACCCGGAGCGCGTGTCTTCGGCCGTCCTGGTCGGCGCCACCGCGGGCATCGAGGCTCCCGAGCAGCGCGCGGCCCGCCGCCGGTCGGACGAGGCCCTGGCGGCGCGGATCGAGGAGCGAGGCGTCGCGTCGTTCGTCGACGACTGGATGCGCCAACCGCTCTTCGCGAGCCAGCGGCGACTCGGCGTCGCGGCCCTCGCGGCGGCCCGGGCCCAGCGCCTCGAGAACCGACCCCATGGCCTGGCCCACTCGCTGCGCGGCATGGGGACCGGTGCCCAGGCCTCGCTGTGGGGGCGCCTGTCCGGAATCCGCGTCCCCATCTGCCTGGTGGTGGGCGAAGAGGACGCGAAGTTCCGCGCCATCGCGACGGCGCTGGAGGAGCGTCTGCCCGAGGCCCGGCTCGAGGCGGTGCGCGACGCCGGTCACGCGGTCCACCTCGAGCAGCCCCGTGCCTTCGCCACCCTGACCAGACGTTTCCTCGCCGAGTGCGGCCAGGGAGGGACCCCGTTCCCCCGCAGCCCCTCGGCCTCTGCACCGCACCCCTGAACCCGTTCACGAGAGGGAGACCCCATGTCGAGCGCAACGAGCCCCGTCAACTGGAAGGTCGTAGGCGACCACGAGGACATCCGTTACGAGAAGAGCGAGGAGGGGATCGCGAAGATCACCATCTGCCGCCCGGAGGTGCGCAACGCGTTCCGCCCGCGAACGCTCTTCGAGCTGATCGACGCCTTCGCGCGCGCGCGGGAGGACCAGGAGGTCGGCGTGGTGCTCTTCACCGGAGAGGGCCCGGACGCGTTCTGCTCCGGAGGCGATCAGAAAGTGCGGGGCGATGCCGGCTACGTGGGCGACGACGGCGTGCCGCGGCTCAACGCGCTGGATCTGCAGCGGGTGATCCGCACCCTGCCGAAGCCCGTGATCGCGCTGGTGGCCGGGTACGCGATCGGCGGCGGACACGTGCTCCACCTGGTGTGCGACCTCACCATCGCGGCCGACAACGCGCGATTCGGTCAGACCGGACCGCGCGTGGGCAGCTTCGACGCCGGCTTCGGCGCCTCGTATCTGGCCCGCGTCGTCGGCCAGAAGAAGGCGCGGGAGATCTGGTACCTGTGCCGTCAGTACGGGGCGCAGCAGGCCCTCGACATGGGACTCGTGAACGAGGTCGTGCCCCTGGCCGCGCTGGAGGAGACGGGTGTCGAGTGGGCGCGCCGCATCCTGCGCCACAGCCCGATTGCCATCCGCTGCCTCAAGGCCGCGTTCAACGCGGATTGCGACGGCCAGGCGGGAATCCAGGAGCTGGCCGGGAACGCCACGATGCTCTTCTACATGTCCGAGGAGGCACAGGAGGGGCGCGACGCGTTCGTGGAGAAACGCGAGCCCGACTTCTCGAGATTTCCGTGGCGTCCGTAGACGCGGCGCTCGAGGCTCCGCACGGTTGGCGCCTGTGGTGGCTGGCGGCGCGCCCCCGCACGCTCTCGGTGGGGATCGCGCCGGTGCTGGTGGGAGCCGCCCTGGCGTTCGCCCACGGCCGCGCGCGCGCGCTTCCGGCGCTGGCCGCGCTGGCCGGAGCGCTGCTGCTCCAGATCGGTGCGAATCTCGCGAACGACCTGTTCGACGCCGAGAAGGGAGCCGATACGCAGGACCGGATCGGGCCCACGCGCGTCACCCAGATGGGCTGGATCTCTCCGACGCGGATGCGTGTCGGCACCGCGGTCGCGTTCGGCGCAGCCGGCGCCGTCGGCCTGTACCTGGTGGCGGTGGGAGGCTGGCCCATCGCGGTGCTGGGCGCCCTGGCCATCGTCGCCGGCCTGGCCTATACGGGCGGGCCCTATCCGCTGGGCTATCACGGACTGGGCGACCTGGCGGTGTTCGGCTTCTTCGGCATCGCGGCGGTGTGCGGCACCTACTACGTGCAGGCGCTCTTGCTGCCGCCCGTCGTCCTGCTGGCCGCGCTGCCACTCGGCGCCCTCGCCACGGCGGTTCTGGTCGTCAACAACGTGCGCGACGTGGAGGGCGACCGGCGCGCGGGCAAGCGCACCCTCGTGGTGCGCTGGGGTCGGCGCGGGGGCCAGCTCGAGTACGCGGGGCTCATGCTCCTCTGCTACGCGCTGCCCGTGGCGCTCTGGCTCGCGGGCGCGGCCTCCGCCTGGATCCTGCTGCCTCTGGCCACCGCGCCGCTCGCGGTCGGGCTGGCCCACACGGTCTTCACTCGCGAGGAAGGTGCTGCGCTCAACGCGGCCCTGGCCGGCACGGCCCGACTCGAGCTCGCCTACGCCCTGCTGTTCAGCGTCGGCTGGGTGGCATGAGATGGGCGTCCGGATCGCGCACGCCGCCCTGTGGCCGATCCGACTGCCGCTGCACTGCCCGCTCCCGACGGCGCACGGGCCGATCGCGGCGCGGGAGGGAGCGCTGCTGCGGCTCCAGTCCGAGGACGGCGTCGCGGGCTGGGGCGAAGCCCTGCCCCTCCCGGGCTTCGGACTCGAGTCGCGCGGCGAAGCCCTGGGGGCGCTGGAACAGCTCGCCCGCCGGGCCCGGGGACGCGAGCTGGGCGAGCTGGAAGCGCTGCTGGACGAATGCGAGCAGGCGGCTCCCGCCGCGCCTTCGGCCCGCGCGGCCATCGACCTGGCGCTGCACGACCTGGCCGCCCGGTCGGGGCAGCGCCCGCTCGCCGAGCTGCTGGCCGAGCGCGGCAACCGGCTGCCGCGGCGACGCGTCGCGGTGTGCGCGCTGGTCACCGGCGCGGACGCGTCAGCCTGCGCGCGGGCTGCCAAGGTGGCGGCGGGCCGGGGCCACACCGCACTCAAGCTCAAGCTGGGCATGGCGCCGCCGGAGCTGGACGTGGCGCGCGTGGCCGCGGTGCGCGAGGCGGTGGGAGAGGAGCTCGAGCTGCGCCTCGACGCCAACGGCGCGTGGGACGAGCCCACGGCGCGGCGCATCCTCGAGCGACTGGCCCGCCACCGCATCGCGTTCGTCGAGCAGCCGGTTACGGCGAGCGACGTCGCAGCCCTGGCGCGGCTGCGCGCTGGATCGCCGATCCCGCTGGCGGCCGACGAGGCCGTTCGCGGGGAGGTGGAGGCCCGTCGGCTTCTCGATGCGGAGGCGGCAGACCTGCTCGTCGTGAAGCCGGCCGCAGTCGGGGGCCTGCGGGCGGCCTCGCGCATCGCGGGGTGGGCGCGGTCCGCCGGCGTCGAGATGGTCGTGACGAACTTCCTCGACTCGGCGCTCGGCACCACCGCGGCGCTGCACTTCGCAGCCGCCCTGAGCCCGAACGCGCGCGCCGCCGGCCTGGCCACGGGCGGCCTGCTGCGGAGCGACCTCGGCGCGGCGCCGCCGATCGACGGGGGGGCGATGGAGATCGGTCACGAGCCGGGCCTCGGGCCCTTGCCGCAGCGGTCGGCGCTGTGCGCGTGCACCAGCGGCCCGGTGTGGGAGATGCCCGGGTGATCGAGGCGAGCCCCTGGATCGAGGCGAGGGCCGCCGCGACGCCGCGAGCGCTGGCTCTCCTGGCGGACGAGACGCGGCACACCTACGCGTCGCTCCGGGAGGCGGCTCGGGCGCGCGCCCGGCGCCTGCGGGCTCTGGGAGTGCGTCCGGGAGACGGGGTCGCGCTGCTGCTCGGAAACGGGAGCGCGTTCGCGGAGCTGCTCCACGCCGTGGATCTGCTCGGCGCCATCCTGGTGCCGTTGAACGTGCGCCTGAGCGCGCGGGAGATCGCGTACCCGCTCCGGGATTCGGGAGCCCGCCTGCTCGTCCACGGCGAGGGGGTGCTCGCGGAGACCGCGCGGCGCGCGGCGCTCTCGCTGCCGCGAGTGCACCGGGTCGACGTCGCGGAGACGGCCGGCGAGACCGCGGGGCCCGGGGCAGACGCAGGGCAGCCCGGTCCCGTCGCGGACTCGGACACGCGCGACCGAGCACGGGATCCGCTCGCCATCGTCTACACGTCCGGGACGAGCGGACGCCCCAAGGGCGCCGTACTCACGCGTGACAACTTCCTGTGGAGCGCGGTGGCCTCCGCCTTCCGCCTGGGCGTGGTGCCCGGCGATCGCTGGCTCGCCTGCATGCCGCTCTTCCACGTGGGAGGGCTCTCGATCCTGCTGCGCTCCGCGCTCCAGGGGACGACGGCCCTCGTGCACCCCCGCTTCGACGCCGCCCGCGTGAGCCGCGCCCTCGACGAGGAAGGCGTCACCCTGGTGTCCCTCACCGCCACCATGCTCGACCGGCTGCTCTCGGTCCGCGGCGATCGCCCCGCACCGCCCGGGCTGCGCTGCGTACTGCTCGGCGGTGGGCCCTGCCCCGCCCGGCTGCACGCCCGGGCGGCTGCGCTCGGCTTCGCGTTGGCCCCCAGCTACGGCCTCACCGAGGCCGCCTCCCAGGTGGCGACGCGGGCGCCGTCACGCGAAGCCGCGCCGGACGCGGGCCTCACGCCGCTGCTCGGAACCCGCGTGAAGGTGGTGGACGAGCGCGGCGAGGTGCGGCCTGCGGGCGAGCCGGGCGAGATCCTGGTGTGCGGGCCGAGCGTGATGCGCGGCTACCACGGGCGGCCCGAGGAGAGCGCCGCGGCGCTGCGCGACGGCTGGCTGCGAACCGGGGACGTGGGCCTGCTCGACCGGGACGGCGATCTCCACGTGCTCGAGCGACGCACCGACCTGATCGTGTCGGGCGGCGAGAACGTCTATCCGGCCGAGGTGGAGGCGGCGCTGACCGAACACCCTGCCGTGTCGGAGGCGGGCGTGGCCGGCGTGCCCGATCGCGAGTTCGGCGCTCGTCCGGCTGCCTGGCTCGTGCTGCAGGAGGGCGTCCCGCCGCCGACGCTCGAGGAGCTGCGCGCTTTCTGTCGCGAGCGCCTCGCCGGCTACAAGATCCCGGTGTGCTTCCGGACGCGCGCCGCACTGCCGCGCAACGCGTCGGGAAAGCTGCTGAGACGCGAGCTCGAAGGGGGACGGGCGCTCAGTGCGTCTGGGACAGCACGCCCATCTCCAGCTCCATCTCGCTGAAGATCGCCTCGCCGAGGGGCGAGAAGGTGCGGGCGGCGATGCCCGACACCGAGCGGGCCAGGATCTCACCCACGGCGTTCACGTAGCCGGTTGCCCGGTCGTAGGTCCGCGGACTCACGGGCGTGCAATCCGGACCGCTCCCGGAGCAGAAGGTGAAGACCGTGTTGCCGAGGCGTTCGCGGGGACGCAGGAATCCGCCCCGCTGATGGGTCGCCATCACGACCTCGATGTCGGTCTCCACCTCGGTCGTGAACAGGCCCCAGTCCAGATCCGTCACCAGGGTACCGGTGAGGGCCGCCGAGACGACGTGGCCGCTCTCGGTGTCGAACTCCCAGACGAAGTCGCTGAAGGTCCCCGACTTGGGCTGGTGTTCCCGCATCATGCGCTCGACCGCCGAGGCGTCGAGCGTCACGCGGATCCGGCCGTCGAGTCCCGCGGGCTCGAACCAGGCCACGTAGGGCTCGCTGTACATCGTGTCGAGCTGGTCCGGGCGATCGCTCGGGGAGATCTCGAACGCCACGTAGACCGGGCGGGATCGCAGGTCGAGAAGGTCCATCGGCTCGCCTGCAGCCCGCAGCGGCCCCAGCATCACGACGACGGCTACCGGGATGATCGCGCGCAGCATGGGGCAGGTGGGCTCCTCCCTCTCGAAGCCCCCTTCCCGTGGCAGCGACGGCTGCAAGCGCGGTACCAAAGCTCCCCGGCGCCCGGATTCCCTCCCGATCGGAGTCGAAGCGGCAGGGAATGCGCAACGCGGATGAAGTGCGGCGGCAACCCCCACGCAGCCAGCCCGCAAGGGCGGCCCGGTGGGAGGCATGCGCGAGGGAAACGGCTTTCTCAGGGTGGTAGCCGGCTTCCCTCTCTTGCGGCTTCGCCGCGGGAATCAGGCCGGGGACGGGTCGGCCAGCTTCAGGAGCTGCTTGCCGAAGTTCCGGCCCGAGAACAGCCGCAGGAAGGTCTCGGGCGCCTTCTCGATCCCCTCCTGGACGTCCTCGCGGTAGACGATCTCACCGGACTCCACCCAGGGTCGGAGCGCCGCGACCGCCTCGGCGAAGCGCGCGGCGTAGTCGAGAACGATGAAGCCCTCCATGCACGCGCGCTTCAGCACCAGGTTCATGAGGTTGCGCGGCCCGGGCGGGGGCTCCTTCTCGTTGTAGCCCGAGATGCCGCCGCACAGCACCACCCGCGCCCGCTGTGCGAGATTCGCCAGGGCGGCGTCCAGGATCCCGCCTCCGACGTTGTCGAAGTACACGTCGATTCCGTCGGGACAGAGCTGCGCCAGGCGCACTGCCACGTCCTCGGCCTTGTAGTCGATGGCCGCGTCGAGGCGCGCCTCCCCCGTGAGCCAGCCGCACTTCTCCGGCCCCCCGGCGATGCCTATCGTACGGCAGCCCTGGATCCGCGCGATCTGAGCCGCCACGGAGCCCGTCGCGCCGGCAGCCCCGGAGACCACGACGGTCTCTCCCGGCTTGGGCGCTCCCAGATCGAGCAGGCCGAAGTAGGCCGTGATCCCCGTGATGCCGAGCACCGAGAGCGGCAGCGTGATCGGAATGCCGGGCGGGATCGGCGAAGCCTGGGTGAGCCCGTCCGCGCCCCCGACCGCGTACTCCTGCCAGCCGAACAGGCCCTGGACGAAATCGCCCACCGAGAAGCCCGGGTGCCTCGACTCGACGACCTGGCCCACCGCCCCGGCGCGCATCACGTCACCCAGCCGGACCGGGGGCAGGTAGCTGTCGCGATCCTCCATCCAGCCGCGCATGGCGGGGTCGAACGAGATGTACAGGACGCGTACCAGGTACTCGCCCTCGTCGATGCGCGGGCGGGGCGATTCCCGATAGGTGAAGTCCGACTCGGACACCATGCCGACCGGACGGCGCGCCAGGAGCCATTGGCGGTTCACGGGTTCAGTCATGGGTCACCTCCAGGAAATGGCGACGATATCCGATGTGGGCTCTCGGGTGCGAGGCTCGCCGAATCCGCATCGCGGTCCCCGGCATCCCCTATACTCACCTCGCCAGGAGAACCGCGGATGCGCATCGTTCAGCTCCTCGAATCCAAACGACCCGTGTTCTCGTTCGAGTTCTTCCCCCCTCGCACGCAGAAGGGCGCGAGCGCGCTGTTCTCGACGATCCGGGAGCTGGCCGCCCTCGAGCCCGACTTCGTCTCGGTGACCTGCCCGCTCGACAAGGAGCGGCGCCCGCTCACCTTCGACCTGGTCGCGCGCATCAAGCGCGAGGTGGGCCTCGAGGCGATGGCCCATCTGGTCACGGCCGGCTACACGCGGGAGGAGATGCGCGGGGTCCTGGAGCAGCTGCGCGGCGACGGCGTCGAGAACGTCCTGGCGCTGCGCGGGGACATGCCGGAGGGCATGGCCCCGGACGCACCCCGCGACTTCCTCCACGGCTCCGACCTGGCGGCCTTCGCGGCGGAGTTCGGCTTCTGCGTCGGCGGCGCCGCCCATCCGGAGCTGCATCCCGAGTCGACCAGCTGGGAGCAGGAGCTCGAGCACGCCCGGGGCAAGGTGAAGGCGGGCTGCAGCTTCCTCATCACCCAGCTCTTCCTCGACAACGCCCACTACTTCCGTTACGTGGAGCGGGCGCGGGCCGCAGGGATCGGGGTTCCCATCATCCCGGGCATCATGCCGGTGCACAGCGTCCCGGGCATCCTGCGCATGACGGCCATGAACGGGAACGAGATCCCGCAGGACCTGCTGGCCGAGCTCAAGCTGGCGGAGGGCGACGACGAGGCCGTTCAGCGCATCGGCATCCGCCACGCCGCGGCCCAGTGCGAGGAGCTGCTGGCGCGGGGCGTGCCGGGCATCCACTTCTACACGCTGAACCGCTCGCCCGCCACGCGCCAGATCATGTGCGAGCTACGCGGGGGCGAATAGCCGCTCGATCGCCTGCCGCGCCGCCGGGCGCTCATCGGGCCGCAGCTCGCGCAGCCGGATCTTCCTCCTCGCACCCGAGACGGTCTCCACGACGACGCGGAGGTCGCTGCTCGCCACCACGCGGCGGACCTCGGAGCGGGCAAGGCGCCGCATCGAGCGCTGCGGATAGCAGATCGAGCCGTATTCCACGGCATCCGCCGTCACCTGCAGGACGGGAAATCGCCCGAGATTGCGCAAACCCATCAGGCCGAGCGCGATCATCACCAGGCCCGACGGCACCAACACCACGATGGCGAGGAGCTGGACCCGGTCGGGCGAGGTCCCCAACAGCCAAAAGGGAGAGGCGATCGAGACCGCGGACACCGTTGGAGCTGCGATGAACCCCCACAAGCGCCGACGCGTCCAGGCGGAGTGGAACGTTGCCGAAGTCGCGCTCACGGTGTCCTCCCTCGATCGATCGCGGCCGTCATGGCGTCCGCATTCGGCCGCCGACCCACAGGGCCGCGAGCAGGATCTGGATGGCGACGAAGAGGTACGCGGCCCGGCTCCACGCGTTCGGACCGCGCAGCCCGGTCGGCGCGCACACGCTCACGGAAGGCGACGCAATAACCGGAATCGCTCCCGCGAGGTTGCTCGAGTGAGGCAGAGGCACCCGAGTCGCATTGGCCGATTGGGGGTTCGGCGGGACCAGGAAGGCATCGTAGGCCTCCTTCGACGCATGGATGAAGAAGAGGATCGCCGCGGCGAAGCCGGAGGCGGCTACGAAGACTCCCAGAGGCGTCGTCGACGAGGCGGCGACGATCAACCCGGCGGTCGTCCCCGACACCCCGAGGACGCTCGCCGCGAGCTGCACCCCCGCCGACACGCGCGCCTCCACGGAGTTCGCCGGGGCCGCCTGGGCCCCATCCGGATCCCAGTACTGCACCGGGTTCCCCTGAGCATACGCATAGGCGCTGCCGAGTTGGTAGACCGGATCCGGCGACAGGAAGCGCCCCACGGCGGAATCGTAGACCCGGACCCCGAGCACCGTCAGGTCCTCGAAGGCTCGTCCACCGGCGAGACCCTCTTCTGGACCGACGCCGCCGAGATCCGCCTCGAGCGCATACGCGGAGTAGTGGCGGTGGGAGACCACGGCGCCGGTCTCGTCCGACTCGAAGCTGGTGTTTCCCCTGAAATCGTAGTGGCGAAACACCCTAGCTTCGCCCTGGAAGGGAATCGTCACCTCGCCCAGATCGATCCAGCCGGCTCCGCTCTCGAAGTCCCCCTCGACGGCGCCCCCGAACAGGCGGAAGCTCCGCGTGAGACCGCCGGCGCTCACCGAGATGGGCCGCCCGCGCATGTCCCAGTGGATCTCCGCGTCGCCGTAGGAGGCGAGGCGGCCGGTGGCCGTCCAGGTGATCGGTTTCCCGTTCCGCTCGGTGGCGTAGCCGGCCTCGTCCCAGGCGTAGTCGACGGACTCCCCCGTCTCCGCAACGGTCGCGGACAGCAGGCGGTTGCCTTCCGCGTTGTACACGAAGGCGTCCCCCGGCGCGGCCGCGACGCGATTGCTGAGCGCGTCGTAGGCGTAGGACCGCTGCTGCGCCACTTCGTCGCTCCAGGCGTAGACGCGACGCCCGATGAAGCCCTCGAGCCGCGACAGGCTGCCGCCGCGTTCGAGCGTGTAGCGCTCGACGCTGACCCCGAGCGGGGTCTCGACCCGGGCGCGCACCCGCAGACTGGGGGGTGCGCCATCGGCGCTCCACGTGACGTCGCTGCGCGCCACCCGCGCGTCCGCGGCATCGCGCGTCTCGGCCCAGCGCAGGCCGCCGCCGGCCGGATCCAGGCCGAAGCGGCGGACCAGACCGTTGCCGTAGCGCACCGTCTCGAGTCCGCCGTTCCCGTAGCTCCACTCGAGGAGCGGGCCTTCGTCCGTCGACGCCAGCAGGAGACGATCCGCCCGATCGTGGGCGAACTCGATCGTGCGCGAAGGGCCGCCGGCGGGGAGGCTCAACACCTCGCGCGCCAATCGGGAGCGCGCGTCGTACTCGAAGGCGACCGCTTCGCCCGTCGTGAAGGCGATTCCCGCCACACGACCTGCGGCGTCGTAGCTGCGGATCTCCCCGGCGTCGCGGAGCGAGTCCCAGACCGCCGCGACGCGGCCCTGCTGCCACACCTGATCGAGCGTGCCCTCCACGACCCCGTCGCGCAGCGCCGTGTGTCGCAGCAGACGGCCGTAGGCGTCGTAGAGGAACTCCTCCCGCATGCCGTTGTCGAGGGAGCGCGCGCTCAGGTTTCCGGCGGCGTCGTACTCGAACGCCGCGGTCTGCCAGCTTCCGTCGACCCGCTCGCGGCGCGAGCGCAGCCTTCCCAGGGCGTCGTACTCGAACACGTGATCGGCGCCTTCGGGCCGCACCACCGAGAGCGGCTGTCCATCGCTGCGACGCGCGATCTCGATCGCGGCCTGCGAGGTGACCTCGCCGTCCACAGACGCCGCCGCCTCGATCGAGACCAGATTGCGGTCGGCGTCGTAGCCCCGGCGCAGGAAGCCTCCCGGCTGTTCTCCCATGCTGGGCACGAGCACGTTCCCCGCCGGATCGATCTCGCGGCGATCCGGGGCCGGCCCCTCGCGGCGCAGCCAGTGTCCGTGGACGCCGTGGAGCGGGAAGGTCCACGCCGCGCCGGCCGGGTTCTCCGCGGCGACGAGCCGTCCTCCCTCGTAGACGAGGCGGAACTCCTCGCCTTCGCCGTTCAGGACCGATTCGGGCCAGCCGAGCGCGTCGTAGCGATGCTCGAGGATCGGCCCGAGCGCGTCGTCGACGCGGCGCAGCGGGCGCGCGAAGGGCGCCGAGACGTTCGTGGCGCCCGGCTCGTAGACGAAATCCACGACGTTTCCGGAGGGCTCGATCCGGCGGACCAGATCGTCCTCCGCGTACTCGAGCTCCGTCACCACGCCGGCCGGTGACGTGAGGCGGGACGGCCGCATCCCGATCCATTCGATCCGGCCGAGATCGCCCGTCTCCAGCTGCTCTCGGGAGCGAAGCCGACGCTCTCCGTCGAAGAGGTAGCGGGTCCGGCCCCCGAGCGGGTTGGTGTGGAGCGTGGGAGACAAGCCGATCCCGTTCCTCGCCTGGAACTCGAAGCGGTGGGTCGGGTCGCCCTCGCCCACCTGGCGCACGCTGCGGATGCGGCGTCCCGCCTGGTAGGCGTACTCGACGCGCTCGCCCTCGGGGCTCGTCACGGCCGTGAGCAGGGTGCTGCCCGCGGCGCCGTACTCGTAGCGCCGACCGGGGCGGCCCGACTCGACGTCCGCCGGAGTGAGGGCCTCCTCCAGGCGGCCCGAGTCGTCGTAGCGGTACGAGGCGGTTCGGCCGCTGCGCGAGTCGGCGGCGCTGGCGGGCTGGCCCCCTGCGTCCAGCATCACGGCGAAGACGGGGCTGCAGCCCCCGCCCGCCGAGCACTGGGAGATCGCGAGCGTGCCACCACTCCGGACGTACTCGAGGCATGGCAATTCCTGCGCGCGCCAGTGCACGCGCTCGAGGCTCGCGTCCGAGGCGAATCGGTGCACGAGCCCTCCCTTCGACGCGATCGTGCGCGCGTCGACCTTCAGCCAATGGGTGCCCGGGATCGCGGCACCGTCCGTCAGCTGCGCGACGTCGTGCACCGCCCCGGTCGGGTCGAGGAACTCGGCTCCGTCGTAGCGGATCTGGAAGCTCCACAACCACGTTCCCGATGCGGAGTTGTAGACCGCGCCGATCTCCTGCCTACCCAGCACCGTGTCGACGGAGAGATCGCTACGGGAGAGGAGCAGATTGCCTCCGGCGGCATCCACCTGGCCGCCCGGAACGCGGACCAGGCCGAGGTCACGGATCTCGGTCGAGCCGGAGACGGGCGCGAGCGCCGAGCCGGGCACGCAGCCGCCGATCCAGAGCTGCGTCGCGAGCAGCGCCGCCAGCGCGCGTCCCGCCCTGGAGAATGCGAGCGCCTTCACGACCGCTCCTCCCCGGACGCTCCGCGGATCGCGCGCGGCAGCGATGCACCGCGCCGCGCGAAGCCCATGACGGCGAGCAGCGCTGCGCCGGCGGCGACGGCCGCGCCCCACGAGGGTTCGGGGAGGAAGTAGAGCGTGAGGCGGGAGAAGGACGTCAGCGGCTGGCCTTCGTCCGAGACGGTGCGTAGCGGCGTCACCAGCGAGAGCGAGCCTCCGCTCTCGGCCGTGGAGCCGGTGAGGGACGCGGGCCCGTGTACGGAGCCGGTTGCCTGCAGCGAGACCGAGGCGCCTCCGGGGGTCTGGATGGGAAGCGACACCGTCTTCACGGTCCAGGGCGCCGCCAGCGCGGACACTCGGAGGTCCCCAGCGCCGCCCGCGGTGAGCAGGCCTCCCGCACCGATGCCGGTGCTTCCCGAGCCCCGGCTGAGGGCGAGCGAGAAGCGCGCCGACTGGCAGTCCGGCTCGAACAGACACATTCGAAGCCATCCCGCCAGCGGCAGCGTGGGCCGGGTGAGCTGCGTCCGGGTCGAGGCCACGGGCGGGTGGAAGGGGCCGAGCGTCCCCGACCCGAGCGACACTTCGGCCTGTAGGGCGTTGAGCCCGCCCTGGGTGACGATCGGATCCGTGATGGGCAGGATCGCCGTACCCGTGACACCGCCGCGGATCCGGAGCTCCTGGAGAGACGGCCCCGGATCCGACGGGTTGACCGTAGCCAGGCCGACGCCCGTGACGGCGAGCGGCGCTCGACCGGGCAGCTCGAAGGCCAGCCTCCCGGTGAAGGGGCGCAGCGCGGCTCCGGCCGCCCCCGCCGTGACCAGGATCGCGACGCCGCTCGCGACGCCCCGGCAGAATCGAACCCAGTGACCGGAGCGAACGAAGTGATCAGAGCAAACGAAGCAAAGCAAGCGAACGAACCGCATCACCGCACCTCGCGAGGGGACGCGGGGAGAGTTCGTCCGCCCGTCCCCTCGCAATGCAAGGTCGGTGCCCGCCTCGACCCGTCGCGTCGCCGCCCTCGGCGCCGCACCCCCTCGTCCCGCGCGCGCGGCGCGAACCGCTACCCGAGCGGGGACTTGCGTCGCGTCCGCCGCTCCGTTGCGCGGGCGAGACGACCGGCCTGCGCGCTGCCTGCCGACCCGCGTGGGTCGGCGGAAGCCCGCCCGGCGTCCACGCAGGCGTGAATGGACCTCCACGCGGTGGGTGCGGCGCGGCGGCTCAAGCCCGCTTCTCGGTCGATCGATCCCTCGATCGATCCCTCGATCGATCCCTCGATCGATCCCTCGATCGATCCCGGTTGGACCGCCGGCCCGGAGTCGTCGCGACGGAGGCAGGATGCGGATCGCCCTGGCACCGGAAGGGACGCGCGGAGACGTTCACCCCCTGCTCGCGCTCGGTGTGGAGCTGCTCGAGCGCGGCCACGACGTGGTCCTGTGCGGCCCTCCCGGCTGCAACGCCGATGCCGAGCGCCGCGGCTTCGGGTTCCACCCGGTGGGCCTCGACCCCCGCAGGTTCCTCTCCGAGCACGCGGATGCCGTCCACGGCGGGGCGTGGAAGGCGCTCTCGTCCTCGGATGCGTGGTTCCGCAGCGGTCTTCCACTCCAGTTCGCATCGCTGTTCGACGGGACGCGCGGCGCCGACCTGATCATCGGCGCCGGAACCCAGACGGCGGGTCCGTCGATCGCCGAGGCCCACGGGGTCCCCTACCGCTACGTCGCCTACTGCCCGGCGATCTTCGTGTCGCGCCATCACCCGCCCTTCGTGGTCCCGAATCACGACCTGCCCGGCTGGGTGAACCGCACCGGCTGGTGGCTGCTGAACGCCTTCATGAACCGGAAGATCGGGCCCATCGTGAACGGGCTGCGCGCCGGCCTGGGCCTGGCGCCCGTGCGGGACCTGTATCCCCACATGCTCACGCCAGAGCCGCTGCTGGCCGCCGAGGAACAGCTGGCTCCGGTGCCGCCCGACGTGTCCGTGCCCTTCGTGCGCATGCCGTGCCTGCACCCCTTCGAGCCGGAACCCCTCCCCGCAAAGCTCGAGGACTTCCTGGCGTCCGGCCCGCCTCCGGTCTACGTCGGCTTCGGAAGCATGACCGACCCGGATCCCGGCCGGACCACGCGCGTGGTGGTCGAAGCCGTGCTCGAAGCGGGCTGCCGGGCCGTGATCTCGAGCGGCTGGGCCGGTCTCGGAGACGCTGCGCTCCCCCCCGAAGTGACGCGCATCGGTCCCACCTGTCACCCCTCGCTGTTCCGGCGCGTGTCGGTCGTCGCCCATCACGGGGGAGCGGGAACGACCACGTCGGCGGCGCGCGCCGGAGTGCCGCAGCTCGTGGTTCCGCATCTGCTCGACCAGTTCTACTGGGCGCGCCGCGTGACGCTGCTGGGCCTCGGTCCGCCGCCGATTCCCCGGCTCCGTCTCGACCGCGACGCGCTGTGCCAGGCCCTGCGGTCCCTGCAGGACAACGACCTCGTCAGAGAGCGCGCGGACGAGCTCGGTCGTCGCCTGCGCGCGCGGCTTCCGGAGAGGGGGCACTGCGCCGACGCGCTGCTCCGCGACCTGCCGGATCCGGAGGCTTGAAGCGGGCGCGGACCGACGCCCCGTCGCGCACGCGACACCCCTCCCCCAGAGGGCGACTCGTGCGCGCGCGCGCACTTTTGGCTTCGCGCGAACTATGCTTGCGCCAGCGCCCGAGCCGGACTCGCGATCGGGAGCTCGCCCCGCACGTCATCGACTGCACTTCACCGGATGGGAGACATGAGAGCACTTCTCGCGACGGTCCTCGTAGCCGTCCTTGCCGGGTGCCAGACCGGGACCAAGGTCACCCAGGAGGACATCGCCGCGGCGGAGAGCCGCGGCGAGCTCGACGCGCTCTACGTCCAGGTGGAGCGCGAGCTCGCGCAGGAGGGGGCGAAGCCCTCCGAGACGACCCGGCTGGTGCTCGCGCAGATCGGCACCCGGCTGGCGACGCAGCTCGAGTCGGAGCTCGACGCCAAGCTGGCCGGAGCCCGCACGCCCTTTGGACAGGTCCCCCTGGTGCACATCGCCGAGGCCCGGGAGCGCAGCGCCCCGATGGAGCGCTGGGCCCCGGAGAAGTACCGCGAGCTGGGCGAGAAGCTCGACGGGCTCGCCGAGCAGACGCGCGCGGCGATTTCGGAGCGCGAGCAGCGCCTCGCCGACCTGCCGCAGGACGCCTTCGAGAAGCGCAGCGACCTGGTGCTCCAGCTCGAGCAGCTCTCGGGTGAAGGCACCGAGGAGGCGGCGCGCTGGCGCGCGGAGCGGGACGGCATCCGGGCCGCCCTCGAGGAGACGGCCGAGGAGGCGATCCAGGCCGAGGACTACGCCACCGCCCAGGCGATGCTCCAGGCCGCCCAGAAGCTCGACCCGTCCGACGTGAGCGTGGAGAGCAAGCTCGTCGAGGTGGACGGCAAGCTCTTCGAGCTCGGCTTCTTCCAGGCCCTCGAGTCGGGTCAACCGGACGAAGCCTACCGGATGCTCTCGGAGATCTCGCAATCGAGCAACTTCCCCTCGATCCGCAGCGGGCTGAGCGATACCGCGGACCCGATGGCCAGCTACTTCGTCGAGCTGGCCGACCAGGCCACCCGGGAAGGGAACCTCGCCGACGCCTACCGCCTGTTCGTGCAGGCCCGCGAGATCCGCAGACTCCTCGGCAAGGGGCAGAGCGCCATGCTTCCCGAGGAGTCGCGCTTCGTGGACGTGATCAAGAAGCACTACTGGGACGCGCGCAAGAAGGAGGAGAACCCGGGGCTCGCCTGGGCCTATCTGAGCGTCGTGAAATCCCTGGAGCCCAGCTCGCCCTCGCTGCGGCGCATGGAGCGCGAGACCCGCGAGGACGTGGTCAAGCGGGCGATCAAGCGCCTCGGGGCGCTGCCCTTCGAGACCTCGGAGGCGGGACAGGAGTTCGGCGAAGCCGTGGCATCGAAGCTGGTCGAGTACCTGTTCCGATCCGTCCCGAACGACCTGGAGATCCTCGAGCGCGAAGCGCTGCAGAAGATCATCAAGGAAGCGGAGCTCGGCGGCGAGCTGGAGCTGCTGGCCGTCGACTACCTGGTGGAGGGGGACATCCTCGAGGCGCGGGTGGACACGACCAGGGAGACGGGACAGAACACCCGGCGCGTCGTGACGGGCGAGGTGACCAAGCCCAATCCCAAGCACGAGTACTGGAAGGGCCTGTCGCGCGGGGAACGGGCGGACACGCCCGAGCCGCCCGAGACCATCACGGTCAAGAACGAGGAGATGGTCTCCTACGACGTCACCATGCACCGCAAGGTGGGGGTCTTCGAGGTCTCCTACCGGATCGTGGAGGCGGGATCGGCCCGCGTGCGCTTCGCCGACTCGGTGCGGAGGAAGGCCGAGCATTCGGACACGAGCACCGGAGGCGTCCAGATCGGCGACTTCAAGGTGCCCTTCAAGATGGCCAACCTCCCGTCGGACCTCGAGATCCTCGGGGATCTGGCCGACGCCGTCTCGGAAGAGATCGGCAGACGCCTCTCGGAGGAGCTGGACGACCCCGAGTTCGACTACGAACAGATCGCCATGCGCTACGCGAGCGAGGGCAACTTCGCCGAGGCGAGCGAGCAGTTCGCCTACGCGGACGTGCTGTCGCAGCGCAAGGGAAAGGACGTGTCGGACCTGCGCCGGCGCATGAACGAGGCCGCCATCGCGAGCATCGAGCCGCGCAGCGTGGCGGCCGCGCGAAAGCGCTAGCGCGCCCGCGCGCGCTCAGTTCACGCCCGCTTCGCGCAGAGCGGTGCGGGCGGAGGCGAGCTCCGGATGCCTGGGCGTGACTCGCCCGGCCTTGTCGAGGAATCCGCTCGCCTTGTCGAGCTCGCCCTGGTCCATCGAGGCCCGGGCCAGGGCGATGTAGCGCGCACCGATGCGCTCGATGCCGCGCTGCGCCTCCGCGTTGCGCGGGTCGATCTCGAGCACCTGCCGGTACTTCTCGTATGCGTTGGCGCCGGGCGGACTGGTGAGCTGGTCCTCTGCGAACGCGGCCCGCGCGGTCCCGAGGAGCCCCACGATGCGCAGACGATCCTTGGGGCTGATCCGCTTCGGGGACGGCGGAGTGGGCTGCGGGTCGCGCTTCGCCGGCGGCGTCTGCTCCGCCACGGCGACCGGCTCTGCTGAGGGCGTCGCGACGCTGCGCTCCCCCGGCGCGGCGGGGCCCTCCGCGTTCGGACCCGGCGCGGGAGGCGCCGGCTCCCGGAGCGCCAGAAAGGCCGCGGCGGCGAGGGCCAGCGCGGCGCTCGCGCCCCCGCCCCACACCAGCCAGCTCGGCCGCCAGCTCGACCAGGTGGGCGAGGCGGCGCCCCGGCCGGCGTCGGCGAAGAGCCCCGCCGCGACGGGTCGCTGCTCCGGCTCGAGCGCCAGCAGCCGCTCGAGGTCGGGGCGCAGGGCCCTGGGCAGGTCGTCGGGAAGTCGCGTGAACGAGCGCCGCCGGTCCACCGCGTCCACGAAGGAGTCCCCCATGTCGAGCGCGTGGCCGGTGGCGGCGGCGTAGAGGACGAGCCCCAGCGAGTAGATGTCCGAGTGGCCGTCGATCTTGCCGCCGAAGAAGCCGAGCTGCTCGGGGGAGGCGTAGGGGAGCTTGCCCTTGAAGCCGTCGAGGATCGTCTCCTGTCCGGCGGCCAGCACCTTGGCGATGCCGAAGTCGATGAGCTTCGCCTCCTCGGGACGTCCGCCGGGCAGCACGATGTTGTCGGGCGAGAGGTCGCGGTGGACCACGCCCTTGGCGTGGGCCGCCGCCAGGCCCGAGGCCACCCGCCTCGCCAGGGTGCGCACCTCCTCGACGGCGAGCGGTCCGTTGCGGAGCCGGTCGGAGAGCGCGATGCCGTCGATCATCTCCATGATGAGATAGACGCGGCCCTCCTGGTCGCTCAGCAGGTCGTGGCAGTTCACGACGGCCGGATGGCGCACCTTGAGCAGCGCCCGGGCCTCGCGCTCGAAGAACTCGAGGGCCGTGGGATCCCGCACCAGCGAGGGATGCATGACCTTGATCGCGCGCGCCTCGTCGAGGCGGCGATGGCGGGCGCGGTAGACCTCGCCCATGCCTCCCACACCGAGCACGTCGATGATCTCGTACTCGCCGAAGAGCACGGTGCCGGGCTCGAGCACGCTGCGGTCCAGCTCCTCGGCTGGCGGGGATGCGGCTGGCGGAGGCTCCGGGGGGAGATCGTCGTCGCCGTAGACGGTCGCGTCGGGATCCGGCTCGCCGTTCGCGTTCGGCTCCGCGGGAGCCTGCGGGCTCACGTACTCGGTGGCCTCTCCGTCCGGCTCCGCGTAGAGCGTGGCGTCGTCGGAGTCGTCCCCACTGACCGGACCGGTGTCGATGCGGGTCTCGTCCGCGAGCAGGTCGTCGCTCGCGTCGGCCCGCGTCTCCGGCCCGCGCCGCCCGGCCTGTCCGTCTCGCGACCGACCCATCCCCGTCCGGTCCCTGCCCACGCTCTTCGACGGCGCCGCGGCGCTGCGCAACCGTGCGCGCCCCGGCCTCGTTCGAGATCCCGAAGGGAGTCTGCGTCGTGGCGGCGCGGGCCACCAGTGGGCCGGTCCACTCCCGGCGCGTCCGAACGGGGTCGGGCACACTCCGGGCATGGCGGACGGCGGACTCCGGGTGATCGCGAAGTACGCGCTGCTCCAGCTACCGGGCTGGGTCGGGGTGGCGGCGGCGCTCGCCGCCGCGGTGCACTGGTGGGAGCTCTCGGAGCGGCTCGCGGCGCTGATCTTCGCGCTGTGGGTGCTGAAGGACGTGGTCATGTACCCCGTGCTGCGCATCGCGTACGCGGACGGGAGCCCGGACGGCACCGACTCGCTGCTCGGTGCGGAGGGCACCGCGGTAGAGCCTCTGAACCCGGAGGGCTACGTGCGGGTCGGCTCCGAGCTGTGGCGGGCCGAGATCTCCCGAGATCAACCGGCCGTCGAACGCGGTGCCCGCGTGCGCGTGCGCGCGGTGAAGAACCTGACGCTGAGGGTCGAGCCCGTCTAGCCGCGCCCTCGCCGCTTCGCGGCGTGGGCTTCTCTCCTACACGCACTCGCGACGGGGCGGATCGCCTCATCTCGCGTCGAATCCGCGAGAAATGCGCGAGAAATGTCGCGCGCGCGGCAGCGATGGTGAGACGAAGCCGCTTCCATCACCACTCAATACAGCGGGATCTCGCCCCGGCGGGAGAAGGAGCTCGAGACGATGCCGCACGGCCTTCGCTTCTCTGAGTGCTTCGTCCCTCGAACCATGCCTGGCAGGCGACACGAGGGGGGTGTCGTCGCGCTGCTCGCGGCGCTGGGCCTCGCGGCTCCGGCCCCGGTCGCGGCCGACACGATCCCGGACCAGCGCAGCTTCGTCTGGCACCAGGGGGACGCGTCCTGGAGCAGCCTGCCCACGGACGTCGCGAATCCGTTCCGGGGTCGCTTCGCGCCGAGCGGCGGCACCCGCTACTACGAGAACGACCCGGCGCTGCCGGGGGGCTACGACGGGTCGATCGATCCGCTGGATCCGCGCATCGAGCCGTTCCTGATCAACGTCAGCCCGGACACCGCACTGAATCGCACGAACCGCGCGAAGAACAACTTCCCTCCCACCAGCACGGACCCGGCCAACACCCAGCTCTTCCAGTACCTGCCGCCGAACTTCGGTGGCGACTACAGCGGCGAGGTCCCGTGTCAGGACTACGCTTTGCGCTCCACGGGAATCCGGGGGCGGCGCCAGGCCTACGGCCAGGACGAGAACGCCGGCTGCATTCCGGGGTCCGGCTTCGACGCGGGCCCGGACGCGTTCTGGGGCCTCAACCCGGGCCCAGACGGCGAGTTCGGAACGGAGGACGACGTCTTCGACGACGAGGACGTCGTCACCGAGGCCCAGAACGTGCGCCTCACGGGCGGCGTGCTGGAGCTGCCCTTCCGGCCGGCGCCGGACCTCAGCGTGCTCGACACGGAGGGCAACCCCGACGGGGAGCTCGCCCAGGGGCTCTTCGTCCCGAGCCGAGGCCAGACGTCCGGGATGGCGATGGCCTACGAGCGCAACGTGGACCTCGGGACCGGTCGCCCGCTGCCGGGGCGACTGGAGGGCGCCCCCTACCAGGCGGGCGCTTGCGTCAATGCCGGCGAGGAGGATGGGACGCTCGGCAATACGGCCTTCGCGAACAACCCGCTCTCCATGACCGTCGAGCAGGACATCACGTTCCGGCTGGGCGATGGAACCCCGTTCTCGACCATCGAGGACATCCTCGGCGGCATCGGGACCGACGAGCCCTGCCTCAAGCCCGGCGGCGGAGTCGAGGGTGTCCACACCTACACGTTCAACCCCGACGCCGACGAGAACGCCCTCCAGAACCACCACGCCAACCAGGGGGTCTTCGCCTCGCTCTGCTCCGCGACGATCGACAGCCAGGACGCCCTCGATCCCGGCGCCTGCGCGTGGACCCTGTACGGCAGCCCCAGGCCGTCGGTGGGCCCGGGAGCCATCGTGGGTGCCGACTTCAGCCTGGTCGAGGGCATCGCGTACACGCTCTCGGGCGAGGCGGACGCGCGGCTCTACGGGCCCTTCTACGCTCCCATCGTCTCCACCCAGAAGGGCGCCCTCAATGGACCCGCGCCGGTGCTGCCCGTCAAGGGCCTGAGCTCGCTGCAGGTCGGCGCCGCGGGCCCCGTGGGCCGAGCGGAGTGTCCGCCGGGAAGCCCGGACCCGGACGACTGCCCCGGCTGGGACGGCCTGGAGCGGACCTTCGTCGCCCAGCAGGACGTCGAGCGGGACTTCGTCTCCCTCGACGAGTCGCTCAGCAACGAGACACGGGCCCTGGCCGGCTGCGGACCCCTCTATGGCACGCGCTGCGATTCCTCGAGAGACGACGTCCTGGTCTACCAGAAGAGGAGAGTCGGGATCTTCACCGTGACGGACACCTACGCGGCGGGGGGCGGCCTCGACCTCGAGAACGGCGAGGCGAGCGCGCTGCTCGAGGCTGCGCCGGCCGGCGGCAGGGGGCGGTCCACGACCGGCAACGACGCGCAGCCCGGCACGGTCGATTTCTCGGGGCCGCCCGTGTGTCTGCGACGCGACGGCAGCGACGAGGTGCGGCTCCCCGGCTGCCGCGGCCTGACGAGCTTCTACGTCGACGGCACGGGCACCCCCCACGCCGACTTCGAGGCGGGCTACCTCCCCTCCGTGGACGGCTGCGTGATCGGATCGCGCATTGCCGGCGTGGAGGTCGAGGTGACGGTGGACGGCGAGGCGCCGAGCGACCGGGTGATGGCCGAGCTCGACAACTGCAACACCGCGCGGGTGCGTCGCCCGGTCACGGCGGACCGCCCGGAGTGCGAAGGCAGGCCGAGAGGTCCGCTTCCGGACGGAAATCCGATCACGGGCGAGAACTTCTCGGCGGGAGAGCAGCTCTGCAACGCCGTCGATACGACGCTCGAAGAGCTGCCGCTCGTGCATCCCCTGGCGAGCTGCTTCGCGGATCCAGACTTCGACAACCCCCAGTTCCAACGCTTCGCTCCATTGGAGACGCGCTGCAAC
>JAAUYK010168350.1_pt1 | contig 25212 bp, 24 predicted proteins | sample 7278021 | NCBI WGS metagenome assembly JAAUYK01 (sample SAMN14350223, study PRJNA611818) | marine sediment metagenome | isolation source: surface marine sediment (1.8m) | place: French Polynesia: Moorea | collected 2018-08
CTCGCCGCTCGCCCTTGTTTCCATTGCCGCTCGGAAGAGCACAGTGGGTTGGAAATAATACAGTTTCATGCAAGAATTTCCTTTCGACTATAAAGTTATACAGCACATAATTCTAGGCGTTCAGGAACTTTACCGCAATGTGTGTTTGAATCAGAAAGTGACCCCCTGTGCCGGCCGAATAGCCGGGAAGAATTTGGCCGCCCGGCCGGCGGAGAGAGGAGGACTACATTCAGTGCAGTGACTGACTGTCTCACTGACTGACGTTGGAAGTTCCGTCCGTCCGTCCGTCCGACCGGCGAGCGAGCGAGGATAGGAGGGAGGGAGCGCGCTGGATTTCAGGTTCCTGTTTCTGCTCCGTTCTTTCTCCATTCGCCGCCAAACCCTCGAGCAAAGAAGACCCCGTGAGCGATTCATCGAGTGATCTTCATCATTCAAGACTTAAGATGTGTTTCCATTGCCGTCGCTGCTGATCTCGTCCGCCCTCCGCTCCGTCGGGGTCGGTCGGTCGGTCGGTCGATCTGTCAGCGCGACCTCGGAGGACGACGGATCCCGATAAGGAAAACCAAGGAGGTAAGTACGTATGTCATGCAACGAGCCCCTTCAGTCAGTCATGTCAAGGAGGTCAAAGTAGTCAGATCTAAATGAGATTGAACACTTTGGTTCATCGGCAAGCCTCCGTTACAAGTATGAGCTCTTGTGGAGGCTCTTAGCTTCATATTATCGATCGGCAAATCTAGCTCCGACCTTTTATTGTCGTGCGCGGTGTCGAGGTTCGTGATCCTCGGGTCTTTGACCGTCGGCTGCATTCCGCATTCCGCGCCGTTTGTCAGACCAGATCGACAAACAATAAAAGGCAAGCCCATGGCATCGATCTGCAAAACCAAGCCAGGGTACTTTCCAGACTACGCCATACTACTTATATGTATATGTATACTCAACTTATACTGCGATCATGCTCATGACTTAGCATAATTAATTGAGCCAAATCAATGGAATGCTATGGACTCATTGTCTTTCATGCCTCCAAACCAATGAACCTCCCCCCTGACTTCTATCTATGTGGTAGCCGGATGGCGGCGGGCCTTCAAAATTGGGCGCCGCCCATCCGTCACTGAAGTTAACAGAACTGAAGTGAGAGTGGGGTAGCGGTTTGCCACTGGTTAGTTACTGGGGTTGGTTCTACTTTCTTTCGAGAAAGCAGTTCACTCGGCGTGACTCAGGTCAAGAGAGAAGAGACACTGACTTATCATTTTCCGCATTCGCCATTTTCCAGTCCGCAGTCGACTCGAGTCACTCGACTTTTGTGGGATTACTTGGTGCGATGGCCGCCCCGGCGCCGCGGAGAGGACTCTCGGATGTGACCCAGGCCACCACAAACGCCGCAGCCACGTCAAGCAACGTCGGACGATCTGTGCCGGCGATTCTCAGCAGGAAGCGAAAATTCTCAAACACAGAAATGGTGAGTGAACAAAAGTCCTTTCAGGTCAAGTTCAATTTCATTTACGTTCGTTTCCACCATTAGCATTCTTCGTCGAGCGGCTTCCGGCGGCAGCAGTCATCTGCCTCGGATTTTGAGCTCATCGACATGGAGGAGGTCTACGACGTCTCCGACTCTAGCTCCTCTGACGAAGACGATCACATGTCCGAGAACGTGGCGCCCGTCGTCAGTACCTCCACCGTTCAGCACCCTCCGTCTAGTCGCCTTCCCCTGGCCACCATCAGCAACCACAGCCCGAGTGACCGCATCCAGATCAGCAAGCCCCAAGTTGTCAAGAAGTCAGAAGTGGCCGTCGCGCCGCCGTCGGCAAAGAAGCTCAAGCTGAGGCACTCTTGGACCGCCTTCCGCGAGTTTGTCCGCTCGGCGCCGCTGACCAACGCCGCCGAGACCCGACTGGGCCTCCCCTCTGGCAAGACTCCGCTGCCTCCTCTCAACTGGGTGGACCGCAACGAGCTGTGGGAGCTGATGTGCAAGAAGGAGGGCGGCATGTACCGCAGGGCGGCCGCGGACAGGGTGTTGGCGCAGCACCCGGCGCTCCACGCTCGCATGCGGGCCGTCCTCTTCGACTGGCTGATCGAAGTCTGCGAGGTGTACAGGATGCATAGGGAGACCTTCTACCTGGCCGTCGACTTCATCGACAGATACCTGAGCAAGACCAGGGACATACCAAAGACTAGGCTGCAACTTATCGGTAAGTCAGTTAAATGGAAATGCGTGCAAAAGAACGGGGATATGGTAGCGTGTCTTCTTCAACAGGCGTCACCTGCCTCTTCATCGGGGCCAAGATCGAGGAGATTTACCCGCCGAAGCTGTCAGAATTCTCCTACGTGACGGACGGCGCCTGCTCCGACGACGAGATCCTCTCCATGGAGCTGGTCGTCCTCAAGGAGCTCAACTGGGGTCTCTCTCCGATGACGCCCAACTCGTGGATGAAGATGTTCCTGCAGGTTTCGAACATGGACAGCCGCGGCGAGGGCTCGTCTACGGCGGCTGCCTTCGTCACCCCGCAGTACTCCGGCCTCCCCTTTTGCCGCGTCATGCAACTGGTCGACCTCTGCGTCCTCGATATCAATTCTCTCTCCTTCAATTATTCGGTGATGGCTGCGGCGGCTTTGGCCGTCGTTCAGGGCGACCGCGCACTTGCCACCGCCGTCTCGGGATACGCGTGGCACCAGCTCGCCGAGTGCGCCGACTGGATGCAGAGCTTCTACGACACGCTGCGTGAGGAGAGCGAGGTCGCGCTCGTCCCCAGGACCTTCCACAACGTTCAGCTGGAGAACGCTCACAACATCCAGACCCATTCGACAGAGGTGAGGGTGCTAGACGCGGCGCTGGACAGGTACGCCAGGCTCAGGAGGCTGAGGGAGGCGGAGAGGAGTCGGCTCAGTCCCGACCCGACCGCGCACCAGGTGATTGCAATCACTCCGCCTGAGGGGGCCGCCGACGCGAGGATGGCCGCAGCCAGCAACTACAGGAAGCAGCACAAGACTCCCCAGCAGCAGATGGCTTCGGCCTCGTCGTCGTCGGTGTTCCTCTCACCGGAGTCGCCGGAGTTCGCCGCCGCTGTCGTCAGTCTCACCGCTCAACAGCAACAACAGCAGAATTACACCAACTTGCTCAAGTAGTTGGTTACGATCGTTCATTCGATTTTGATCTCGTATTCATGTCTTGTGTTCAAGCCAATCACCGGTTCATCAGTGTAGTCAAATTGGAAGGAAGGTATTTAAGTCGGATGTGACCCAACTTATAGGGAGAGCAAAATTGTACGTACTTACACCTTATACAGATATAGCCTAGACCCCGGCAATATTAGCCGGGCCCACACAGAAAAATTACCAAAAAAATTGTCACCACCCTAGGGCATTGTTAACGCCATATCTAGACTGCTAGACCCGAGTTGGGTTTAGCCGAAGAAGTTTACACCCATTACGCTTACATATTGTAAACTATATTCTATTCTAAACGCTACATGAGAAGAGGAAGTAATATCTAGCCTCGCAACTTTAAAGCTCTGTCTCGGCCGATTTGGGCCCTCTTGTGCAAATTGACTCGGCAGCAAGAAAGCGCACCAGGTTAGGAGTTGCATCCTCAAATCCATGTAGTCCAAGTAAATCTTATAGTGGAGGTTCTCTAAAGAAATGATTACACGCCCAGTTACTATCCAACAACTTCTCTATAGGACGATATTGACGACAAATTTTGCAATAAAGAATCAGCTAGAGAGTGAATTCATGCGCCTATGCGATTTCGTTGAGCGTCATCCTGCACTGCTCGGCTATGATCTCCATCCTCGCCATGCAGAACTTTTCGAAGTGCGTCGGCGTCGGCTCCAGCCTCAGCGCCGAGATGGCCTCCCTGCACTGCGCCCGGTACGACGCCAGCTCCTCGGCCAACTTCTTCACCGTGACTCCGCCGGCCTCGAAGTCCTGAGCGATCAGGTGCATACAGATGTCGATATACTCGAAGACGTACTTTCCCCACGGGGTGGTCATGCCCGGGGAGACCATCTGCAGGACGTCCGCCTGACGGCGGCACATGTCACGCTTGCGCTCGAGGTCCTCGCGAGAGAAGTCCTCAATGGTCTGGCCCCGACCCCTGCAATTACATACGTATGACAAAGAGTTCATTGTAACCATTTTGAAATGGAAGCAAGGTGTTGGAAACCTGCAGTAGATGGGCGCTATCCATTTGGCGAGGTCACATAACACATGGTGGTTCGGATGGACAAGTTTGGAGGCTTCGTCGTGGAGGGCGAGCATGGCGTCGAGGTCGTAGCGGTGGTTGGAGGAGACTTCGATCACACGATCTGTACGCATACGAATACGCTCTCATACCGAACGACATAACCGACTGACTAATGTCTTCCCCCACCTAAGAAGTCGTTGATAATCTTTTCGACGACAGATGCCTCGGTGATCGCCGCGCACCTCTGGCACTTCCAGGGAGAGTCGTAGTTGAGCGGCTCGATGGGAAGCATGTAATTGGGAGTGCCGTCTTCGGGCTCGTCGTTGGCGCACGCCTGGCACAGAAGCGTATTGATGTGGCTGCCGTTCTCTGTCGGGTCGGCGCAGCGAGAGCATCTGTAATACGTGTAGGTATATCGAGCACGATCAATTATGCTTTTCTGCCGTGTCCGAAATTTCTATGTATAGCTCACGTGCAGTCGAAGTACCACCCGTCCCTCATGGCCGGCCTCCTGACCAGCGAACAGACAATTGACGGCAGGTACTTGGAGGTGATCTCTTCGCCCGCAGGAATGTCCACCAGAGCGACGCACCTTGATAGATTTAAGGTACGTGCGGACCTCTTTTAGTATACTATGTGAGAGCGGTAATTACTTTGCTCTGTATGGCCTCTCATGGGCGTGCAGACATATGGCGTTGGAGGTACAGCCATGTGATAGCAGCGATGCGAGTGGGTAGAGCGCCCTCGCGCTACAACCAGCCTTGCTCTTCACTTCGTACGCGTTCACCTCTAGCACGCCGACAGCACGGTTCACGTCCGACTCGGAGAACTCCCCGTCGTCGGCGAGGCCGCAGCCGTGCAGCAATCGATCGACGACTTTGACCTGGCTCTCTTTCCAATATTCGCTGATCTGCTGCCTCTGCTCCGTGTGATCCATAAGCCTTTGGAGAAAGTATTTAGCATCTCAAAGCTATCAGAAGACACTATACTACAACGATATTCTAACCTCCTGGTGAAGGCATAAGCTCGCGGGCTGGACTGTCTGAGAAGCAGTAGTCTGAGCGGAAGGACGGCGTGGTAGCTGTCCGAAGGGGAGAAGTCCTGGGTAGTGGCGCCCCGTGCGAGGATGGAACACTCTGAGAGGGCGTGCGAGGGGTGCGTCGCGCACGCCTCGTCACAGAAGGGATACTGGCACGACGAACACTTGTACGATAGGTCCACCTGATCAGCATATTGCTCATTACGTAGACAGTTTAGTGATTAAATGATCGCGTACGGGATTATCGCAAGTGAGGCAGATCGGCTGCGTCTCCTGGTTCGGACCGGCGACCAACGGCCGGTCCTCAAAGAGAGTCTCGCCGGCGCTGATGTCGCGACCCGCCACAACATATCTGAGGAAGGTTTAGTACACCTCTCTATTGGTAGAGTTTATGCTTAACTTGTTATTGAACTCATCAATACCGTCCGACTTTCTCCGAGTGCCTGATCCGAATCGGGAGGCACTTGCCGTCGGCGGGATTCAGGTGCAGCTGGCGGTGCTCGCCGTAGTCGCAGAACTCCTGGCCGCAGTCGGGGCAATCGGTCTGCGCGGGGCGGTCGCAAAAGATGCACATCTCGGAAGTAGTCGACATCCTCGGATGATTTTCCGCTCAAATCTGATGCGAAAAATTCTGCATCGCAACGCCGACGATCCGTGTACGTTTGACGCGAGAAAGCATGAGATCGAGGAGAAGAGAGAGCCGCCGAAGGTACACAACACACGTACGTAAGACGCTCTCTCGCTCTTTCGTTCCGTCACGGCGGAGACGTTTTCCACTTAGCTGATGCCAACATGTACGTGCTCCGACTGACTGACTGACTGAGAGCTCGCTCGGGTCGATCGGAGCTAGCGCGGCCATAGAAACTCTGGAAGCTGGACCCTATCCAGGTTGACCCAATCTTTGAACGGACACAATCTTGCCTGTCATATGAACTAATTGTACTGTAGCGGTACAGCAGAGATAATTTAGCATTTTAATAGTGTCGCTTGAAAACACATCTGCTGTCAACTCTCCTGAACACTTGTAGTAGTACGTAAAATATGTGCAGCGTACAATATGTAGCTGTACGTAGTCGCGATCTTGAGAAAGGCGGTGGTAGCTCGGCGAATCGCGCCCTGGCCGCTTTTACAACCTAGCCACAATTTGGCGATATCGTGTTACGTGTTCGTTCGTTTCTTTACGCTCGATCCCTCGATGTACGTACGTAGTAGATCAACAGAAGAAAGAAACCTACCCCCAATGACGATGGAAAGAGAGAGAGAGAGAGAGCAATAGTAATGCGTAGGTCTCGTTCTGAGTATCAGTTTCGCCGAGCACCCTTTTAGGACATCCATCCAATGTGTACTCAATGCTCTTTTATTGCGCCGCCGCCATATCAGATCAGATCAAGGCCGTGCGCTTGGAAATAGGTCGACTACAGTTCGTACGTCAGCAAGTACTGTGTATGCTTGCAATTTCTATATTTAGCCCGTCTTGAACTTTAAGGCGATCGAGCGGGCGAAGCAACTTTTAAGTGCAGCGCCGGCGTCTCGGCTCACAGCGCGTTTCCGTTGCAGAAATCTCGCGCCTCCCTCCCTCGCGTAGTCGCTAAAGTGAATTCGCGCTATAAGTATACCGAACAGTCTCGCAAATGGGCTCTGACATGACAGGCTTCATTAGCGGGGTGGGCCACAGTTGTTAGGGAGAGGCTGCATGGCAGGTCGAGCGCTCGGGGAGAGAGAGAGAGAGAGTGAACACTGAACGCACTTTTGACGCACGCTCGACGCGGCCACGTTAGCATGCACTCCTCGTACTTCCATAACAGGTTTCGTACGTACTTAGTGTTTCGTTGAATTGATTGTTTCGGGCATGACATTACTGTAGGTGGTGCGCATTTTTAGTTATAGTATATTACCTAAAGATGTAAACCCCGCTATGGGATCACCTGGCGGAAGGGGAGGGAGGAACGGACGGGCCGATCGGGAAAGTGAGGAGAAGGAAGCGCGCGCTACACGTCGGCCGTTCGTCCTTCCTTTCGACGGCGCTCCCTCCCTCCGTCATGCTCTCTCTCTTTCTCTCGGTCCGTCCGTCCGTCCGCGCATGCAAATAATCCGATATGAACCTGCCACCATCCGAAGACGGACTGACAGTTTGAGAGCGGCATGGGCCGCGAGCGTCCAATTCGGTCACACCCCCACCCTCGCTCGCTTTGAATACTGGACGGGTTCATGGAAATGAAGAGAGGAGATATCGACGACGCGGCGGTGGCGTGCTCGCCACAAGAGAATGAGTATTGGCAGCACCTGGGCGGCGGCGAAGGATCCTAAAACTAAAGGGGAAGGAGAATTTGGGGGAGGGCTAGGGCGTGAAAAAAGGATACGATAGCACTTCCGCTCTCGATTTTCCCCTACTCCTCTTTGCGGGTATAAAACCAAAGACGTCGGCGTCACGCGGGCTTCATTTGCAACCGAGAGGAGGAAGGAAGACTACATACAACTATCCTCATCGTGGCGGGAGGGAAGTCAAATAAGTCTCAAGACGGAAGAAGGAAGAACTGGAGGAAGGCAAGTGTATTCGATCGAGCGGTGGCCGGCCAAGGACAAGGACGCCCGCACGCACACGACGCGTTGTTCAAGGTATCGTAAAAAGCCCGTCTGCCGATCAATCGATCGTAGCTTGATGTGCATGATGGAGGAGCAGCCAATCAAACAGTACGTTGTTCCCTAAGGGTGACTTCGATTCCATCTTATAAAGATTATACGTACATGCTATTAACTACCTTCAATCTTCCTGCATTCGGGATTTTGAAGTTTTCGTCAGAACAGCTCATTCGCCAAGTTGGCTTGCGTCACGCGATCAACTGAGTGAGTCTTGATCACCGACTGGACGGGTGAACCGAGCAAGTTTTCGCTGCGGTGTCAATGAACTCTAACCAACATGGGAAAATTGAACCAAGTTCCGCTCGAAGCAGTGAGGGCTCGTAATCCCCGCGAAAGCGGAGGAAAACCAGTTAGTGCGAGCTTTCTTCAGCTTTGGGCGTAGCTGGCTAGGTTGACAGATTGTCGCCTGCCACCGCGTAGACGACCTTGACTGCGGCGGAAAAAAAGTTTGGCAGCAACGGCTTAAGCAGCCTTCGTTTCCGCGTCCGTCATGCAAGCAATTGAAATTAAAGGCCCTGCCTGCCTGCTCAGCTGTCTAACCATTTCCTAGCTTCCCCTTCTCTTCCTCTAGCGTAGTAGCTCGCGTGACAGCCGACTGACTTCCCTCTTCGTTCCCTCTACGCACACTTAATTAACGCTGCCAACTGAGAGGACCCTTTAGCAACTTTTCTGAACGACCAACCAACCATGCAGCGTAATTGTATGTTATATTGCCTTCGTCGATGCATTCCTGTTTGCAGGCCCTCTGCGTGGAAAGCAAGCAAGGCCGACCGCAAATCAACGCCACTTGCTACGAGTACGGAACTCTGTGCAGTGCTTACTTGCCACGGTCGCGGTCGGTCGAGAGCGAAAGCCGGATGGAGTTTCCACTTTTTGTCCGAACGAACGTCGATCGCAATTTGTCCGAAGCGCGACAGGCGGGCTTGCCTCGACCTTGCTACGTTCCTTTAACTCCACATCGGTTGCAGCACGCACTCGTATCGAAATTGCGGGCGTAGGTCGGTTGGCAGCTGCATTGGGATCAGGAAAAAAGTTTAGGTGGCATTTTCGATGTTCGCAGAGTCTCGGCTGGCAAGGCCTCCCGCCAGGCCCCGTGTCTGCACCACCAGGTGACAAAGTTAGTCGGGCGCTGCATCGCATGACTCAGAGTTATTTAAACTGCTGCCAGGCTCTCGGCATGTGTTTAGAAACCTTTTACTTTCATTTGCATCGGCTGTTTTCGTCTCTAGAGCTAGACCCGCCTATGTAGCTCTTTTGTCATCCATGCGCATTGTTGGCCTAAAGGCAATCCCACCGCCGCCACCGGATGGATGGCTGCAATTTAGAATTGCTGGCCGGTCGGCTCGCGAATGCATGCCGCGACCTAACCCGGTTATTCCAGCCGGCTGCTTTCTGCAATCAAGATTAGCATTATGTCGGGAAGGAAAGAAGGACGGAGGAAGGAAGGAAGCGGAGAAAGGCTTGCAAATGACAGGGGACGTTCACAGCTGGTATGGTTCCTGGCGCGACACTGGTAATTTACTCCTGGCCGCCCATGACTTCTCGGAAAAGGAGAACAGCCGTTGGTTCTCTCGTTCGAATATCGGCATGGGGCTAATTAGAGAATAATGTTCAGTATGCGAAGCAAGGGTCGCGTCTTCACCCTTCTATCCGTTAGTTTCAGTAGATGATGAAGCTTCTGAACGACGATGGTGAGCCCCTTGCGCCCAACGGCACCGTTCACACCGGAGGTGACGCTGCCTCCGACGGCGACCCCGCCCCTCCGTCCCCTCGGTCGCGGTCTCGGCTCAGCATTCATCTTCCGAGCAACCGCGACGAGGTCTACAGCCTGTTCAACTTGTCCAGGACAAACCAGATCCTCCAGGGCCACAGCCCGACCGCGCCCAATCCGAGGCAGAGAAAGGGTAAGAAGGGCAAGAAGCGGGCTTCGACGTCGGCGTCCAAGAAGGCTAATGCCGAGCGGAAGCGTTGGGTGGACGCCGTGGCCTCGGAGCTCTTCTCCTCCCGCATCAGCGTCTCCCCTCGGCCGTCCGAGTCCAACGCGAGCGCCGTGCCGACCGACCCGAGCCGCGGCCGCTACATGACCGCCAGGGACTTCGGCGCTCCCTACGGCCAGCACCTGTGCAAGATGGTGCGGAGCCACCTGCTGGGCAGCATCATGGCCCGGTACGACCGGGTGAAGCCAAGGGTCAATACCAACTTGGGCAAGAGAGGGAAGCCGACGAAGAAGGAGCTCGAGCGGTGGAAGATCCGGCGCGCCAAGAAACTGCAGAAGCGTCGCCGCAAGAAGGTCGTCAGCACAAAGAAGAAGAAAAAGCGCTTGCAGTCTGCGAGGCTGAAGAAGTGCGCCACCTGCGGCGACTTTCACTTCCGTCGGTCCTGTGGCGTGCGCGACGCCCGCATCAACCTGATGGTGAAGCAGATCTACCAGAAGGCCGAGGTCATTAAGGAGAACATGGGTCAGGTGTGGGACAAGATCGACAACCTGGAGAACGCCTACCACGACATGCTGATGAAGGTGCATCGGCTACAGTCGAACAGGGTCTGCCTCGGACTGCTGACGGGTACCGACTACCCCGGCGAGTGCCACCCGCACAACTGTCCCTGCGTCGAACAGAAGGTCAAGGAGGAGAAGGACAGGAAGCGGCAGGAGGAGAGGAGGAGGGAGGAGCAGCAGCGGAAGAAGGAGGAGGCGGAGAAGAGGGAGAGGGAGAGACAGAGGAGGGAGAGGATCATCGAGTCGAGAAAGAAGAGGTTCTACAGCAGAATGCAGCAGCAGCGATTGTACGACGTCGCCACCGCGGTGAGGTTCCAGTCGTCAACCACGGCGACGGCGACAGGTACGGCGACGAGCGGCGAGGAGTCCGAGGGCGAGGACGGCAACGCCAGCCTGCAGTTGGACACGGTGGCGCAGAGCAGCGTCGCCACCACGGTAGTCAAGAAGGCCACGACGCCGGAGGAGGCCGAGCTGGAACTATTGAAGAAGGGTCAGCAGATGACCAGCAGTGGAAGCGAGCTGACCCGGCTAGAGGCGTCCCGGCGGAAGACGCGTCTCTCGCTGCTCGATGACGACGACCTGCTCCGGAAGCCGTCGAGGCCGAGCCTGCTGCTGCGCGCCGTCGAGAGAACGCGCAGAGAGTCCGCGCAGGACCTCATAGTCATGGACGGCCACGTGAAGACGGTGTCAGAGACGATCATCGACACGGGCGGCATGATCGCGCACGAGCTCAGGGTGGAGGAGTATCCCTTCGACGACGGCGCCGACACCAGCGACGATGTCGACCAACTGTCTGAGATCGGAGAGGTGGACGAAATCGAGGAGGAGGAGGCGCCGCTGCCGGAGGAGCCCGAGCCGGAGGAGGAAATCGAAGAGGAGAAGGCGGAGGAGAAGCCGACGATGCCGTTCGGAGAGTTTCTCGACCTCATGGAAGTGTTTTAGTCGCAACTTTCACATTCAACGTACTGTATCTACCCGTCGTGTTCCATTACGCATTTCTTTCGGCACGTGTACTATACTACGTACAACGTACAACGGCACGCCTCGTGTGATAATTTACATCATAGCTGCCATTTTGTACCTCACTGCCTTCTATGCATTTGATACTGCGTTCCTAAATACATATGTATCGTGTGTCAGTCGGCCATGATTTAGTACTCGAGCGTCGTGGCGGCGCATGTACGCAGCTTTTCGCAATGGACTCCGGTCGAGTCATGCTGGTAATTCTGTTTGCCCTCGCGTCTGCCACGACTACTACAGGAACACGAGGAGGTCGTCGACACAGAGAGTCAGTCAAAGGGGCAAGTTATTTTGCTTTGCTAGCAGTAAAAGTGTCAACAGAGGCGTCGATCACGCGCGCCTAGCTTTTCCTCCTTCCTTCCTCCATCGGCCTTAATTTGTCCCTGAGCGCGAGCGAACACCGTATATCCAGGTCGGCGGACGGGAGGCCTACTACATGAGAACGACGACTACTACTACGGCGACGAGCACATCGCTGACACTAATAAGAAAGAGGGCATCGGGGAATTAAGTGGGGTCGACGACGACGGCTCAAAAGAGAGGGAAGGGTTTATTCCTTTTCGGCAGGATCTTGAAATATGGACTAGGAAGCCGCTGTGGACGACTACGACTAGTACGACGACTACAACTACTCCGACAACAAATCTTCTAATGCTTCAAGAGGGATACAGAAAAAAGGGATATCGTGGAGAAGTACATGTCGAGGAGAATGAGACAAGGTCCACGCGGTGGATACCTACTTCAACATCAGCGACGACGTCGTGGACGCCGACTTCCAGTAGCCGAGCGGGTACAACAACGTCTACTTCGACAACGAAATCAGCCGAATTGTCCACGGCAAAGCCTCGGGGAGATGATTACGACGAGGCTAAATTCTACCACGATGATTCCCATTACGCTATCAGCATTGACTCCAACACTGATGATGCAGGGAAAAGTTTGACAACGAAAAGTTCCACTGAATCGACTGTTACTCCTCCCACCTCCGCCCCTCTTTCTGACTTTACCAGAGATCAAAATGCGCCTATCGCTAATGGAGAAAGGGGAGGTCAAAATGGGAGTAACGTGACCAAAGTGTATGAGGACTCGGAATTCTATCGCGACGATTCCCACTACGCCATCAGCATTGACGCCAACACTCATGATGAGGGGAACGGTTCAACCACAATGAGGTCCACGGTGCCGACTCTCAATGAGTACTTTGCCACAACGCCCAACCCCTTTACGGAACAGTACAACGCGACCAACGTAACCAGGGTGTTCGCCAACGTCGACGACGCCGAGATCATCAACTACTTGGGGAGAGACCCCGAGAACGCGAAGGAAATGATCTCAAGTCTGATGACAGAGAAGAAAGTTGAAAACAGGAGCGGCGGCGGCGACCACCTCACTCTGGTCGGCGGAATGGGCGTGAACTATGGAATCATGAACACCATCGAGAGCACCAGCAAAAACGCCATTGACCTGCCTCAGCTACCCAGGTAGCAGCTAATCCATTTAGTCAATATCCGTAGGATGAAAATTGCTTTCATTTTTTTCAAAAATCGACATGCCCCTGGCGTCCGCCATGAGCGTTGACCTCGGAGGCAACGTAGTGGTCTGCGGCGGTCACACGCACGCGCTCTCCGTCGCCCCGGTGCTCGGGACTGCGGCGGCGACCAACGCCAGCCTCTGGAACCGGGACTGCTTTGGGCTGCTGCCGAACTTGAAAGGCTGGCGAATAGTGGGGCGGCTGCCGGCGCCGTTGTCCGGCGCGGCCACGGCGCAAATCGGACCCTACGCCTTCATCATTGGCGGGTACTCGCCGAGGACTGAGAAACCGTATTCTCAGAGGGTATAGTTTGGACACATCTCATCAATTGAGTGAGAACGTGAAAGTATTTCCGACGTAGATACTCTTGTTGAAAGACGAAGGACAAAATGATTTAAAGCTCGGGATACAGGGTGTGGGTCGCATTCCCGTCGGCTTGGCCGGTGCGTGCGCTGTGGCCACCAACGGCACCATCGTAATGGCGGGCGGGGAAAATGACCGGCATGTGTTTGACGCGGTATGGGCATGGGACGTGAATACGGATAACTCAGGTACGATAGACCACAATTGAATACGAACGTCTAGTATATCTTCCTTCTCATAATGCAGAGTGGCGTAGAATAGGGACACTTTCCAGTCCCCGCTCGTATTCCGCCTGCACCTTGGTGACCTTGGGCGGCGCTCACAGCCTGCTCGTCGTTGCCGGCGGCAGGAGAAACGGCATACAGGAGACCTCGGTCGTGACGGCCGGCGTGGAAGCCGTCGATATAATGTCCGGATCGGGAATGGCGGCATCAGTCAAGGCGCTGCCAAATCTGAACGTGGCCAGAGTGGGCGCCACAATGTGGCTCTCGAAGGGAGGGATATTGAACGTTGCTGGAGGCGTCGGCGCCGACGGCGAGGTCGTGTCCTCGGCGGAGAATTTGGACATAACCTTCGGGCTGGCCGACAGTTGGACGATGAAAGCGGAGGACGCTTCTCTATTTCGAAGAGCATTCGCGTCTGCAATAAATCCAACGAGTGCAGCGACGACAGTCAGTGCAGAGCCGAAACTCCTTCGTGCTGGATCAGCCAAGGGTAAAAGGACCTCTTGGTTTTCAACTCAAAAGTTTGAGGACGAAGAGGACGACGACGGAGCAATAGGACTTCTCATCGGGGGACTTGACACGGAGTTCGGAAACAGCAGCGACGAAATCATTCAGGTACGTCGAATTAGAACCACTTTGGATGTTCGATGTTCGAGTAGCTCAACAACGACATCATTATAGGTTGAGATGGGGAAACTGTCCGAGCCACCACCTGGCATCTCCCTTCCCTATTCGTCGCATCTCTTCGCCGCCGGCTACATTTCCGGCAAGCTGGTCGTCTGCGGCGGCACCGACTTTCGGCCGTCTTCATCAAGCGACATCGTCGGCGAGCTCGCGTCTGCCCAAGTGCACGAGGCCTGCCACATCGGCGCCTATGGCGACGGCGACGGCCCGGGCGGCCTTCTTTGGCGCAGGGTGGGCAACCCGATGGCCAACGTGATCGCCGCGTCGGCCGTCAGCGTGAGGAAGAAGGCGAAGAACGGCACCAAGGAGGAGCGCATGTACATCATAGGTGGGAAAAGATGAATTAAAATGTATTTAATGTAAAGTTGGGGGTGTTACTGGCAGGTGGCTTCGAGAAGACGAAGGAGGGTTCCGTGTACAGGGCAGAGGCGAGCTACTTTGTCCTGCCGTCGGCCGGTGGTGGTGACGCCGACCCCGTCTCCGTCGCCGGCATCGAATTCCTGAAGAACGCTCGCGCTGGCGCCGTCTCACTCTTCTACGGTGGCCACTACGTGATCACGATCGGCGGACACGACCTGAACGGCGCGAGGAACGACGTCGAGATCTTCGACCTGGAGCGCGAGGTGCGATTCTACCGCGGCATCTGGGCGCTGAAGACGGCACGGGCATACCACGCGTGCGCCATGCCGTTCGAATTCAAGAAGAATAATGGCGAAGTGGGGAGGCGGCCGGTCGTGTGCGCGGGCGGCGTCGCCATCGGCGGGCCGACGGCCGCCAACCACGAGATTCTGGACACAGTGGAGATCTGGTACTTTCGGAACTTTGTGAGAAATACCCGCGAACACTACTGGATCCAATTGGCGACCAAACTGGAGCGGTACGTCTATCTTGTGCTCCTTAATACGTACGATGCAGTCGAGAAAAACCTTTTAAGGCCTCGGATGGCATTTGTGCTGGTTCACGCGGCTGGATCGAGTCTGTTAGCCATCGGAGGCACGGACGGCACCAAGGCAGTTCTTCCCTCAGAGGAAATTGTCAATGACGAGGCTGCGACAAAGACTATAATATCGCCAGTCGATGGGAAGTCTTTGCGGAAGGCCTACGTTGCGTTTGTGCCCAACGTCAAGGAGGGCGGCAACAGGACGAACCCAGAGACGGCGAACAGACTTCTACCAGATAACCAAAAGTTGTTGGCTGGGAACCAAAAACGTTAAACGTCACATTTAATCTAATCTAATGGCTCCCGACTATACTGAAAGTCGGTTCTTATCATAGGCTCGGCGCTATTGTTAATTGGTGGGGTGTCCGGCGACCAGCACGGCAAGTCCGATTCGGTCTTGATCGACCCCAGCGGCACGAACACCGGGCGAGTGCCCAACCTACCAAAGAATATATTTTTCGCCGCTGCGGCAGTGCGCCTGAAGGAGAACGGCGGACTGATCGTCGTCTGCGGAGGCTACGAGGGAAGGCGACTGAAAATGTTCAGCTCTGAAAACCACACGGAAGTATGCAGTTAACTAATGTCGTTTGAGACGACTTTTATCATACTTGTTATTCAATTCAGGTCTTGTCCAAGAGCTGCTTCGTATTACCGAATAACGCGACCGCCTGGGAGAGCGTTCCGAGCTTACCGAGGCCGATGGCCGAGTCCGCCTCGGCCGTCGCCGTAGACAGCAACATATTGTACATGTTTGGGGGCATCAGCGGCGCCAAGGCCGCGTCAAAAGGCGACTGCCCGGACGCCTCGAACTCGTCCTTCCTGAAGCAGATACTTCAGTTGAAAGTGGACTACTTGAGGAAACGCACAAAGTACACGTGCCTGGGCAAGATAGGACTCAGCTTGGAATACGAGACGGCCGGCGCGTGCGCGGCGACTACATCGGAGGCAGGTGACGGCAAAATCTACCTTGTGGGCGGAAGGAATATATCTAGGTACGGACTTGTTGGCCTCGACTCTAGGATACGTAATGCCTTCTTTAGTTATCACGCAGATGCTTATGTCTTCTACTCCGCCATGGGCAAGTTCTCTCTCACAAAGCTGCCTCCAATGAATCACGCCAGGAGCAGTCTCGGGTGCGCAGCGATACGAACGTTCCCTCGTGGAGAATTGATGCTCGTTGCGGCCGGCGGGAATTACGGCTTCCCTGAGGGCGTCATGGTCTCCGACAGCGTGGAGATACTCTTCGTCGATAGGGCGGCGACGTCGTCAACGGAAGGCTGGAGGCTGACCGGCCGGTTGTCGAGGCCTCGGTCGGCTTTCGCGCTATGGGCGCCGCTTGGGAACGGGCAGCAGCTGGCAGCGGTTGGAGGCGGGGGCGGCTCCATTTCGGGTTCAGGGGTCGAGAGAGTTGCGTGGAACGAGAGATCCGACGAACTACCAGAACTCCTCCCAGACTGCGTTTGCTTAAAGTAAGTCTCTTTAGACGACGAAAGAAAGGCGTTAACTGTATGAGCATGCAGGGAGGATCGCTACGCTTACTCCGCAGTGACAATTCATCACGAAATCGATGCTTCTCACAGGGAGACATTGAGTAAAAATTGCACCGCAAGTTGTTAATCGGAAATAGCATATAATTGTGTATATTTCGCGCATTTTATCCGTTACGGAGTTGACCGGACGGTCTTAAATACGTGTACTACAATCGAAAACTCAATGAACGTTCAGCTGTACCCGGTTAGAGTCGGATATCGAAATTTTCAAATCAAGAGATCATTCAGTCTTAATGCAAGGTGCGCGCGTCCGTTCATGCGACGCACGTGACGGCGATGTTGCCGTTGTCCTTCCACTCCAGGTCCTCGCCGAGGTACCTCCAGCTGTTGTCGACGACGTGCGACGGGCAACGGCTCTCAGACTCAGTGTAGACGGCGCCCTTCGTGTCGCCCACGAACGAGCCAACGCCGATCACCCAGCCGTTCCTAATGAATTTCCGTTTAACTTAATCCCTCCAGTCACACAGCTAGGATCAGAACAATTAGGCACGTACCCGGTGTTCCAGATGTAGCTGCACTCTTTCTGGTACCTCTGCGGCTCGTTGCAGTTCCTGGCCACGTAGTGCGGGAAGCCGTTGACGAGGCCGAACATGAGTCGGTATACGCCTGTGAGTCGCCGGAGGTACTCGTCGAAGAAGTGCGCGCTCCCGTCAAAGAACAGGAAAAGGCAGCAGGCTGAAAAGAGGTATAATATGAACACAACTTCGTATAAGGTGCAATTAGTGTCTTACAGTCGCTGTTCCCGTTGCTTTCGGCCTGAGTGGTGCTCTGGCTCCGGATCGAGTTGGCGGCGTCCCTCAGAGCCTGCAGGCCGCGGTTGTTGTTCAGGAATTGCAGCCGGTTGTCCAACACCTGCTGCTGGCGCATGGCCTGATAGGACCCGGAGCTCTGCTGTTGGCCCTGGAATCGCTGCTGTTGCTGTTGGTCAGCCACCAGTTGGGGGCGGCCGAGGAGGACGTAGCCGTCGTAGCCGTTGCTGTTGCTATTGCGGTTGCTGTAAGCAGAAAACCATTAAGTGGTGGAATACAGTCGACCCGAAATGACATTTACCCGCTGTTCGCCTGGCGATTCACCGTCTGACCGACAATCAGCTGGTTCCTGTTCCCGTATCTGTTGGAGCCGGTGCCGCTGTTGGCATTCCGTGAGCCCCCATTGTTGCCGTTCGCCCCCGCCGCCGCGGTCGCCAGCTGGAACAGCCTCTTTAGGTCGGGGTCGCTGTCGAGCAACGAGGAGCTGCCGCCGTTGCCGCCGCCACGACCGCCACCGCGTAGCAGGCCTGCGATAGAATGAGAATCACGTGATGAGAGTCCTTCGGAGGGCGATGCATTAATGGCGCTCTCGCTGCATCGATCGCGTATAGTCACTGTCATACCTGTTGAACCGGTGTTTCGGCGCAAGTTCGAGGACGACGAAGAGGAGGAGGAGGAGGAGGAACCGACGTCCTTCTGGCGAATCAGTCTGTCGTAGCCAATTAAGCTGCATGGGGAAATAGCAATCGTGCAAAAATAAAGAATGACGAGTTTCACCGACTGTCGAAAGTAAACTTGAATTGGACTTGGACTTGAAGCTTTTCCAAATAAGTCTGCCATGAATGTCGCATTTATTGAGATGGAAAAAGAAAGTCGGAGGCGCCGTGAGAAAACTTTGCACGCAAAACTGCTAGTTCGTGCACCTGCACTATACAGTAGTAGGCGGTACTTACCCAAGCGGTTGGAACTTGAACAGCTGCTTTGAACCTCTTTCACTTTCTTCCTCCTCGCTCTCGAAGGCATCTTCCACGTCCTCATGCCTCTCGTTAGGGACTTTATCCACCTCCACCTCTTCCTCGCTGCTCTCGACTCTTGCCATCATCACCATTGGCAGGCACACAATTAGCGCCCATAGTAGCGAAACTTTCCTCATCACGCACAGTTTCCCTTCCTCCTTCGCCTGTCCTTTCAACTCGAGGCCGAGCTCCCGACTGACTTGTTGAGTGACAACGACGACGACAACTATGGTGCCCTTAGGCGAACGCAGTTTTTACAACCATCGCGTCAAACGCACACGCGTGCGTACGTGCGTAATTTTAGAGCGGGCGGCGGGCAGGAGGAGCAAGTAGGAATTGTGCGTACGTACGCGCTGGAAATAATTCCGGAGCGAGCGAGCGAGCGAGCGGGCTGGACACGCTTGTCTGTCCGTCCGTCCGTCCGCCGGCCCTCTCATCTCATCTCGCGGACGCGCTGAACCGTGTACTGCAACCAACCAACGTAGATCCCATTAGGCGTCACACTAACACGCTGCCAAAAGGGGCGGCGGCGGGGAAACTCAGAGAGACAAATTGACCGAGCAAGCTGCAAAAACCGTCTGCCCGGTTCATTTTTGCAAGGGCATAAGCTAGATTTGGCATCATACATAGCAGACCACGTTTCAAGATATCCGGCCAGAGTGCAGTAATTTTCCCCGGCCTGCCTGCCTCCTGCCCAGTGGTGTTTCGTCAGTTTCGTTTCGACTGCCGCCGCTCCGCTGCAAGGTCGTTGATCTGACTGACAACAGAAGGCCGGTCGGCCGGTCGGCGCGGAGAGGGGGAAAACGAACGCGCGTGCGAAACGCGATCGGCCGGCGGCAGCGGCATTTGTCCAACGAGCGGACGGACGCGGACGGATAGACGGGTAGGATGCAATTACAGTTGGATTAACAAGACTTTAAGTGGAGGCAATTTGCGCCTTAGTTTATAGATCAGAGTGGTACGTGCATGGCTCGTTCGTTCGCTACAGATTCCAATCGATCGAAGGCCACCGGAAGGAAATACGGAAGAGGGAGGGCGGCATCGGAAATCATCACATAGTTGCGCACTTCTGGAATTCCAATTTCCAGGAAGGGATCGTTCGTATGACCGACCGACAGTCTGTCGTCACGTCGCCGCCATTAACCATGATGCATCGGCGTTCACGTTCACCACTTTATGGCCAGACTGTTGGTCATTTTCTCGACCTCGTGGTACTCCGTGCGCAGGACGCGGTCGGCCTTGTCGGAGTCGCGGCCGCCCAGCCACTCGTTGTAGGCCCACTTCACGTCGGGGTCGCCGGTCTCGCAAGGGCCGCGTTTCTCCATCGAATCAAATGCCAGCTGCAATCTGAAATCGAATCAATGCAATTAGTTGAGACTTTCGCAAGTGCGTGGTGGTGTTCTAATTAGACAGGTACGTACTTTGCCAAGAGTTCCTTTTGCGTGATGGCGTTCTCGCCCGTCGTCTCCGGCCTTGCCTGCGCCCCGCCGTTCAAGCAGCCGGACGGGCACGCCATGACCTCCACAAAGTGGAAGTCGCAGCCCTTGCCGCCCCTCTTCAGTTTCTGCACCAAGTTCTGAATGTTGCGGAACCCGTTGGCGACGCCGAATTTTAGCTCCGTGTCGCCCGACTTGAACCTGGTCTCCTGGAAGTCGGCGTTCTTCAGGGTTGAGTATTCCACCTGAAATCGGAAAACGTTGGCTGTAAAATGGATCTAACTGAGGTAAAAATTCTAGGCCTACCTTATCATGATCGACTTCGACACCGTGCAACTCCTTGACCGCGTGAACAAACACATCTTGCGTGTAGCCTCCGGACCCGGACCCGAAATTTGACGAGGAGAAGGCCTTCGTCGACGAATCTGTGAAAACGTTGTCCAGTGGGGTCCTCTCCAGTCGGGCAAGTTCCATTCCCCTCTCCTTGAGCATCTCCTCCACCTCGACGGTGGTGATCACCAGGTCGACGTCCTTGACTCCAGTCTCGGCGTCGGCAAAGTCCTCCCTGGAAGCCTCCAGCTTCTTGTCGAAACAGGGCATCAGGGTGACGTGGCAAACGCCGTTGGGAGAGACCCCGTGCTTCCTGGCGAAGAAGCGCTCGTCCTTCACGTAGCTGCCCATGATCTGCTGCGCCGACTTGACCTTGCTCACGTAGGGCAGGATCCACGATCCATGGGTTTTCTCCGCGTAGCATATCCATCCCGGGCAGGACGACGTCAACATGGGAAGACTGTTCGGCTTCTTCTCTCTTAGTCTGTCCAAGAACTCCCTCCTCATCTCGAGCAGACTGATGTCCTCCGCGACGCGCAGGTCGGTGACCACGTCGGCGCCGAGCGTCTTGAAGAAGGTGGCGAGGCGCTCGGCGGCCTCAACGGCAGAGACCAGTCCGCACTTTTCAGCCAGGGAGAGCACCGGTTGGAGCTGCATGCTAACAACGATTAGGGAGAAGGAATCGGCAGCGCCGGACGTCTTCGCAGACAGGATCCTAATGCAAGAAAGTAAAGATATGAACTCATTTTGTAACATCGACTCTAGTCGTACTTTTCCAGCTGCTTTCCGCTCTGCATCTCAATGAGCACGGTTTCCGCGGATGTGATGCATCCCGAGCACGCGAGGCAGTCGGCCAGCGTGATGGAGGCCTTCTCGAGCTTCTTCTCGCTGCCGTCGGCGCCCTCCTCAGTGTAGGCGCCATCGTCGCCAATACGGATTTTAGCTAGACATACATACGTATAACAGGTATCCAAACTACCGTATTCATGTTAAGCACTGTAAGGCGAACCTTTCTTCTTCTTGACTGCGCCCTTCTTCTTGTCTATCTTGACGGGTTTGATGCACTCCTGCGACGGGAGGATGAAGTCGTCCAAGTCGGAGATCTGGAGCGCTCCGCTCAATGCCATTCTGATACATGCATACGGTGCTGTTTAAGACTAGTATACTACTTATGTCTTTACCATGTATGGCTGTACGTTACTACGTAACAGCTAGGGAAATTAAGAAGTGGTTAATGTATGACAAATAAGGCACAACTTGCATGTACGGGCCAACGATGTTGACGTTGACGCAAGCTTGCAGGGCAACACGGGAAAAGACCGGAAATTCTTAGTACATATCACGCAACCTGTACAAACGCAATCATTAACATGCAGAGTATACGTAGTGCAACGGACTTATTTCGCTTACTAGTACACCTGCATTACGTTCTTGTACATTATCTCAAGTATGTAGATCAGTAAACTAGCTAGGACAACATTATTTCGCTTGCTTGAAATATGTGCAACAATTCCTTTATTTTAGGTTACGAGCAATTCAACGTGAAAGATCGACGCCCATCCCACGGAATGGCAACAGGGTGCCACAAGGGTGTGAATACTAGCTGTACATGCAACCATTAACGACAGAAAGAAAGTCATTAACCGTGAATATATGTTAAAAGGACTTATGAGCACGTCAGTATATACGAGTAATAGTGTCAACCCGCCCTGTAGTTCATTAACTTGGTATCTCTGCTGGCAGCGATGACCTGTTGCGGTGTCGAAAAGACAGCGCGAGGAGGAGAGAGAGATAGACCACCCGCCATTCCACAGCCACTTTAGCCGTTCTCTCTCCCTCTCGGCAATTGCGTGTCTGTCCGCCTTCTGCCACGGGAGATCCAAAACCCCTTCTTTTGATGCCGCCGACGAAAGAAGGAAGAAAATTTTCGGCTCAAGAAAGATGGGCGAGGCAAATTTCCCTAACATTTTTGACAGCTCACGAGCTGGAATGCGAAAGTTACTCGAAAACAGGAGAATAACACTCGAATAATGTCCAATTTCACGCCTTCATTCAGGACCTCGGCGCCCCCGCTGACAAACGGACAATGCCATGAAATCATGGTCGAAACACAATGCGAAGTAATTCAATTGCTGCTATTTCTGCGTCGGCCGAGGAATTCGACTAAGCGACCTTGGGTGATGATTCAAAACATGTTTTGAGCGCATCCCCCTCCTCCTCCTAATTGCTCAATTTGCGCCCAACATTAATACGTAGTACGTCATACTAACGATTAAGACTCACACCGCCCACGCCTCCGAATTCAGTTAGGACATGATGCACGCGATCGATCAAGAGAGTGAGGTGTCGGCAAGAAATGCTCTAGCTCTCATCCCGGCCCATGCAGCAAAGTCACCGAAAAAGGCGACGATCGAGATTCGATCATCCCCGGCTCTGGTTTTTACACGCGTTCCATTGATATTCGACGGACGTACGGACGAACACCCGATCCATCTTCCTCCTTTCAGTCGGTCGATCGAGAGACACGAAGTCACAGCTACATAGAAAGAACTAAGAAAGTCATTCATTACCTTCACTGTAATAAATTAAAATACTACTGTCGCAGTAATTAAATCGTCTCCACTAAAACTTGCAAAGGCCTTCTCGATAATTAATATCCTTGGAAACTTTCCTCCCTTTTGGTCCTGATCAGGCGTAACGGAATCAATTCTATCCTTCCTTTTTGGCACCTCCTCCACTCTTTCAACCGTTCAATATAGCCAACTCCGTCGCCTTACTTTCCTTCTTATCTCGGCCTTGCAGCCAACTTGGGTCCAGACGACCGAATCTGGCTCTATGCGTCGTCGGTCGCTAAGCCGATGATTGCACCACCCGAACTTCTGTACTCAATTCCCTTCCAGTCGGCCAAAATGAAGCGAATAATTTGTTTTCAATGGACAACCCCGGCCGTTGGAGCCAGCTGCAGATGATGAATTTCTCCAACTCCGCCCATCGAATGAAAGAGGGGGTGGCCGGACAGGTTTTCGAATAACCTAGTGAACTCTTCAGCTTAAATAAGTTTGGGCGCGCCCGCCCGCGCCCGCCCGGCCCCCGGATCGCAATTACGGAGTCTGTCTGCGAAACCAACCGCCACTGGCGATGTTAATAGCCGACAGCCAGCCCATAATGAGCTCTATTGGTTTTCCTCTCGGGAGCAAAACAGCTCGCGGTGGAGACTTCAATGTTTAAACAGCTTCCCAGCCTTTCTCATTTTACAGCTAGGTAAGCAGGCAAACAAGACTTGGCTACGTCTGTTCGCCATTTTGTGGAGCACAATTCAATTAAGGGTAATGGCCGGCGGTGCAACTTGGGTCTTGTTTTTCCTCGTTCATGCATCGCAGTGAAATCCAATATAAGAGTCAACAACGCCGTCTCGCGTTCGTTCGCATTCTTCGGATGTCTAGCTACTACATCCGACATAACCAGGCGTGCAAACTTCCATCTATCGCCTATAATTTGTAGCCATGATTTGCGTTAAGTACAAGTAGTATGCATATGTACACCCCAACCGAATCGAATTGAACCATTTCAAGGTGCCAAGTCGACGGCCCTCGCGTCCGTCGCGTCCGTCCGGCTGGTCCAATTTGGCACTCGAACCGGATCCGTCTGACTGACTGACTTCCTCGACGGACGTCGCGCACTTAACCCAAATTGCATTGAGACTGACAGAATCTGCGGAGTTAGCTAGCGGGCAAAATGCAAACAAGTGACTCCGATTGAGTTGAGTTTAGTTTGGGCGACTGTAAACGGGGAAACAATATAAGACGTACTCGCTCGGTTCGTCCGAAGCAAGGGTTGCTACGAATGTTGCAAAAGCAGTTTCTGGCCATGAAAGGCTGCAAAGACGACCTAACTGAGGTCTAAAGCTGGCAACTGACCGGTGGTCGTATAGCCAGCCCTTTCGAGCATCTGCTGACTGAGCAGCTTTAGAAAGAGAGCAAGCGGCCCATTTATTGTCGGACAAATTTGGCGAAGCTGCGAGCGAGCGAGCGCGCGCAATAAAACTGAAGAGGAGGAGGGGGAACAGTAAACTGCCGCCGATGCTGATAAAACGTCGCCGCCTCCAACTCGCTCCAGTTGGAGAAAACTGTGAGCAAGCGACTTTTGCCTCGCAGACTAACATAGAGAGACACCTTTTACGTTCCCTATACGTAGAACGATCCAACTTCGCTACTTCATAAAGCGTAGCTCATCTGAGCATGTTAGATACGTTGTAGGCATTCAGATTATCCAGGCACGCCCAAATCTCCGTTGGTGTTATCACATGCCTAATCGCTCCGAAGCCTAAACCAAAACTTATCGGGAAACCGGTTGCCGGCCGGCGAGGCTGGAGATAGCCAGAAGTTTGATGACCTCTCCTCAGATCTCTCTATGCACCTCTCGCAACACCTCCATTGGCTTAAAATTGGCCGAAATTGGCCGAACAGAGTCATTACCACCATGAAGCTCACGAGCAGGAGAATTCAATTTCGGAGAGAAGAGGCAATTTCCTTCGGGCGCTTAAATTGTGATTGACACGGGGTTTCCAGCGAAACAGGGAGAGTCATAACGAAACTGAAAAAAGTGTTTCGCCCCAGGAGAAAGAAAAGGAAAGAGGAAACGAACTCATTATTCTCTCCGTAAATGACCCGACCTGTCTCCGCGCCCAGACGGCGGGGTGATATCTTTTCCCTTTAGCTGCGCTTTCGTTCGTTCGGTCAATTAAGGAAACGTGGCCGGCAGAGATTGGTATCTCCGACCGTTACAACTCTTTCTTCATGTCCGTATCCTATCAATGCCTCCTACACAGACCGCTTCCATGCCCATGTATATTACTACTAGGTACGTACATGAGCGTTAGCGTGTAAAAACTTCAGAGATGATGATCAATCTGGTGCAAAGTCAGCCCCAGGCATCAGACGCCGAGAGAAATTGTTGGGACGAGCGAGCGGTCAGATAGGAGATGCGAGTTGAGCTGACAGTCGGATGGAC
>JAAUYK010045293.1_pt1 | contig 25163 bp, 25 predicted proteins | sample 7278021 | NCBI WGS metagenome assembly JAAUYK01 (sample SAMN14350223, study PRJNA611818) | marine sediment metagenome | isolation source: surface marine sediment (1.8m) | place: French Polynesia: Moorea | collected 2018-08
ATGGCGGATTCGTTACCTTGACGATAAATTGCGAAAGCGGATTGTGGAAGTCGGCCCGCACGGTGGCAAACAGGAAGCGTAAGAGTACTGCTAGAATATAAAGACCGAAGATAACCTCGATTAAAAAAACGGCCGCTTGTATAAAATAGTTACCACCCATGTTATTTACCTAGACTTTCCGAGATTTCAACTGAGCGTTGCTTCGCAGCTAGCATTGCTTTGCTTATGATTCCATCCAATACGTTTCTGCTAAAGATGTTCAAAGCCTCTTCAGTCGTGCCGCCCGGTGAAGTAACCTGTTGCCTTAGTGTGGCCGGATCGTGTGATGACATTAGCGCCATCTTGGCGGCGCCGACGGCAGTTTCAATGGTTAACAGCCTGGCCATGTCTTCTTCCAAGCCTAGTGCTATCGCGGCTTTCTCCATCGCCTCCATAAAATAGAAAAAGTAAGCGGGCCCGCTGCCTGACAAGGCCGTGACAGCATCCATTTGTGCTTCATCGTCCAGCCACACCGCAGTTCCAACAGAGCGTAACATTGATTCGGCAATGTGCTTTTGCGCTTCGGTTGCAGATTCGTTGGCAATTAAAGCAGCGGCACCAGCCTGGATCATTGCTGGTGTATTCGGCATGACCCTTATTATTGCTTCATTGCTGCCCAGCCAGGATTGAATACTGTCAATCCGGATCCCTGCTGCAATAGAAATAATGAGCTTGTTTTGTCCTGCTATCTTGTCAGCGATACTCTTGATGACTTCTTGCATTACCTGGGGTTTAACCGCGAGTAACACCACATCTGCTTGTTCAATAGCGGCGCTATTATCGCTTAAGGTTTCGATAGCGAACTGATCCTTTATCCTCTGCCTTTGTCCTGCATCGGGGTCTGCTGCAATTAATCGGGATTTATCGATATCGTTGGCGATCAATCCGCCGATCAGGCTGTGCGCCATGTTGCCGCAGCCAATAAATGCAATCGTGCAATTCTCCATATAAAACTCTCTTTATATATTTAAAACCAGTTTAGCAATATGCTCACTGGCTTGCATCGCGGGCGCCAAATATAGCCGTTCCTATGCGGACTAAAGTAGCACCCTCGGCAATTGCTGCACTCATGTCCTGTGTCGTTCCAATCGAGAGCGTATCCAGATCCGGATCGATTTGTTGTAACGCATGCAGGCATTGCTGTAAGCGTGCAAAAGCCGGGCGTTGCGCTTCAAGTCCTTCTACTGGTGCAGGCAACGCCATCAAGCCACGTACCTTGAGTCGGTTATACTCCTGCATGGCCCTGAGAAAATCTGGCGCCTGTTCAACATGTATGCCTGACTTACTTGTTTCGCCACTGATATTGATCTGGATACAGATATTCAATGGTGGTTTGTCAGCTGGTCGTGCTTCGTGTAATCGTTTTGCTACCTTGGTGCGGTCTACCGTATGCACCCAATCAAAGTGTTCTGCTATAAGACGCGTCTTATTTGACTGTATTGGTCCAATAAAATGCCATATCAGTGCCGGATCGTGTATTTGCTGGATTTTTTCTATCGCTTCCTGGCAATAATTCTCGCCGAAATCACGTTGTCCGGCTGCTGCTGCTGCCTCGATATCGCTGGCTGGTTTTTTCTTGCTGACAGCAATAAGCTGAACTGAGTTTTCGGGACGCTGAAATTGTTCTTCTGCCAGCCTGATTTGTTCGTTAATAGCGGCCAGATTCTCGGCAATATTCATAAATTTACGCTAATAAGCTAGTCTATAATTTAAAATATCAGTAATATGAATGACGTGTTCTGGTGAAATAATAACAAATTCACGGTTTGGGGTTTCGCCAAGTTTCACTCGAATTATTCATTTTATAAGAATGCAATGTCATCTATGACAAAACCAGAATAGGGGGTTTGAATGGACATTGGTGAGCTTTTGGCATTCGGGGTTAAAAACGGCTGTTCCGATTTACATTTATCGGCGGGATTGCCACCCATGATTCGTGTTGATGGTGACGTCAGACGTATCAATGTGCCGTCACTGGATCATAAAGACGTACATGACATGGTGTACGACATTATGAATGACAAGCAGCGCAAGGATTTTGAAGAGTTTCTTGAGTGTGACTTTTCATTCGAGGTTCCTGGTCTTGCTCGCTTTCGTGTCAACGCCTTCAACCAGAACCGTGGAGCCGGTGCTGTATTCAGGACCATTCCTTCCGACATCCTCTCGCTTGAACAATTAAACGCCCCCAAGATCTTTGAACAAATAGCTGACTTCCCGCGTGGCGTGGTGCTGGTGACCGGGCCAACAGGCTCGGGCAAGTCAACTACCCTGGCGGCGATGGTGAACCACAAGAACGAAACCGAGTACGGTCATATTCTCACCGTTGAAGACCCTATTGAGTTTGTTCATGAAAGTAAGAAATGCCTGATTAACCAGCGTGAGGTCCATCGAGATACGCTTGGCTTCAATGAAGCGTTACGCTCGGCACTGCGTGAAGACCCAGACGTTATCCTGGTCGGCGAAATGCGAGATCTTGAAACCATTCGCCTGGCATTATCTGCTGCTGAAACCGGGCACCTTGTGTTCGGTACGCTGCACACCAGTTCCGCGGCCAAGACCATAGACCGCGTGGTCGACGTTTTCCCGGCCGAGGAGAAAGACATGGTTCGCGCGATGTTATCAGAATCACTGCGTGCTGTTATTTCGCAAACGCTACTCAAGAAACAGGGCGGTGGCCGAGTCGCGGCACACGAGATCATGATTGGTACACCTGCTATACGAAACCTGATACGTGAAAACAAGATTGCACAGATGTACTCTGCAATCCAGACCGGTCAGCAGTTTGGTATGCAGACACTGGATCAGAACCTGCAACAACTGGTTGCAAAGAATGTAGTTACACGACAGGAAGCGATGTCGAAAGCGGCCAACAAGGATAACTTCTAGTCACTGGCTGGCATCGAGTTATTGTTAAGTAATCGGAGAGGTTAGATGGAAAGAGAACAGGCGATAAAATTTATGCGCGACCTCCTCAAGCTCATGATTGAGAAGAAGGGGTCTGACCTATTTATTACTGTAGGCTTTCCTCCCGCGATCAAGGTTCATGGCAAGGTCACGCCTGTATCCAAGACCGAGCTTAGCTCCGAAAATACCAAGGCGCTGACATACGCCATCATGAACGACAAGCAGCTTAAAGAGTTCGAGGCGACCAAGGAATGTAACTTTGCGGTTGCCCCTGCCGGCATCGGTCGTTTCCGTGCTAATGCCTTCGTCCAACAAACTTACTGCGGCATGGTTTTACGCGTGATTGAAACCGAGGTGCCGACAATAGAAAAACTCGGTCTGCCCGAGGTGATGAAAGACGTGGTCATGACCAAGAATGGACTCGTTATCATGGTGGGAGGTACCGGTTCTGGTAAGTCGACATCACTGGCCGCTATGATCGACTATCGTAACAGGAACAGCTATGGCCACATCATTACCATCGAAGATCCTGTCGAGTATGTTCACCCACACAAGAACTGTATCATCATGCAGCGTGAAGTTGGCGTTGATACAGACGACTGGGATATCGCCTTGAAAAACACCTTGCGACAGGCGCCAGATGTCATCCTGCTTGGTGAGATTCGTGATCGTGAAACAATGGAATTTGGAATCGCCTTTGCTGAAACCGGTCACCTTGCGATGGCCACATTACACGCCAACAGTTCCAACCAGGCGCTGGATCGTATCATTAACTTCTTCCCCGAAGAGCGTAAACAGCAGTTGTTGATGGATTTGTCACTGAACCTGAAAGGCGTGATATCGCAACGACTGTTAAAGACTCCGGATGGTAAGGGCCGAGTGGCAGCGATTGAAATCCTGTTGAATTCACCGCTAATAGCAGACTTGATTCTCAAGGGTGAGGTTCATGAGATCAAGGCCATCATGGCTAAATCAAATGAGCTTGGTATGAAAACATTCGACCAGGCCCTGTTTGATCTATATGAGGCGGACAAGATTTCTTATGAAGATGCGTTACGCTCAGCAGACTCTATGAACGAACTGCGGCTACGCATTAAACTTGAAGGTAAGGATTCTAAAGGCAAGGATAAAATGGATGGCCTCGACCATCTTAGCCTTGATGAGACCGATGAAGAAAAAGGCCTGATGCGTTAACAAGGGCAACAGGCATAAGCTAGCAGAGTAAAGCAATGGATATCACACCCTACTTGAAGTTAATGGTCGACAAGGGCGCATCAGACGTCTTTTTCACGGTTAATTCCCCGGTAAAAGTGAAAATCGAGGGTAATCAAAACCCGGTGGGTAAGACCGTATTAACCGGCGAGCTAACCAAGGCGGCGGCATACGGCATTATGAACGACCAACAAATCAAGCATTTTGAAGAAACCATGGAATGCGACTTTGCAATCTCGCTGGAAAAGATGGCGCGCTTTCGTGTCAACGTGTTTCGTCAGCGCGGTGAAGTCGGCATGGTGTTGCGTCAGATCCCAAACGTTATCCCCACGGTTGATGAGCTTGGGTTACCTGAAATACTCAGGGATTTGATTCTGCATAAACGTGGTCTGATCCTGATGGTTGGTGCTACCGGTTCCGGTAAATCTACTACGCTCGCAGCGATGCTTAATCATCGTAACGAGAATATGTCAGGGCATATCCTGACAATCGAAGACCCGGTTGAATTCAGCCATCCGAACAAGAAGTCGATAGTGAACCAGCGCGAGGTTGGTGTTGATACCATGTCCTATGCTAATGCGCTGAAGGCATCCTTGCGTGAAGCACCGGATGTTATTCTTATTGGTGAGATTCGTGACCGCATAACGATGGAAGCCGCGCTGGAGCTGAGTAACACCGGTCACCTCGCGATTTCGACGCTGCACGCAAACAATGCCAACCAGGCCATGGAGCGTGTTATTAACATGTTTCCGCAAGACATGCATAAGCAGCTATTTATGGATTTGTCTCTGAACCTGCGCTCCGTGATATCGCAGCGCCTGGTCATGGCTGTTGACGGTCGCCGCTGCGCAGCGATCGAGATCATGATCAACACACCGCACATTGCCGAGCTTATCTTGAAAGGTGATATTGATGAAATCAAGATAGCAATGGCAGAAAGTGGACAAAGCGGTATGCAAACTTTTGACGCTGCACTTTACAATCTTTACAAGGAAGAACGTATTGAGCTTGAGGAAGCGTTGAGTAACGCTGACTCAAGGACCAACCTCGAAGCCAAGATCAACTTCGGTTAACGTCACCGTTCGCGCAAATAATACCTGGACTATGCGCGAGTTTATACGACACCCGGCATCTGTTCCGATACATATTAAAGAGCTCGACGGCGATCCGGAACAAGGCCTTTGCACACTAAACAACGTCAGTATTGGTGGTATTTCCTGTCTATACGCACACCCGGTAGAGCCCGGGACCAGCGTAACCATCAAGGTAGAATGCGTTGACCCTAAATTTGAAATGACGGGCCAGGTTGCCTGGTGTCGGCAAAAAGAACAGCTTTATGAAGTTGGCGTCGAATTCCTGACCAGTGAACAAAATATGTTTTTGTTACGAATGGTTGAGCAGATCTGCCATATAGAACATTATCGAACGGAGATTGAGCGCACAGAAGGTCGCACAATTACCAGTGAACAGGCAGCGCAGGAGTGGATTAGTAAATACGCTGCAACATTCCCGGCATAGACTAGCAACGCTGCTTTCGGTTTTAGTTCGATATGAAGTTATCACGTAGAAAACTCCTTGGTAATTTATTTTATGGCATGGTCGGCCTGGCCCTTGCCCCGCGTACACTTGCCACACCTTTCAATAAGTCTCTGGTTCTCGATGCAGTAAATAATGTTGCACTCCCGGCAGGCTGTCAGCTACGCCAGGTTGCCGCAAGCAGTAAACCGGTACTGACTTCTTCTAACTATAAATGGCATGGCGCCCCGGATGGTGGTGCCTGTTTTGCAACCAGGGATGGTGGCTGGATATATGTTTCCAATAGTGAATTGGAAAATAACCAGGGCGGTGTCGGTGCAATTCGGTTTAATGCTTCAGGTGAAATTATTGACGCTTATTCCATCCTGCGTGGAACCTCGAGAAACTGTGCGGGCGGTAAAACACCATGGCAAACCTGGCTGTCTTGCGAAGAAAATGGTGATAGTGGTCGCGTCTTTGAATGCGATCCGTTGGGCGAACAAGAGGCAGTACAGCGCCCAATGATGGGCTTATTTAATCATGAGGCTATTGCCATCGATCCCGATTCCTCTATTTGCTATATGACAGAAGATGTTAGGGACGGTTGTCTGTATCGCTTTATACCTGATGTGCAAGCTGATTTGGCAAGCGGAAAACTGGAAGTTGCAGTCGCCAGGGGCGGGGTATTAGCCTGGGTTCAGATACCTGACCCTGCAGGAAAAATCATACCGGTCCGTTACCAGGTTGAAGAAGCGGTACGATTCAGGGGTGGTGAAGGTATTGTTTATGACAGAGGCAGTATTTACTTTACGACCAAGTTGGATAATTCGGTTTGGCGTTACCAGGTTGCAACAGGGGCAATTAGCCGGATTTATTCCGCATCTGATTACCAGCAGCCTTTACTAACTGGTGTTGATAACATCGAGGTTTCGGCATCAGGTGAATTATTGATTGCCGAGGATGGGGGTAATATGCAAATTATTGGCCTTGATAAACACTTCACGCCCTATGTATTCCTGCAGATATATGGTCAGGATCGATCGGAAATTACCGGGCCCGCTTTTAGTCCCGATGGCAGTCGGCTCTACTTCTCTTCGCAGCGCGGTCATTCAGGAAAGAGCGAAGATGGCCTGACTTATGAACTGCGCTTGTCATCCTGATTACAATTCATTACCCGGTATTTAAACCCGCATAGTCACACGGTAAAGTGCATGTTCGCTTTGCATGTATTTCTTTTCGAAAGGGCTAATGGTTTTTGTTGGTGTCAGTCTTTCAATCGTTGCCTGCTTGTCGAGCAGGTGCAATGCAAAAAGAAATTCCTCGGCGTAAAGTTTCCAGTTTGTTCTTAACTCCAACTGTGCCGCCATGTTTACCAGCGTCACAAACACCGGGTGCCCGTGCCAACGCCGTTTTACCTGGCCAGGCTTTGGCCATGGATTTGGATAGAGAGTATATTGTTTATCTATGCGCCAATCGGCTTCATTGATGTAGCGCCATGTATCAACGAGATCGCCCCTGGCGAGTAACAGATTCTTATCATGATAAAATGGCCTGCCTTTAAGATATTTGTTCAGTCGATATTGGGATTTATCAATACCGATAACAAGATTATCAGGAAAGTGTGTTGCCAGTTGCGCACTGCTGTCGCCATTGCCGCAGCCCGCGTCTAGAATAATTGGTAGTTGTACGCTATCGACAACCTGCTGAAGCTGCTCAAATAACGGTTCACTAAACTGTCTATATGGTTTATCGAAGCTTGCGGCCAAGTGTTTTTTAACCAACCGTTCCAGTTGATCAGATATGCCTGTTTGTGAGCTTAGAACAGGGCGCGAGTTGCCTGTCATGACTCCTGAAACATCTTGACCTGTGAGGACTCAAACACCGGTCCGTCAACACATACGCGTTTCATTGCCGGACCTTTATCGGTATCAACAAGTACTGTACAGCCTGCACAGCCTCCCACCGCGCAGGCCATGTATTCTTCAAGAGATACCTGGCATGGCAGGTTATATTCATCAGCAAGCTGACTTACTGCTTTCAACATGGGTGTCGGCCCGCAGGTAAATATTTCTACTTCACCACGCTGGCTGTCATCAAGATTATCAAGCCAGTGACGGGCCAGGTCAGTCACATAACCATGAAAGCAGCCCGGATAGTTTTGCATACTGGTCAACCGCGTTGGTATACCCCAGTCCTCGAGTAATGGCATGCAGGCAATCACGTCTGCCGGGAGTTCCGACAGCATGATTTGCGATGGTCGCGTTGTAAATGGAAACGGGATTTCAGAGCCCATGATGACCAACGGGCTAAGCTGTTGTTGCGTTTGTTTCAAATGCTCGGCCAAAAACACCATGGGTGGGATACCAACACCCCCGCCTATCAATAGTGGCCGCTGTTTATATCCGTCCAGCTTGAAGGGTTCGCCAATCGGCCCGATAAGATCAATCGATTCCCCCTGCGTGCGTGTTGATAACAGTTCGGTGCCTTGACCATGAACCTTATAAAGAATATCGATAGTTTGCTGTTCGGCGTTGGCGCGCATGATGGACATTGGGCGTCTCATTAACAGACCTGGATGACACTGCATGTGAACGAACTGTCCGGCTTTGGCCCGCTTGGCTGTTTCGGACGCGCGTAATTGCATATGGTACTGGTGCTCCGGGTAAGCATCATGCAGTACGACTTCGGCCTGTTCAACAAACAGGGTGTTTCGCGTTTCTGGATGAGACATCAGGCTTTATCTTTGTATGTAATCCTGCCATTCATGACGGTAGCGCTAACCCGCGCAGACAGGTTCCAGCCATGGAAGGGTGTATTCTTGCCCATGCTAGTCATTTTTTCACGTTCAACCTGCCACAGATTTTCAAGATCTACGACACATATATCGGCATTGGCACCAACTGCCAGCGTACCAGCTTCGATACCCAGAATGCCGGCAGGGCGACTGGTGACTGCGGCAACGGCTCTTTCCAGTGATAGCTGTCCAGCTTCAACAAGGTGTAACACAAGTGGCAGCAATAACTCTACTGTCGAAGCACCTGGTTCAGTGAGGCTAAACGGCGCCGACTTGGCGTCTCGATCGTGTGGCTGGTGATCAGAGCATACGGCACTTATCACACCCTCTTCTATTGCCTGTACAAGGCTGTCCCGGTCGCGCTCGTTTTTCAATGGCGGTTGTAAATGACAATCCACATTGTAGTCAGCGATATCCATATCAGTCAGATGCAGATGGCAGATATCAACATCCGCCGTGACGGGTAATCCTTCCTGCTGCGCCTGTCGCACCATAGACACCGAACGCGCTGCGGACAGTCGGCAAAAATGCGCGCTTACCCCGGTTTGTTCGATTAACAGTAATGCCCTTGCCAGCGCTACAGTTTCGGCTGTCTCAGGAACCGGTGGTAACCCAAGCCGGGTGCTGATTGCGCCCTCATTGGCAACGCCGTGGTTTTGCAGATCGGTGTCATTCGGATGGATAAACACTGTCAGGCCACAGCTACGGGCATACTCAAATGCACGCCTCAACACTTCGGCATTTTTAATTGGTCGCAGCGCGTTACTCATGGCAATGCAGCCCGCCTGTTGCAAGGCCGCCATTTCAGCAAGTTGCTCACCGTTTAATCCCTTTGTCAGTGCGCCCAGCGTATACACCCGGACATGACCTGCTTCACTAGCACGCTGCTGTATCAGGCGTACAACAGCCGGTGAATCTACAACCGGATCAGAATCAGGCGGCGAGCATAGTGATGTGATTCCGCTTAGGCTTGCGGCGCGTAATTCGGAATCCATTGTTGCCTTGTGCTCATAGCCGGGTTCACGAGTTCTAACACAGAGGTCGACCAGTCCCGGTATCACCAGTTGTCCGGCAGCATCAATGGTTTTTGTTGCAGAAAAACCGGACGGCTTTCTGCCAATAGCGACAATCTTGCCTTTATCAATATACAGGCTGGCTTTCTTATCAAGCTGGCTGGCAGGATCAAATGCTCTACCGTTGATTATTTCTATGCCCATCAGGCGTCGCCTTCATCATTAAAACGTTGCATGCACATAGCCATTACCGCCATTCTCACGGCAATACCGTGACTTACCTGCTGCAGAATGACCGAGCGAGTTGAATCTGCAATGCTGGATTCAATTTCCACGCCGCGGTTAATGGGCCCAGGGTGCATCACAATGGCATCTTTCCTGGCCGCTGCCAGTCGTTTTGATGTTAACCCGAACCGGTTGTAATACTCGTGAGCGCTTGGGAGTAGTGCGCCGTTCATGCGTTCGCGCTGTAGACGTAACATCATAACTACATCGACGTTTTCAAGGCCGGCACTCATATCATCATAGACATGCACGCCCAGACCCTCGACATCTTTTGGCATTAGCGTGTCGGGACCGACGACACGCACCTCGGTTACGCCCAGTGTATTCAGTGCGTGGATCTCGGAACGGGCCACGCGTGAGTGCAAAATGTCGCCAACAATCGCTACCCGCAGCGGTGCAAAATCACCCTTGTGCTTGCGGATGGTAAACATATCCAGCATGGCCTGTGTTGGGTGTGCATGGCGTCCATCGCCAGCATTAATGACACTGATATGCGGTGCAACCTGCGTGGTGATGTAGTGCGCGGCACCGCTATTTGCATGGCGTACAACAAACATATCGCAGTGCATGGCTTCAAGTGTGCGCAGGGTATCACTCAGCGTTTCCCCTTTACTGGTGGCTGATGTCGCAATATTCAGGTTGAGGATATCGGCTGATAAACGTTTGGCCGCCAGCTCAAACGTGGTGCGTGTTCTGGTACTGGCCTCGAAGAACAGGTTAACGACGGTTTTCCCACGCAGTAGCGGTACTTTCTTTACCGGGCGGTCAGCGACGCCGGCAAAGTTTTCGGCGTGATCAAGAATAGAAGTAAGAAGGGTATGACTCAGGCCTTCAGTCGTTAGAAAGTGTTTCAGCCTGCCTTGCTTGTCGGTTTGCAGTGTCTCGCCAGTCATCCTGTTTTAGTTATTTCCAGTGCCAGTGGCTCTGGACCAGAGAGTTTAACATGTTCTCCCTGTTTCAGCGTCAAACTTTTTCCAACCACGTCTGCGCCGATCGGCAACTCGTGTTCATTTCTGTCGAGCAGCACCGCGAGCATGATGCTTGCCGGTCTGCCATAGTCAAAGATCTCGTTCATGGCGGCGCGAATGGTTCTGCCAGTGTAAAAGACATCGTCAACCAGGACGATGTGCATATCGGTAATATCAACGGGTAATTTGCTTGGTTTAACTTCCGGATGTAGCCCCAGCGTGCTGAAATCATCGCGGTAAAAGGAAATATTCAATTCGCCTAGCGGGCTCTTTAGTTCCAGTTGTTGATGAAGTCGCTGCGCAACCCATATGCCACCTGTGCGGATACCCACCATCATCACCTGTTCTGGTTGATAGTCCTTGATTAGTTGATTGATATCCGCCGCCATGTGTTTCAGCGTGGCATCGAAATCGATAGTAGTACTAGTCATGCTCTTGTTGTTCCTTGTTGAATTTACCCTCGTTTTCCGTAAACCAGGTTTCCAGTATGGCTTGAGCGGCAATCGGATCTACACCACGGGTAGACTTGATTCGTTGCCTTGCCTCGTAAGACGACAGTCTTTCATCAATGACATCTACCGGCAAATGATAGCGTCCATCCAGCTGTCGTACAAAGCGCTCCGAGAATTCAGTCATGGGCTGTCTGCCATCATCCATTTGCAAAGGGTAACCGACGATTAACCTGTCAGGCTGCCACTCATCGATCAATTGTTGAATTCGTGGCCAGTCCGGTTTGTTATGTTTGACTGTTACGATTTCCAGCGGTGTCGCCGTTTGAGTGATCGTCTGACCTACGGCTATGCCAATACGTTTCTGACCAAGGTCAAAGCAAAGCAGCGTTTCCTGTTTCACGCGTGACCGACATCAGTGGAGAGTTTATCCAGATCAACGCCAAGGCGTTCAGCCGCTGCCTGCCAGCAATCCTCATATGGGGTATTGAAAATAATATCCTGGTCTGAAGGACCACTAAGCCAGGCGTTTTGTAATATCTCTTCTTCCAGCTGACCGCTGCCCCAGCCTGCATAACCGAGCGCGATGAGTGATTCCTGCGGCCCCTCTCCCTGCGCCATGGCCTCGAGTATATCCTTCGATGTTGTAACGCTTATGTTATCGGTGACATTGATTGATGAATCCCATGTTGTTGCAGATTTATGCAGGATAAAACCACGGTCAATATGTACCGGCCCTCCCTGGAAAACAATTTGTTGCCTGGCGATAGCGTTGTTAGTGTCTATTTCCATTTGCTGGAATATTTCACCCAGCTCAATGTCGAGAGGTTTGTTAATGACAATGCCCATGGCGCCTTCCTCGTTATGGGCACAAATGTAAGTGACCGTTTTCTCAAAATTAGGATCCTTGAGGCTGGGCATGGCGATCAGGAACTGATCGGTAAGATTGGTATTGTCCATATGTTCAAGTATTGACAGATACTCACCAATACTCAAGCGACTTTACCCGAAGACGTGGTCGACTAGCGGAAACCCTTGTTATTAATAAATTGCCATGTCCGCATGATATGCAGGATATCGGTTTCATCCTTTATATGCTGAGGAAAAGGTGAAAACGGGGCGGACAGTTTGACAATGCGTACCGCCGCATCGTCCAGGATTTTTTCACCCGATGATCGACGTATTGTTATTTCGTTGATGGTGCCATCTGCGTTCAAAGCGACATCCAGAACCAGGCTGCCGGACAGTTTCTGTTTTCTGGCCTGTTCCGGGTAGTTCAGGTTACCAACGCGCTCAACCTTGGCACGCCATGCTTCCATGTAAGCGGCGTAATTATATTCCCTGGTCGTGGCCGAGATAAATTTTCGCCTTGGCCGTTGCGCCTTGGCTTCCATCTTACGTCTGACCTCAGCGCTTAATGATGCGATACGGAAGCTGTTTGTTAACAGTTCGGTTGCTGATGGCATGGGTGGTTTCTTGACCGCTTTTTTTACTTGTTTAACGGTCTTTGTTGGCTTTGGGTCCGGTTCTGCCTTTTTGTTCTCGGCGGTTTCAGTGATAGTCCTTTCCTTGCTTGGCTGTTCCACCTTTTCTGTAGCCGGTTGGTTGCTGCTTTCCTCTACCACGGCGATCGTTTCCACCAGATCTTTTTTGACCGGTTCCGGCTCTGGCGTTTCTGTTTCATTAACTACTGGTGGTGAAGGAACAGGAGGTTCTGATTCAGTCGGCGGCGGCGCAGTTAATTTTGGTGTCAGGTCCGGAAAAGGCGGCGGTAACGGTGTGCTGGGATTGACGGCCTCCACGGTGTTGCCGCCGCCCTCGAGGCTCGCCTGCGCCAGCATCTTTGCATCCTCTGGTGTCTCGCTGGATTGTTGCACCAGTACAATTTCCATGGTGTTGTAACGCGCCTGCGATCGGTCTTCATCAATGAAGGTGATGCCAAGTATGACCGAGGCATGAAACAGGATGGCAAGACTCATGGTTAACCCCAGGCGATCTACCGGAGTAATAACTGTTTGAATTGCTTGGCTGGCGGCCACTGTGATTATTTACGTCTGGAAAAAGAAGATGACTGTATGTGCGGTTTGCATTCTATCAGTCGTTGCCCTGTGTCTCTCTCTCGATAACATCCATGAGCTGTGAACCTATGTCTATATTATACAGGCTATCCAGTTCGCGGATACAGGTTGGGCTGGTTACGTTTATCTCGGTAAGGTAATCACCAATGACGTCCAGGCCAACAAAAAACAGTCCCATCCTGGTTAACGTTGGACCAACCTGCTCACAAATCCAGCGGTCACGCGCGGTTAACTCGACGCCTTTGCCGGTACCGCCACGTGCAAGATTGCCGCGAAATTCACCCGTTGCGGGTATTCTGGCCAATGCATACGGTACCGGCTCACCATTAACAAGTAGTATGCGTTTGTCACCCTCGGTAATCTCGGGGATAAATTTCTGGGCCATAATATGGCGATGGCCATGTTCGGTTGCCGTTTCCAGTATTGCCATCTTGTTGGGATCGGTAGCGCTTACCCTGAAGATGCCTTGGCCGGCCATGCCATCCAGCGGTTTGACGATAGTACTATCATGATGGGCAATAAATTCGCTGAGTATCTGCATGTCTGAAGTCACCAGCGTTGGTGCCGTGCACTGTGGAAAATGGGTAATAAAAAACTTTTCGTTTACGTCGCGCAACGCACGAGGGTCATTAACAACCAGCGTGCCAGCTTTTTGTGCTTGCTCGAGAATATAAGTGCTGTAAATATAATTTAAATCGAATGGCGGATCCTTGCGCATCAGTAATACATCAAGCGTGGCAAGTTCTTCTATTATTGCTTGCTGCAGTGCAAACCATCCTTTCGGATTATCTTCAACATGCAGACTGCGCATTCGCGCCATTGCCCGGTCCTGTTGCATATAAAGGTCATGCTGCTCCATATAAAACAGTTCCCAGCCGCGTGACTGTGCTGCCAGCAGCATCGCAAATGAGCTGTCTTTTTGAATATTGATCCGCTCTATTGGATCCATGATGATGCCGAGCTTCATTGTTTTTTACGTTGTCTGTACTGACCAGAATTTGCACTTACTGTATAAGGCTTAAAGTGTATCATTACCGTACAGATATCTATTAATAATTAAGTCAGGAAGCAAAGTGGAAACAATAAGAATAGCAACAAGAAAAAGCCCCCTCGCGCTCTGGCAGGCTGAGCATGTGAAACAGTGTTTAGTGGATGCGCACCCGGATCTGAATGTTGAACTGGTGGGTATGACGACAGAAGGTGATCGCTTTCTGGAAGCCCCGCTTATTGAAGTAGGCGGCAAGGGTTTATTTATAAAGGAACTGGAGCAGGCCATGCTGGAGCAGCGGGCCGATATTGCCGTGCATTCAATGAAAGATGTCACGATAGACATGCCGGAGGGCTTTATCCTACCGGTCATCATGCAACGGGAAGATACCCATGATGTGCTGGTTTCGAATAACTACAGCAGCATCACCGAGATACCGGAGGGGGGTATAGTTGGTACCTCAAGTTTAAGGCGCCAGTCTCAATTAAAAGCCCTGCGCCCGGACATTGAGATACGTGATTTGCGCGGTAACGTTGGTACACGTCTTGGTAAACTTGATGACGGCCAATATGATGCCATCATTCTTGCTGCGGCTGGCGTAAAGCGACTTGGCCTCGCTGATCGCATTGCTCAATTGATTCCGCACGAAGAGATACTTCCTGCTATTGGTCAAGGCGCTATTGGCATCGAATGTCGTGACGGCGATGCGGCAATACATTCACTGCTTGCGCCGCTGAATTATGAGGACACACGGGTATGTGTCGAAACTGAACGCTCACTCAGTCGGCGACTATATGGTGGGTGTCAATTACCTATCGCCGGACAGGCGATATTAAATGACGATAAGCTAAGCCTGACTGGACTCGTTGCCCGGGTTGATGGCAGTGAGATAGTTAAATCGACTGTCGAGGGCAACAAAGATGATGGTGATCAGCTGGGAACGCAGCTGGGCGAGCACCTGTTGGCGAATGGCGCCGACCAAATACTGAAAGAAATACTAAAGTAAACGTGGCAACGCCTGCAGCAAGCGCAAATGTCTGGGTAACCCGCCCTTCACACCAGGCAGATGGGATATGCTCTTTGCTGACTGGTGCCGGTATGAATGCTGTGCGTTTCCCGGTGATCGAGATCCAGCCGATAACCGAATCTGACACGCTGGCAACGATATTCGGCGACATGACCCGTTATCAATTCCTTGTTTTTGTCAGTCAAAATGCCGTGTCTCTGGCAACCAGGCATTACCTGGATACTGCCTCTATATCGCCAGACACTGTCATCGTGGCAATAGGAAGCAGTACTGCCTCCATGCTGCAGCAACAAGGGTTGACCGATGTCCTGCTAGCGAATGGCGGCACGGATAGCGAAGCGCTGTTGGCCATGCCGGAATTGCAAGCCGATTCGGTTACCGGCACGAATATACTGCTGGTTCGCGGCCAGGGTGGCCGAGCGCTATTGGTCGATACGCTGACAGAGCGCGGCGCTACTGTAGAAATAGCGGAGGTCTACATGCGTAACACGCCACAATATGATACAAACGAGACTATGCACTTGTGGCAACACGTAGCGCCAGATGCGATCATTGTGACCAGTAATGAGAGTATTGAAAATCTCGTTCAGTTGACGCCTGATGCTAAACAACAAACACTGCTACAAACGCCGCTGGTTGTTATGTCGGCAAGAAATGCTGAATATGCCGGTGAGCAAGGTTTCACAGGTACTATTACCGTGACCAGCGAAATGAACGATAGCGGGTTATGTAAAGCAACCCTGGATTTACTGGAGATAGCGCATACATGACGGATGCAAGCAAAGACAAACAGCCAAACGATGATTCCGGTGCCGATGCACCTGAAAAACCTGTTGAAGAAAATGTTGCTGAAGAGATCGTCTATGAAGAAGTGAAGCCCGAAGAAAAACGCAAGTCGGGTGGCGGCTTCATTGTTTTTCTGGTTTTTATTGTTGCCGTGGGCGCTGCTGCATTAGCAGCCTATAACTACAAGCAACTTGAGCAGTTTGCAGCATCACTGAATACACCAAGCACTGCAGAAGAAGATATCAAGAACGCTGTAGTAGGGCTTGAGGACAAAATTGCCAAGAACCGCTCCAGTGTAACTGATATCAACAACAAGCTCGACGCGCTGGCATCGCGCCAGGAAAGCTTACGTGAATTAATTCCCGAGCCAGTAACTGAAACGATTGAGCTTAATGAAGAATTTGCACTTGCTGAAATAGAACACTTACTCACCATCGCAAACTACCGGTTGCAATTGAACAATGATGTTGCAACAGCACTTAAGGCGATGGAAACCGCAGACCTGCGTCTGCAAAACCTGGCCGTGCCGGGTGCCCTGCAGGTCAGGGAACAGATCATCGCTGATATGAATTCGCTGCGTTCATTAAACCAGGCCGACCTGAGTGGTCTGGGTTTGTTTCTTTCCGACCTGATTAAACGCGTCGATAGCCTGCCAGTCAGGGAGGACGTCATTGTGTCTGCTCCTGAATTTGAAGAGGTAAAACCAGCTGCCGATGCAGAGAACAAGGTCAGCGAGTTTTTCCGACTGGTTTGGGCCGAGTTAAAAAGCCTGGTTATCATTTCGCGCGACCAGGATATCAGTAAGACCTTGCTACTACCTGATGAAGTTTATTTTCTTCGTTCCAATATCAAGTTAGAGCTTGCCAATGCTCGCTTCGCAGTATTTAACCGCGACACCGAAAATTTCAACGCATCCATTGAGCACCTCCAGGACTGGTTGCAAAACTATTTTGACAAATCTGATGCTTCAGTACGGAACGTGTCCGACTCACTGCAACGAATGAGTCGGATTGAGCTCGCCTTTCCTAACATAGATATCAGTTCTTCTATCGAGTCTGTGAAGGCCCTGGCCCGTAGAACAAGTCAGCAAGAACAACAACAGCAGCAGCAACAACAAGAACAACAGCAAGAACAACAGGAAGAAAGTGAAGAATAATGAAGGTACTTCTTTATAGCCTGGTTGCACTGCTGGTAGCCGTATTTATTGGCTCATTGGCCGGGTCCGATACAGGCTATGTTGTCATGACGTTGTCGGGCTGGACCATTCAAACCAGTGCGACCATGTTTGTGATCGCATTGTTTCTCGGTTTTCTTGTTCTCTATTTTGTCTGTCGTAGCCTGATGCGGTTCATCGAGATGCCATCGGACATCAAGAAATGGCGATTGCACAGGCGCCAGCGTCGCGCTGAAAAATACCTTACTGACGGGCTCATTAACATGACGGAAGGTAAATGGAAAAAAGCAGAGCGCGATTTTAAACGTGCAGCGCCTTACGGTCGTTCTCCTTATATCAACTACCTGTATGCTGCCCGTGCCGCACAGGAGCAAGGCGCGATTGAAAGACGTGATGACTTGTTAAAACTTGCTTATCAAAACAACCCTGATGCAAGTCTCGCCGTTGGTATAACACAGGCAGAGTTACAGCTTGAACAGAAACAAACCGAACAGGCACTGGCGACACTGAAACATTTACAAAACAAGCAACCGGAACAAGCCCAGGTTAAACAGCTGCTTATCAATACCTACACTGATTTGCAGGATTGGACATCCATGCTGAAACTGATCCCTGCGGTTGAAAAAACCGGACTGTACTCACGTGAGGAAATTGAGGCCAAGCAGCTTGAGGCCTATGCCGGCTTGATGAAAAAAGCGGGCGGGATGCAGAACCTTGAAAGACTGAATGAGGTGTGGAACTCGATTCCAAAAAAACTGAAGCAGCATTTTTACCTTATCGAGGTCTACGTAACGGAACGGCTGAGGTTTGATAACACCGAGGATTGCGAGGAGTTACTCAGGACTGCACTGAAGAAGCAATGGGATGGAATCCTGATACGCCTATATGGACTTGTTAGTGGCAAAGACTCGAACAAACAGTTACAGGTGGCGGAGTCCTATCTAGCCAGCCACGCACGCGATGCGGTACTGCTGTTAACACTGGGAAGAATCTGTATGCGTAACCAGCTTTGGGGTAAGGCTCGCGATTATTTGCAGGAAAGCCTTGATGTACAACCAAACCCTGAGGCCTATTATGAATTTGCCAAATTGCACGAACATGAGGGTGACCAGGAGCAGGCAGCAGCCTGTTATCAAAAAGGTCTAACGTTGGCGACAAGCACGCCACCGGTATAGTTACTTTAACTGGTGGCAAACTCGAACGAATCAGAGTAAATATTTTCCTTATTTAAACCCTGTTCAGGTAGTTTCTCTACGATAGCGTTAATCATCGGCGGAGGCCCGCAAGCGTAGACGTCGTATCCAGACAGGTCATTGAAGTCGGCAATCACTGCCTCATGAACAAAGCCTTTCTTGCCTGACCATTCTGTATCGCTATCAATCTCTGACAATACGGGTACATAATGAATGTGTTCATTCTGCGCCGCCCACTCTTCAGCCATTTGATGTAAATACAGGTCACTTTCACCGCGTGCGCCCCAATAGAGGTAGATATCACGTTTGTCATCAACATGAAGCGCGTGTTCAATCAGGCTCTTGATTGGTGCAAAGCCGGTGCCGCCGGCAATCATTATCATTGGGCGTCCTGTTTCCTGAAGAGTAAACGATCCCAGTGGCCCTTCAATTCGTAACAGGGCTTTTTCCTGTAAATCATTGAACGCATATTCAGAGAACAAACCGCCATCGTAATAACGGACATGTAACTCGATTTGCTGATCCTTGTGCGGCGGATTTGCCATTGAGAATGAACGCCGTTTGTCGCCGCTCATTAATATATCTATGTACTGGCCTGCCAGAAATTGCAGTCGTTCAGTTTTTGGTAATTCAAGTACCAGGCGAATGACATCCTTGCTGAGCTTTTCACAACTGGTTACTCGGCATGGCAGCTTACGAATACTGATATCGCCAGCAGCATCTATAGTTCGTGCTTCGATGACAAGGTCACTTTCCGGTCGTGCAGAACAGAGTAGCGCTTGCCCACAAGCCTCATCCTGTTCGGTCATTGCTGGTGGTAAACCGTTGTCATAGTGAACCGTGCCACTAGTCAGTTTTGCCTTGCATGCCCCACAGGCGCCGTTACGGCAGCCGTATGGCAGGCTGATGTTTTGCCGTAATGCAGCCTCGAGAACGGTCTCATTTTTTTCGATGGCAAAGGAAATATCCTGGTTGGCCAGTGTTGCCTTAAAGCTCATAGGTAATAGGTACTAAAATTAAAAAAGTGTCTAGTTCGCGGGCAGGCTTTTACTACTGGTAAGCCAACGTAACAATGGATCCCATTGTTCTCGATCGTAATAAGTCTTATGCGGCGGAAGTTCAAAAATGCTGATTCCTTGTTCAGCAGCCCTGATGTAGTTCTGGCTTTGCCTGAGCATTGTCATAAATGGCAGTTTCTTGCCATTGGGTAATTTAATACTCTGTAAGTAGTGCTCAAGTTGTGCCGCAATCAGGGTATCTTCCCTGACTCTATTTGCCACCGTTGCAATCTTGATCTTGTTATTGATCGTTCCTTTAAGTGAGAACAATTCCTTGATAAAACGTTCAGCAGCGCGCATATCTACCGGAGAAGCAATGACAGGCATGACCATCGTCTGGGCTTGACTGAGGAATTTTTTCAGGCGTTCATCTTCCACTGCCGCCGGTGTATCAAAAATCAATACCTCGGTGTCTTCCGGTATTTTTAATGAGTTTCCAGATAGCGGTGCGCTATTTATTGGTTTGTAGCCAGACGGGCGCGCCGCAAGCCAGTCCTCGCTGGATCCCTGTGGGTCACAGTCAGCCAGTGTCACTTTCTGGTCATGCATCGCGAAGAAGCTGGCTATATTCGTAGCCAGTGTGCTCTTGCCGCATCCGCCTTTAGGATTTAAAACAACGATAGTACGCATCAGGTTAGTGTATCAATCTGTGATCAGACGCGCATGGTATAGAAAAAACAGCAAAATTTCATGCCTGAGATCCCTATGAACGGGTTTTTTTAGCCATCAAGTTGGTGATAACCGGGGTCAGGATTAATTGCATGGCAAATACCATTTTTCCAGCCGGTACAATAATTGTTTCCGGACTGGACATCATGGAGCCGTCCAGCATCTCCAGCAGGTGACGATAATCGCATTTAATCTTATCCGTATTACGGATGTGAATTACCATGAAGCTCTCGTCGTTGCTTGGTATATAGGTGGCGGCAAAGGGGTTTGACGTATCGATAGTTGGAACGCGTTGAAAATTAATGTCGGTATTGGAAAACTGTGGGGTAATGTAATGTACGTAGTCATGCATCCGATCGAGTATGAGCCTGGTCGCGTCTTCAGCGCTGTAGCCACGGATTTCCCGGTCACGATGTATTTTCTGCATCCATTCCAGGTTAATTATCGGCGTCACACCAATCAGCAGGTCAACATACTGCGCGACATTTATCTTGTCGGCTACTACGCCACCGTGTAATCCCTCGTAAAACAATAAATCAGTATCTTCAGGCAGCGGCTCCCACTCGGTAAGCGTGCCTGGTGGTGAACCATGTTGCTGGGCTTCGCGCGCGTCGTGGATATAGTATCGGCGCTTGCCCGTGCCATTCTCGCTGTAATTTTTGAATACGCCTTCCAGTTCATCAAACAGATTGCCTTCTGGACCAAAGTGCGTGAGGTTATGGCCCTGCTCGTGTGCTTCGCGGCTGAGGTATTCCATTTCAATACGGTTATATTTATGAAAGCAATCACCCTCGATAACCGCGGCATCGATGCTGTGCTTCATAAAGATGTACTGAAACGCATCCTTTACTGCACTGGTGCCTGCCCCGGATGAGCCGGTCACGGCAACGATGGGATGTTTCACTGACATGGTATATCACTTATCCTCTAGGCTGATTTTGAGCTGCCCCGCAGAATTCCTTGCCGGCAACTTGTGCTTAATTCTTGCTGTAGGCATTATAAGCCATATAAAACCCTGATTTACAAGGAGAATAATTTGAGCCCAACAATAGCTGACGATTTTTCATTGTATCGCAGACTGTTGGGTTACGTGCTGCCTTTCTGGAAAACGTTCGTGCTATCCATATTTGCAATGGCCGTGCTTGCGCTGACGGCACCGGCCTTGCCCGCTTTGATGCAACCATTACTTGATGGCGCTGTGGTAAATAAGGACCCGGATACGATTGCAATCATGCCGTGGTTACTCGTTGGCCTGTTTTTTATTCGTGGTGTTGCAGCCTATGTCGGTAATACAGCGCTACAGTGGGTAGGTTCAAAGGTGATCATGGATCTGCGTCTGGAAATGTTTAATCGCCTGATCGAATGTCCACTTCGCTATTACGACAACAGCCGCTCCGGTACTATCATTTCACGTTTTACGTTCGATGTACTGCAGATACAGCAGGCATCGACGACGGTTATTAATACACTTGTGCGCGATGCATTGACAGTTGTTGGCTTGCTCGTGTGGATGTTTTATATCGACTGGTTCCTGGCATCGATCAGTTTACTTGGTGCGCCCATGATGGCAGGCGTAATTTCAATGATCAGGAAACGTTTACGCAAGATGAGTCATCATGTGCAGGAAGCGATGGCAGATCTGCATCATGTGCTTGCCGAAGCGTTGGATGCAAAAAAAATTATCAAGTTATACGGTGGGGTAAAGAACGAAAAACAGCGTTTCTTTTACAGTGCCAACAAGCATCGCCAGTTCAATAACAAACAGATTTTTACTGCTCAGGCCAGCAGTCCATCAGTGCAATTTATCACCGCTATTTTTATTGCGCTTATCGTTGCTATCGCAACCAGACAGGCAATAGAAGAAAACCTGACCGTTGGCGACTTTGCCTCGTTTTTTGCGGCAATGGCTATGTTAATGGATCCGTTAAAGCGACTGGCTGGTATTAATGAACATATACAGAAGGGGCTTGCTGCCTGCGATAGCGTATTCACGCTACTGGATACTGAACAGGAAAACGATACGGGCAGTAAACAGTTAACTAACCCAACAGGCAAGATTGAGTTCCGTGATGTCAGTTTCCGATACGATCAGTCAGAGCAGAATGCGCTTAATGAAATTAGCTTTAGCATTGCCCCGGGTGAGACAGTGGCGCTGGTGGGCGAATCAGGCAGCGGTAAATCCACGCTGGCTAATCTGATTCCCCGCTTTTATGAGCCACAACATGGCAGCATTCTTTACGATAATAACGATATTCGTGAGCTGTCACTGGTGTCTTTACGTCGACATATCGCCTACGTCAGCCAGGAAGTCATCCTCTTCAATGATTCGGTGCGCAACAATATTGCCTATGGCGATTTACAAAACGCCGATGCAGAGGCAATTAACAAGGCAGCGGCAGATGCGTTCGCAATGGATTTCATAGAGCAGTTACCTGACAAAATGGATACCCTGGTTGGCGAAGACGGAACAAGGCTTTCTGGCGGTCAGCGGCAGCGTTTGGCCATAGCACGTGCCTTGTTAAAAGATGCACGTTTATTGATTCTTGATGAAGCGACGTCTGCACTCGATACCAAGTCAGAAAGGCATATCCAGGCTGCATTGGAAAACGTCAAGAAAGGCCGTACCTGCCTGATTATCGCCCATCGTTTATCAACAATAGAGAACGCAGACAGGATTATTGTTATGGATAAAGGCAGGATTGTAGAGCAGGGTCGACATGATGAATTGTTAAAACTCAACAAGCATTATGCGCGCCTGCACCAGGTCAAGTTCACTACACCTCGAACAGACGCTGATGTGGTGACAGGGTAGTGTTGTTATGCCGGTTTGAATCGCTTGCTGGCTTGTTGTAAGTCTTCCAGCTTTTCCTGCTGTGAGCGATAGCGCACGGCAATATATAAAGCTGTTACCCTATCCACTTCTGATGCCAGGTCCCGTCGTGCTTGCTTGACGCGCAAAGCAAAGGCATCTGGCCCCTCTTCATTCCTGCGCGCCAGGCCGCGGCGCGCCAGTTTCCGGCAAAAAAGATCGTAGGCTGCGCGGGCGGGATCCGCTGTTTCTGTTTTCCGCGAGAGAACATAAATGGTCAGACTGACCACGGTTACAGACAGTATGGTGAACAAGATAATGGTCAATTTTTTCCAATCAACCTGTCCGAGCCCGAGTAATTGCATTAGCTGTTTTTGTTTTTCTGGTCCGTAGCCCAGTACCCACTGCGCCCACTGGTAGTTAATGTTGTCTACCGCGTTGCGAAGTTTTTGCCACAGTTGCGTCATTATCTGGTTGTTACTTATTCCTAATGGAACGACGTTAGCAATCTCATCCGGAAGCACTTGTTCTATGCCTTGATCGATGCGGTTCGGTGAAACTGCGCGTGTTGGATCAATACGCATCCATCCCTGATCTTCTAACCAGATCTCAGTCCATGCATGGGCATGATACTGCCGCACAACGAGATAGTTGCCTACAGGGTTAATTTCACCGCCCTGGTAACCGGCAACAACGCGCGCCGGGATACCAGCAGATCGCATCAAAACAGTAAACGCTGCAGCGTAGTGTTCGCAGAAACCCTGTTGGCTGTCGAAGAGAAAATCGTCAATCGTGTCGCCGGTGCTTAGCGGCGGTTGTAGCGTGTAGCTAAAATTCTGTTCACTAAACCAGGCCAGCGTAGCTTCAACAATCTTTTCAGGTTGCTGGTAGCGTTCACGCAACTCGACACCAAGGGCGCGACTCTTCTGATGATATAGTTCCGGCAGAGCCAAAGCCTTGAGTAAATTATTCCTTGAGGATTCATACATTTTATATTCTGTATGCGAAACCACATCAAAGGCCTTTCTCGACTGAATGGTGTCCCTGGACTTTAACTGCATGTCGTAAGTGAAGTAGGTGTTCACCGGAATGGTGGTCGCCATTTCCAGCGGAAAGATCCATTTCTTGTTGGTTGGCTCCAACATTTGGTTGTAACGCACAGTCTCACCAGTGTATTCCACTTTCACCTGGTCTTCGGTGCGGCTACCTGCGCCGCGAGTCCATTTACGACCGTCTGTTTGCCAGAGTACCGGTCCACGCCAGTACAGCTTTGCGGCATCCGGTATCTCGCCATCAAATTTGACGCGAAAGGCAATCTCGCCCGATTGACTCAGCTTACTGATCGAACCAGGCGTCATCTGATCATCTATACCCGTAACCGAGTTAAATGCGTCTTCTGGTAATCCCCACAATGGTCCGTCTATGCGTGGAAATAAAATGAACAGGATGAGTAACAACGGTATTGCCTGGGTTAGCATGTTGAATGCAAGTCGTGTTTTCTTTGTTACTGTCATGCGTTTATCTGAATCGTTAAATCCAATCAGGCTGGTGGTCATGATGATCACGACGACAAACATATAAATGGCGGTCGGAATAGTTTGTTGATAAAAGAAATTGGTAATGACAAGGAAGTATCCCAGGTAAGCACAGATATAGTAGTCACGTTCGCTATGACTTTCGAACACCTTTAGCGCAGAAAGCAAAACCAAAAGCGTAATACCGACGTCGCGACCGGCAAAAGTGCCGTAAGTGCTATATACCCCGATCACGCCACCAAACATGACCAGTAATCGAACAATATTTAACAGTGTCTGCTGTTTCTCCCAGTAACCTGGATACTTCCATGGCACATAGATGCGACTGCCAATCAGCAGCAGGTGCAAGACCGGTATCCATACTGGAAGTCGTTCCCAATGGGGTAAACCGGCCAGGATAATCCCGGCGGCAAGCCAGCTTATTCTGTCGACGCTAAGCACATTGATATTCATTAAGCGTTCCCAAACAGGGCCAGCTTTTCCAGGCACTGGCGACGATGTTGTTCACCTGCCCCGGGTTCTATTTCAGCACCAGGTATGTTCAAGCCGTACTGCAAGCCACTGTCATCAGCAATCAGAATCCACAGGCAAAGTTGCGACAGGCGCGCCTCAATATGCTCGAGGAATGACACGTCCTCCCATTCAAAAACCAGCGTTTCGCTGCCGC
>JAAUYK010080068.1_pt1 | contig 25127 bp, 22 predicted proteins | sample 7278021 | NCBI WGS metagenome assembly JAAUYK01 (sample SAMN14350223, study PRJNA611818) | marine sediment metagenome | isolation source: surface marine sediment (1.8m) | place: French Polynesia: Moorea | collected 2018-08
GCACGCGCTCGGCCGTAGCAAGCGTCACGTTCTTGCCGGCGCGCAAACGTGAGCAGAGTTTGCCGTCGTTGATTGCGTGACGGCCGAAGGTCGACTCGGCGATGCCGACGTGCTGGCAATACGCCTCGATTTCCTTTAGTAATAAGTTCGTCGACGCAGCCATCCAACGAGCTTAATGGCCCACTTCGGTTCTAGCAAGCAAGAGTAGGAAGATTTCCCCAGTTGAATGTAAATAACTGATAAAACGAACTTAATTGAGAGAAATTTGAAACAAAGCATCAAACTTCTGTGTGTTTGTGGGATTATGCCCATCCTCCTGCCCACTGGAGGTTGCAGCCCCGAAACGCCGCCTTCAACGACAATCGCAAGCCTGTCAGAGCTGTCGACAGAGGCCCTGCGTCAGCGACAATACCAGTCGAACATCACCATCGAACACACAACAGATTCGAGGCCCAATGAGTCTTTTCTCGCCTCCTACCGCTCTGACGGCCTTCGCATCTATACACGAATAGACGTCCCGACCGATCCTCCACCCGATGATGGCTACCCGATAGTCATATTCGTGCATGGCTGGGCAGGAATTGAGCGCGCCCCGGAATACGACTTCTATTTCAAGGAGTATACGGACTATGCGGAGATGGTCGCCGCGTATGTCGATGCCGGGTTTGTTGTTTTCGTTCCAGGTTGGCGCGGGCACGGCACCGTCAATGAGGTGCCTGCTGACGGCATCGAGTTCATGGAGTTTTTCGATAATGGCAGCTACCTGAGCCCGGTCTTCTATGCGATTGATGTCCTGAACCTTGTTGATGGGCTGCAGTCCTTTGCAGCTGTGCCACTTGACCTGGGCCGCATTAATCTGAGCTCGCATTCGCAAGGTGGTGATGTTGCGCTTCTGGTCCTGGCTGTCGCCGGTGAGAATTCAAAAGTCGATAACGCAATCAATGCTGCATCAATCTGGTCAGGCACTTTCCCATCTCGATTCACGCAGGTTCATACTTACCACCCCATGGAATCAACGTTGCAGGCGTTTATGTCGGGTGACGGAACCTGGACTGGAACTGCATTCGGCGCAGACGGCGGTGAGAATCCGAATTTCGTTTTCGGTTACCCACCGGACTGGATCGGCACCGTCAACCGCACGGAATGGACCTGGCAGAACGACATCTGGTCAGACCGCACGGTCCTCGAGGCAGTGGAGAGCAAGTTCATCCAGATGTATGACGTCGTCAACACGCGCGTCGAAGATATCAATGGCGCAGACTTCGAGATTGTCGAGCACCCGGACGGCACATTCAGTGTAGACCATGACCCGCGCGTAGCCGACGCCATGGCGAAGATCGGTGCCTACGACTTCGAGCAATACCTGACCGAACCCCTGCTGCTGCAGCACTCCGACAGGGACTTTTACTCGCTTCCGAGCTGGAATGCCGAGCTGTGCCGTCGTATCAATAATGTCGGCGGTTCATGCTGGCGATTCGAATACGTGGAGAACACACACGGTCTGCGTACCAGTCAGCGGGATTGGTTCTCAGGGCCTGATGCAGTCGCAGGCTTCGAGGCGGCCCTGGCCCGCGATATCGCCCTTTTCCATGATCGGAGCCCGGCTGAGGTCGACCCCCGATAGACGGTCTTTATCGACACTAAGCCATTGATTTGGCAGAATGTACTTCGAATGCAAGACTCTCAACGGAGCACTTGAATGAGCGACCAACCGAGGATCGCCGCGCCCTTGTCGCGCGACCACATGCCGACTGATTACACGATCTCGCTTGAGCGTTACACCTCGCGCGGAACGCCCGACGAGAAACGTATTCCCGACGATTTCGGACCTCGGCAGTCCATGCGCGGTTTCGAAGAAACGTATCGCAACATTATCGATTACATCGTTCGGATTACTTACAAGATCTGGGAAGATCGTGACGTCGAGTACATCGCCGACACTTACTCGGACACGTCGCAGGTCTACGATGACTATGGTCTGCAGCATGGCTGCCAGAAGATCATTCAGGATACGCATCACACAACAGGGGCGTACTCGGATATTCAGCTGATCGCCGACGAGATTGTCTGGGCTGGCGATGACGAAATTGGCTACCACACGTCGCACCGGACAATCATTCGCGGCACCAATGATGGTGACAGTAAATATGGCCCCGCAACCAACAAGTCGATTGATGTACTCGTCATCGCGAATTGCGTCGCGCTCGAAAACGAGATCTTTCTCGAGCACGTCCTGTACAACAACTCGAGCATGCTGCAGCAACTTGGCCACGACCTTGGAGAACTGGTTCCCAGACTGGCCGCAGACCCATTCCCGGGATGGCCGCGGGACAACGCCACCTGGGACGCGTTGAGGAGCGCAACCAGCCCTGGGGCTCCGATTTCCGTCGCACAACCGATTGATGGTTTTGATCCGGACCGGTTTGCCCGTGCAACGATCGATCAGTTATGGAACGCGAGGGATCTGTCGCCATTGCACGATGCGTACGCTGCAGATTTTCCGTTCGAAGGCCCGACGGATCGCAAGTTCTCGGGCGCCACGGCCTACAGCGACTTCCTGACGTCGATCTCGACCTGCTTCCCGGACCTTGAGGTTCAGGTTGATGAGGTCTACTGGATGGGCAACGACAACGAGGGCTATCTGACCTCGGAACGCTGGAGCGCCGAAGGAACGCACACAGGCAATGGCATCTATGGTGAACCTACAGGCAAGGCTGTGCAGATCTGGGGAATCACCCAGCATCACATTATGAACGGCAGGATCGTGCGGGAGTGGCTGCTATTCAACGAACTCGATCTTATGATGCAACTGGCGGCAGGTTAGTTGCATGACTGATCGCCAAGCAGCAAAGCAACTCGTCCTTGATTACTTCCAGGCTATGGAGTCGGACGACTCTGGCGATATCGCCGCCACAATCAGGCAGCACACGGCGCGCGACTACCGTTTCCGGGGTGTCCACCCCTTCAACGAACTCAGCAGCGAAGACGCCGTCGCAGAGGTCGTCTGGAAACCAATGCTAGAGTCGTTCCGGGGCCTGCAGCGTCGGCAAGACATCTTCATGGCCGGTCCGGATCTCAATGACAGCAGGATGTGGGTCACCAGCATGGGTACCTTCCTGGGCCTGTTCGATGCAGACTGGCTCGGGATCCCCTCGACCGGGAAGATCGCGATCATTCCGTATTGCGAGTTTCATCACGTCAAAGACGGTGCCATTCACGAGTCGGCACTATGGGTGGACATCATTAGCGTCATGAAACAGGCTGGAGTCGAGCCCCTGCCGCTTCAAACGGGCGCCAATATCATCAACCCGGGTCCGCGAACCGCCGACGGTGTGATGCTGGGCGAGCAAGACGATGCCGAGTCGCGAAAGACGCTCAACCTGATCATGGAGATGTGCAACGACCTGGTCAACGACAGTATGCAGTCACCTGGCGATATGCTGCGCAAGACCTGGCACGAGGATATGCTGTGGTTCGGGCCGGCCGGTATTGGTGCCACTTACACGATCGACCGCTACCAGCAGCAACACCAGGGTCCGTTTCGCGCCGGTTTGCGCAACATCAAGTTCAATGGACACATACTGGACCATGCCGAAGGAAATTATGGTGCCTGGTTCGGATGGCCGAACCTGCGCATGAACCAGGGCGACGGGTTTCTCGGGCTACCGGCCTCCGAGACGCCGACAGAGATGCGCGTAGTCGATGTTTATCGGCGTGACGGTGACAAGCTCGCTGAGAACTGGATCTTTATCGACTTCCTGCATTATCTGAAGCTACTGGGTGTCGACGTGTTGGCCCGCAGTCGGTCCATAATCAACTAGAGGAATACCGTTGAAGATCACGGCCGATACGACGACATTGAACAAGCGTCAATATCTGGACTATCTGGAGGCGACAGCATATCCAGGATCGCCGCAATCTAAGAGCGCGATATTGGAGTTCTTTTCAGGCGACTCTGATATCAACGTTACCCAGCCGATCAACAAGGTCGATGGTCCCGATACTTATCTCAGTGCGGTTATCGAGCCACTGTGCAAAGCGTTTCGTCATTTGTCGCGTCGCACCGATATGTTATTGAGTGGCGAATACAATGGTGCTGAATGGGTAGTAAGCCACGGGCATTTCGTTGGCGAATTTGTTGTTGATTGGATGGGCATTCCTGCAAACAACAAGGTGATCTGGCTGCATACTGTCGAATATCACCGCATTGTCGATAGCCAGTCCGTCGAGAGTTATCTGTACTTTGACATGCTTGATGTGTTGCGACAAATCGACCGCATGCCAATTGATAAAAGCCTTGGATTCGAGGGTTTCGTGCCAGGTCCCGCTAGCGGCGACGGCGTATCTCTAGACAAGCCGGATCCTGACGTATCGTCAGCTAGTCTAAAGATGGTTGACGAGATGCATGCCGAACTCTGGACGCCCGAAGAGAAGTGGCGCGATGCCTGGCACAAAGACATGTTGTGGTACGGACCATCCGGTTATGGCAGTCAGATCGGACTCGACGGCTTCGAACGATTTCAGCATCCATACGAAGCCATGTTCGCACCTGGCAGCTTCAGCGGACAAATGAAACGTTCGGGGATTTCGGAGTTAGACAGTAGGGTAGGTGGCCACTTCACACGATTCGGTGATGGCAACTACGTCGCATCAGGCGGGTGGCCGTCTCACGGTGGCATGATGGGCAGTGACTGGCTTGGAATTCCGGCGAATGGCAAGCCCTTTACGGTACGGGTCGCCGATATTTGGCGTTGCCAAGGTGACTTATTGATCGAAAACTGGGTCTTCGTCGACGTCATCGATATGGCGCTACAACTCGGCCGTGATCTCTTCGCTGATGCGGGAATCACAATTCGGCAGGATTCGTGAGTAGATTGACATGGCCGGCATGCCCGAAAAAATCCTGATCGTTGGCGGTGGTACGGCCGGCTGGATGACCGCCCTGCACATGCAGCATGCATGGGGTGATAAAGGGGTGGATATCTGCCTGATCGAATCACCGACGATTGGGACTGTTGGCGTCGGCGAAGGCACCACTCCATTGCTGCGACATTTTTTCATGCGCCTGGGGATCCCGGAAAGTGAATGGATGCCCCCCTGTAATGCAACGTACAAATGCGGCATCAGCTTCCCGGACTGGACAACGATGGAAGGTTACCAAACCTATTTCCATCCGTTCTTTTCGAACCGCGATAAAGAGCATGCCCAGGTCTTCCGGGACAACTGCGCGCGGCGCCGTAACGGCTATGACATTCCGGTGCACCCCGATCACTATTTTCTCACCTCGGCACTGGCGCGCCAGCGGCGCTCTCCTATTCCCAGAGGCGAACAGGCCACCGAGGGCATTTATGGTTATCACTTCGATGCAGCCCTGATGGGAGAATTCCTGAAAGGAAAGGCGATACAAAGAGGAGTCACGCTAATCCAGGACACCATTACCGAGGTGAAAATCAACGAGCAGGGAGATGTCTCCCACGTCGAGACCCAGAACCACGGCGCTGTCGGGGCAGACCTGTTCGTCGACTGTTCCGGCTTCAAGGGTCTATTGATCCGCCAGGCAATGGGCGAAAAGGCCAATTCGACGAAAGCCTACATGTTCAACGACAGCGCCGTCGCGATCCCTACACCGAGGAAAAAGGAAGGCGGGATAATGTCAGAGACCGTATCAAAGGCGATGAGATACGGCTGGGTATGGCATATCCCTCTGAGTAGCCGGATGGGAAACGGCTACGTGTACAGCTCCGACTACGCCAGCGAAGATGAAGTGGAAACGGAGTTCCGCGAGTACCTTGGTGAAGGTGCCGAAGGCGTGGAAGCCCTGCATCTGCACTGGAGTCCCGGCCGACTGGATAACCACTGGAAGAATAACTGCGTGGCCATCGGCTTGTCGCAGGGCTTCCTGGAGCCTCTCGAAGCGCTCATGATCAATGTGATACAAACCTCCATTGAGCGATTCACTGACCACTTCGAACGCGGCGGTTTCACGAATCAGTACCGATCGGAGTTCAATCGGCAGGTCAACGGATACATCGACGGCATCCTTGATTACCTGCAACTGCACTACAAGCTGAATACCCGGGACGATACCGCGTACTGGCGCGACAATCGCGAAAACACCAACTTGTCCTCACAGCTGGCCAGTGTGCTGGACGCGTGGGATCGCAATGAGAATATCGATCGCGTATTAGCGGAGAATATCAATCAACAGGTCTACCCGCCGCTGTCCTGGTATTGCATGCTGGCTGGCATGGGACGCTTCCCCGCACCAGGCAACGGTCCGTTGCGCCTGCCTGTGCGTCGTCAGCAGCGCGTTCGCGACACCAGCGACGATCACGCACAGGCGTTTTACCGACACGCGGAATACCTGGACAAACTTTACGCAGGGTAGATGTGTCCGCAGCAGCGCTGCACAACGGTACCTTGCCCTGTCAGATCATCGAGTTGAGCACCCAAAGCAGCGCGATGCAGGCCACGAAGAACACGGGCAGACCATAGCTGGCCTTGTCCACCTTGCCGGCAACGACGTACCAACCATCCTTCATCAGTGGTAGTCCTTCCTCTTCGTATTTTCGCAGCTGACCCTTCACCGAGTACGGTGAATAATTCTGCTGAAAGCCACCAAGGATGACACTGGCCGTCCAGCCGACTGCTGTACTCACAAAACCCCCTATCGCGCAATACCAGGGCCAGGCGATATTCATGTTGTATTCGATGTATGCGAGCGATAAGAACCCGGCGACGACGCCAATCAACAGCCCTTTCTCGTTCGCGTGCTTGGAAAAGAACCCGAGCCCGAACATTGCCAGTTTTGCACCAACGAAGAACGAGCCGATCTTGCTGAGAATCTCAATGACCGATCCACCGGTCTTGATGAACATGATCGCCGGGACGACTATTGCAATCGCCCAAATGAACGTGAACCAGCGTGTCGCGCTGAGGTAATGCTCAGCTGAGCCGTCCTTTTTCAAGAACTTCTCATAGAAGTCGAGCGTAGTAACCGTTGCCATCGAATTCAGGCTTGAATCCAGGCTGGACATGGATGCCGCGACGATCGCGGCCGTGACGATTCCCATTAGCCCGGGAAACCCGATCGTCGAAACGAACTCGAGCACGATCAGGTTCTCATTGTCGAACGCTCTGCCGCCGTAATAACCGTAGAACAAAATGCCCAAACCGAAAAACAGGAAGAAGATAAAGAACGCAACATAGGCCATCATCATGTATGCCTTCTTGGCATCACCGATTGACTTGGCGGTCAACGTCCTCTGCACCATCATCTGGTTCACGCCGTAAACAACTACATGGTAAATGGACATTGCGACAATACCGGTCCATATCGTCCCGACCTTGGCCGGATCCATGCTGGTTTCAAACGGATTCGTCTTGCCCATCTCATTCAGTGATTGCAGCGTGCCCGCGAGGCCGTCTGGCAACTCACCGATCAGGAGCACGGCTGTGATGATCGCACCAACGAACAGTATTCCCGTCTGGATTACGTCGGTCCAAATCACTGCCGATATTCCACCCAGCATCGTATAAGTCACCGCAACCGTCGCAACAATCATGATGGCGACCACCACATTCACCCCGGTGATGTACTCCAGAACAAGCGCAGTCGTATAAAGCATGATGCCCGAGTACGCGAAATTGCCAAACAAGAATACGAACGACATAACGCTTCGGGAGGTCAATCCAAAGCGGCTCTCGAGGTAGTCGAAAATGGATGCGCAACCACTGTTGTAGAAAAACGGAAGAAAAAGGGTGATCACGATGAAAATCGCGATCGGATAGTTGATGTGTATGAAAATTACTGCGAACCCGTCGACATACGACCAGGCCGGCCCGCCAAGAAACGTCAGCGCCCCAATATAGGTCGCAATGACGGACACCCCGATGGCCCACCACGGTGTAGTTCGGCGACCCAGATAATAGTCAGTAGCTGTCTCGACACGCTTGGAAAGAAAGTAACCGAGCACGAGATTGCCAATTACGTAGGTGACAAGTATTGCCCAATTCAGCGCACCGAAGTTACTCATCACTCAGCGCCTCTTGTTCTTCGACGCCAAGCGCCGAAACGAGCGGTTGCAAGTGCTTCTCATAGTTTTTCCATGCATGCACCGAAGACTTGTAAATTGGCCTACGCACCTGGCTGGCACTGGGAGTTCTAACCAGGCGCTCTGACGAGTAAAACTCAAGCATACTGGGCTCGTAGGTCAGTCCCAGGAACTCCACCAGTCGAAAACACTGCGACTCAATGTCATCGACAGTGTCCTCATAATGAACATCCAGGATTCGATCTGGGTACATCGTCTCCCACGTGTCCATCATCTCTTCATAAAGCCGGTAGTGCAGCCCGAGTGCCGCCAAGTCATGTGCGTAGTCCTGATCGTCAGAAAACGACAACTTAAAAATAGAAAAGCAATTGTCTATAGGGTTTCTGCGGCAATGAATGAATTTCGCGCTAGGGAAGGCCTCGGCGAGCAAACTCAGGTGCTGGAAGTTCATGGGTGTTTTGTCCAGCAGCACGGGGTAGCTTGCATGTTTCGCGTCTATTTTTTCTAGGAAAGATGTACGCAGAAGTTCCACGTCTTCTTCAGTCAATCGCGAAAGACCCTCTGGATAGAGCTGCCCCGTTAGCTTCTTTATTTGCACCGTCATTTCGTCGGCATAGCCGACTTCGCCAAGACTACTGACATCGGTATGGCTCGACAGTATTTGATCGGTGAGTGACGTGCCAGAACGTGGCATACCTATTACGAATACAAGCTGGCGCACTTCGGCTTTCGGCGCCTTTGCAAATCTTGCGGCCAAGGCCTGGCTATGTTCGATAGTCAGGTCCCGATGCTGTCTCCGTTTGTCCAGGTCGAACGGAAAGCGTCCGGCCTTCAGCTGATTGGCCATCTGCCAGGATTCAAAAGCCTTGTCCGTTTTGCCTTGCTGGTCATAGGCCGCGGCAAGACCGAAATGCAGATGCCCCTTATCTTGACGAGAGAGGTCGTTCCGCTGCTGAAATCGCTCCATTGCCTCGATTTCGTCTTGCGTGCTTTTTCTCCCCTTGATCTGGGACAGGTGCCAATGCGGTGAGATGACGTCTGGTGCCAGCTCTATCGACTTCTTGAAACACTCAGCGGCCGCCTCAGCCTCGCCGAGCTGTTCTTTCAAGACTCCGAGTACGGTATAGGCTTTGGCATGTCTTGGCTCCCGTTCAATCAACTGGTTCAAGACAGCAAGAGCCGATTCTGAATCCTCCGATTCGCGATACACCGTGGCCAAGCCAAGCATCGATTCGTAGAGCGCTGGGTCGAGCTCCAGTGATTTCTTGTAGGCACTAATAGCCAGGTCGAACTTCGAACTCTTTCGATAAACTTCTGCTATCTGGTTGTGGTAGTCGGGAACAGTTGGATCGATCTGCAGGGCCCTGCTCACCGCCTGAAAAGCCTGCTCATACTTGCCGAGGTCAACGAGAGCTTTCGACAGATTTGCCCAGCATTCCGGGTAATTGCCGTTAACTTTGAGGGTGCTTTCATAGGCCCTGACCGCATCACCGGCCTGTCCCTTCTCCCGCAACACGTTTCCGAGGCTATTCCATACGACGGGTTTGTTGGCATCCAGGCCGATGGACTCTCGAAGGTGTCGCTCCGCCAACTCCAGGTTACCCATTCGCTGATAAGCAAGGCCAATATTTGCGTGGGCCTGGGCATCGCCGGGCTTGAGCTTCAAAGCCCGCGATATCAGCTGTACAGCCTCATCCTGGCGACCCGTGTTGACGCAGACCATTCCCAGTAGATTCAATCCATGAATATTCTGGCTGTCCCGGGATATAACCTGGCGGAAATGTTTCTCAGCCGCATCCACGTCTCCTTGTTGGTAGCACTTCAACCCGGCTTGCAATAGATCAGTTTCTGTCATGCCGCCTTTTTCGATCTCTCTTTATTCAAAAAAGCCCCGCAGGAGCGAGGCTTTAGTGTACAAGCCATCCATGGCTTGAGCGTATGCATTAGGTTCGGTTAAAAGCCGTAGCCGACCCTGATACCCCAAGTCCGCTGGGGACCATAATCGGCCATGATGCGCCCGCCACTGAATGCGTTCTGAGAAACTTTGTACAACTCATCAGTTGCATTAGAAAGGAAGGCCTGAACGTCCAGGTTCTGTATTGGCGTCAACCAGGTAGCACGCAGGTCGATAGTGGTATAGCTCTCCTGGTTTGCGAAAGCATACGGCGCGTTCATAGTCTTGAAGTCAGCCTGGTGATACACGGTGGATCCCACAATGACCGCGCTATCACCACTTAAATCTATGCGGTATGACACATCGAGATTGAAAATATAATCAGGCGAGAAAGCCGCTTCCTGACCGGCAAGATCATAGGTCGGCGTTGGTATTACCTCATCTGTGTCTGATCTGAGCCAATCACCGCGGTGCCCATTAGGTCGATACGGGTAATAACCTCCGTTAGGGTTCCCAGCCTCCTCAACAAACCGACCCTCCGTGAATACCGACTCATTGACCTGGAATTCATCCAACTCTGTGTTGTCAAATATCAGGCCGGAAATGATCGTTACCGCATCCGTAGGCTGCCACAACAGCTCAAGCTCCACGCCTTGGGAACTCAGGCTTCCTCCCGTCTCCTGGCGAGAGGTAATACTAGCGCCAACCGCCTCAAAGACCGTGTAGGAAAGATTGGTGTATTCACTGTCGTAAATAGCTGCATTGAACCTTACGGTGTTGTTGGCCCACGTAGACTTTATCCCTAACTCATATGTATCCAGCTCGTTCGGCAACAAGATATTGCCAGAGTCTACGGTTCGGGGAATATAGCCGGTGGAGAAACTGCCATAGAGACCTACATCATCGTTCAAAGCGTAGTTAAAGGCGATTTTGTAGTCGGTATGACTGGCATCAATGACCTCGTCGCCCGTCGGGTTCTCCGTGTAGTAACTTGCATCCACCAACCGGGTCGTCGTGCTGTAGCTGCTGCCCCAAACAGACTGATCACCGTAGTAGTTGCTGAAGTACCTGGTGGCTCTCGTAGAATCTTCCTGACGGCGAATGCCAGCAGAAACTGTAAACCTGTCGGTAATGTCGTATTCGGCATTGCCGTATATTGCTGATGACTTAGACGTATTGGTGTCCCAGTATGTCCACGCTGGATACTGCGTGTTTGAATTCAGCTGGTCCTCAACGTACGCCCACAGATAGGTGCCGTTGTTGTCGTCCTCGTCCCATGAGTCAGACCAGTAGTAACCAAGCGTCCAGCGGAATGCCTGGTCACTCTTCGAGTTCAACACGAGATCTATCTGGTCGTTAGCATAGTAATCTACCCTGCCATCCGCCAGGCCGCCCGGCCCGCTATCCACATCCCAGAGGACGAGCGTCTCTCCCTCGAAGGTTCGACCTTTAAGGCTGACGTCGCCAAATCCGACATCCCAATTAAGCTCGAGAGTAAAGTCTTCGGCATCAGCATCCCAGGTATTGGCGAAGTTGCCGGTGATTACGCGATAGCCGGTTGGGTTGGTAGCTGGGTTAGCGTTGTGATACGTGCGGCCACCGGTTTGCACATCACCATTGATAGGCGCCTTGCGACTTGCAAAGTCATCACCGAAACCGGTGGAACGGCCCGTCTCAGAGTTAATCGGGAGCCCAACATAGTGATGGCCAAAACTGGCGTTGCCCATCGAGTCATTGTCCCATTTAGAGTAGATCAGGTTGACATCGAAGGTGTCGGTTGGAGCCCAGAATGCCTGCACTCGATAATAGGTGTTGTCCTCATCTCGAAGACCCCCTCTGCGGAAATCCCTGTTTTCGATTAACGGGTCCTGTTCGGTCATGCTACCGGTCAGGCGCATAGCGAAGCTGTCGCCCAGCGGTACGTTCACGTAGCCTTCGAGCTTATTGAAACTGTTGTCTCCGACGGTCGCCGCCGCACCGAAGTCCACTGCTTCTGTGCTTGGCCTTTTAAAGACGATATTCACCAGGCCGCCGAGTGTATTCCGGCCATAGAGTGTGCCCTGCGGGCCTCTCATCACTTCGACCCGCTCGAGGTCCAACCAGCCAGCCCAGTTATTGCCGCCCGCGAGACCATTCGTGTATAGCGGTACCGCCGGTCCGTTCAGGCCCGCCACGCCGCCGCCACGCATCTTGAAGCTCGGGGTGGGGCCCTGCCATACGACCTTCAAGCCGGGCGCGACCTTGGGCAAGTCAACGCTGGAGTTAATGCCCAACTCAGTCAACACATCGCCATCAACGGCCGTGATTGCGATCGGTATGTCCTGCGCATTGACAGGTCTCTTGGTCGCAGTAACCACCACCTCTTCCATTATCGAAGAGCTTTCCTGAGCAGATGCAATGGCAAAAGGCGCTAACGCTGCCGTAACGGCGCAGCTCAGCGCAGTCTTACGGAATTTGGTCTTGTGTGAACCACTTGTCATTCTAATTTCCCCCGGTGGTCAAGGCTTTACCGTGTAAGCATTTTCCGAAAAGACTATACGTGGACTCGTACTTCGAATGCAAATCCTTTTCGGTGAAATGTCATCCGCACTCTCTAAAAAATTGCGGCGTCGATTTTTCTTATTCTAATTCAATGCGTTGCGCGCTATTCCTGTGCGAGGAGAAGGGAGTTTGCGTTGACTTCGCAGTACGCTATCTTGTCGAATTCTCCGACAATCAGGTGGTTACCGAACAACATCCTCGACTCTTCAAATCAGAGCCTCAAACCCATACAGGAACAACACCGTGCCGACGAAAAAGACGAGCAGCAAGTAACTGGCCCGGTCCACCTTGCCCGGCACGAGATACCAGCCGCCTTCCATCTCGGGAAGATTCTCATCCCGGAACTTCTTTTGCTGCCCCTTGATGGAGTACTCCGACCACTCGGTCTGCTTGCCATCGATCAGCAGGCTGGCGATCAATGACACGACAATGTTAACGCCGCCGCCGATCAGGCAGTACCACGGCCAGGCGATGTCAGTTTGTGTCGCCAGGTACCAAATCATTACGAAACCTGCAGCGACACCGACGAGCAAGCCCCGCTCCGTTGTCTGCTTCGAGAAGAAACCGAGGCCGTACATCGAGAGCTTTGCACCGACGAAATACGAACCGATTTTCGACAATGTTTGCAGAACTGAGCCCTCGAATTCGGAATAGATAATCGCGGGCACAATGATCACGATTGCCCAGAAGACCGTGAAAGCGCGCGAAACTTTCAGGTAGTGCTCGGGCGACTGGTTCTTTTTGAAGTACTTCTCGTAGAAGTCGACCGTCGAGATTGTTGCCAGGGAGTTAAACGACGAGTCAAGCGACGACATCGAGGCGGCCACTATCGCAGCAGCGATGATCCCCATCAGGCCCGGCAAACCGTAGTCGGCTGCAAAATTCAGGATGATCGTATTGCCGTTTTCGAACTCCTGGCCGTCGTAGTAACCGTAGAAAAGGATGCCGAGAAAGAAAAACAGGAAGTAGATAAAAAAGGCGACATACCCCATCAGCAGAAACGACTTTTTCGCATCGCCGATATTCTTGGCGGCCAGCGTGCGCTGCACCATCATCTGGTTAGCGCCGTACACCGTGATGTGAAAGATCGCCATCGCAATGACACCCGACCAAACGGTGGCTTCAACCGTCAGGTCGAACGACCAGTTCAGCGGGTTGGTCTTGCCCTGCGCTTTGAGGTCCGCCAGCACCTCCCCGATTGGCAGGGGCATCTGGTCAAGGAGCGCGAAAAAGATGATGCAGGCGCCGACAAGCAGCACGCCCGCCTGGATAACGTCGGTCCAGATTACTGCAGTGATGCCACCCATCATCGTGTATACAAGGGCAATGATTGTGACGATGACTATCGCCGTCTTGACGTCAATTCCGGTAATAAACTCGATCACGAGCGACGTTGCGTAGAGAATCGCCGCCGAAGTCAGCGCTTGCGACACAAGGAACACGCCAGAGATCACAATTCGCGACGCCCGCCCAAAGCGACGCTCCATGTAGTCATAGATCGATGCAACACCGCTGTTGAAAAAGAACGGCAGGAAAAGCGTGATGACGAAAAAAATGACGATCGGGTAATTAAGATGGATCGCGATGACAGCGAGGCTTTCCGAATACGACCAGGCCGGACCACCCAGAAATGACAAGGCGCTTACGTACGTTGCAATAACGGAGATGCCGATCGCCCACCACGGCGTTGTGCGTCTTCCGAGGTAGAAGTCCTCAGCCGTGCTAACCCGCTTGCTCAGGACCCAGCCGAGCAACAGGTTCAAGCCGATGTAAGCGATAAGAATCGACCAGTTGAGTGCTCCGAGATCCGCCATTCAATCTCTCCTAGTGCGCCGTCCAGCCACCGTCAACCCTGAGGCTATGCCCGGTGACGGATTGCGCCGTTACCAGGTACAGGACCGCGTCGACGATGTCGTCGAATGTCGCGAGCTTCTTAAGGGGAATCATGCCGAACACGAATTCCCGAAACTCCGGGTCCTCGAGCATTGGCTTGGTTAGTGGAGTCTCGACAAACGTGGGCGCGACCGCATTGACCCTGATTCCATCGGGTGCAAGCTCGACAGCCATCGCTTTCGTGAGGCCTTCGATGGCGTGCTTGGTCATGCAATAGACTGTGCGCTTGGGAGACCCGATGTGCCCCATCTGCGAGGACATATTGATAATGCACCCCTTTGTTCCGGCACCAAGCATCGCCTGCGCGGCTGCCTGCGCAACCCTGAAGGCCGCCCGCACATTCAAATCAATCATGAAGTCCAGTGACTCGGCGTCGACATTGACGAACGCCTGCGGCCTGTTTCCGCCAGCGTTATTGACGAGAATGGCCAGGTCTTCGACGCCTTCGACCTGGGCAATGAAATCGTCGCTCGTGACATCGGCAGCGAGTGCCTCGACATTGCCCGATGGATGAGCGGCAACGTCGGCGAGGTCGTCTTCAGTGCGGGCAACAGCAATGACCCGCGCACCCGCCGCAGCAAGACCCTCGGCGCAAGCCCGACCGATGCCGCGCCCCGCCCCCGTTACCAGTGCTTTTTTTCCCTCGAGGCCTTTTGGCATGTTTTCGCCCCGTTTGCATGCGGATGCAATACTGCCTACCATCGTGCTGAATTTAAAGCGGGTTACAGTCGCATTTAATGAATAAGCCAGCGGGCGCAGCCGACAAAAACGACAAAACAGGCCGAAAACGCGCAACTTCCTATGACGTCGCGGAACTGGCCGGGGTTTCCCAATCGGCCGTCTCGCGGGTATTCCAGGATGGCGCCAGCGCATCGAAAATGATGCGCGACCGGGTCATGGCTGCCGCGGATAAACTCGGCTACCGACCGAATGCCATCGCGCGTGGCCTGATTACGCAACGCTCGAACATGGTTGCTGTAATCATCACGCAGCAGACAAACCTCTATTATCCGGAAGTACTGTTCCAGCTCACAGGACAGTTCTCTGATCGGGGTATCCGTGTGTTGCTGTTTACGCTCGAGCATGAAGCTGACATCGACTCCATGCTTGAAAAAATTCTGCAATACCGGGTTGACGGAATTGTTACAGCTGCGTTGCTCTCGCCCAAACAACTCAAAACCATCGAAAATGCGAATATCCCTGTCATTTTCTTCAATCGCACGCTTTCCGAGGTGCTGGTCAATTCGGTGCGATGCGACCAGGAAGAAGGCGAGCGATGGCTTGTAGGTGAGCTCCATGAAGCCGGGCATCGCAGCTACGCGATCATTACGGGCCCGGAAGACTCTCCGATCAGCAAAGAGCGTACGACCGGGGCGCTGCAGAAACTGAAAGAGCTCGGCATCAGTGACGTTCCTGTGGCCCACGGCAACTTCAGTTCGGCCAGCGGCCGGCAGGCGTTCGCCGAAATCATGAACAAGGCAGAACGTGCGCCTGACGCAGTGATTGTGGCTAACGATGCCATGGCGATTGGCGTGGTTGACGGCGCGCGCGAGGACTTCGGGCTGCGGGTGCCTGACGATATTTCGATCGTTGGGTTCGACGGGGTTGGTCCCGCGCGATTTGCAGCGTACGACATTACGACGGTCAGGCGGCCCATTGGGCGCATGACTGAAGCTGCCGTCTCAATGTTGCTCGACCGCATTGAAAACCCGGAGCTATCCCCCGAGAAACGTGTCTTTTCGGGCGAGCGTATTCGAGGCGGATCCGCGCGACTTGCAGAATCCAGCGAATAGCACGCCAACGCAATGGCCGCCGAAAACCTGTTGTTACTCCCCGGCATGATGTGCGACGAACGCTTGTGGGCGCCACAGATAGCGGATATCGACATCCCGGCACAGGTCGCCGATCTCACGTCCTCGGACCAGCTGTCTGAAATTGCGGACGATGTTCTCGCCAAGGCGCCTCCGACATTCGCCCTGGCCGGGCTGTCGATGGGGGGTATCGTCGCTTTTGAGATCTGGCGGCAGGCACCCGGGCGAGTGACCCATTTGGCACTAATCGATACCAATCCGTACGCGGAATCACCAGCAAGGCGATCTATGCGCATCCAGCAGATCCGTGATGCCCTGGACGGTCGCTTACGCGAACTTGCGACAGAGTCTCTGAAGCCCATCTACCTGGCAGAAGCCCATCGCGACGACCAGGAACTGCTCGACACGATTCTCGACATGGCGCTGGGCCTCGGCCCGGACGTGTTCCGCAACCAGTCGGTTGCGCTGATGGGACGCCCGGACAGTCTCGAAACGTTGCCCGGCATTGCCTGCCCAACCACGGTCATCTGCGGCGCGGAAGATGTGCTCTGCCCTCCTGCGTATCACGAAACCATGGCAGACCGCATTCCCGGTGCACGGCTCGTCGTCCTGGAAAATTGCGGGCACCTGGCATCGCTGGAACAACCAGATGCCGTAACGGCTGAACTCAAAGAGCTGATTTCATGAAAACAAGCACTGATCGAATTCTCACCACTCACGTCGGCAGCCTGCCGCGATCGAAAGCCGTCACCGATGTCGTATTTGCTCAGGAAAAAGCTGAAGAAGTGCCCGGCGCGGAAGACATCATTCGCCAGGCAGTCGATGACGTCGTTGCGAAGCAGGTTGAGACCGGCGTCGACATTGTCAGTGACGGCGAGATGAGCAAGATCAGCTACGCCACGTACATTAAGGATCGCATCACTGGATTTGACGGAGACAGTGAACGTCGGCCGCCATCAGACCTCGAGGAATTCCCCGGGTTTCTCGAACGACAAGCATCGTCCGGCGGTACGCCGACGTATCGACGCCCGTGTTGTGTTGGAGAAATCCGGGTCAAGGATATGGGACCCGTTAGTGAGGACATCGAAAACATGACTGCCGCGATGGCGGCGCACTCGCCGGGTGAGGGATTCATGAACGCTGCGTCGCCGGGCGTAATCGCGCTATTCCAACCCAATGAATTCTACGATTCCCACGAGGCTTATCTCGGCGCCCTCGCCGACGCTATGGCGGCAGAGTATCGGGCGATCGTCGACGCCGGGCTCATTCTGCAACTCGATTCACCGGACCTTGGCCTCGGCCGGCACATGCTCTTCAAGGGCAGGCCCGACGAGGAGTACCAGGCGCAGGCCAATCTCCATGTCGATGCGCTCAACCAGGCGCTTGACGGCATCCCGAAAGACCGTGTGCGGCTGCACGTCTGCTGGGGCAACTACGAGGGTCCGCATCATCACGACGCGCCGATGGAGATGGTGCTACCTATTGCGTTGCGGGCCAATGTCGGTGCCTTGTTGTTCGAATCGTCAAACCCTCGTCACGCGCATGAATGGACAGCGTTTGACGAAGCCAATCTGCCAGACGATCTGGTCTTGATACCCGGGGTACTCGACTCCACGACGAATTTTGTCGAGCACCCGGAACTGGTCGCCCAGAGAATCTGCCGCTTTGCCGACATCGTCGGCCGTGAGCGCGTCATCGCCGGTACCGATTGCGGCTTCTCGACGTTTGCCGGATTCGGTGCCGTTGACCAGGACATTGTCTATGCAAAACTTGCAAGCATGGTCAAAGGCGCTACGCTTGCCAGCGAGAGGCTCTGGAGTTAACGCATGGGCGACAGGATCAACGTATTCAAGAGCAGGCTACATCGTGGTGAGCCCATGATGGGCACATTTCTGAGGACACCGTCGTCGATCAGCGCCGAAATCCTCAGCCGTACGGGCCTCGACGTTGTGTGTATCGATACGGAGCACTCACCTTTCAGTCGACTTGAGACAGATGCCTGCCTTGGTGTTTTTCGGACGGCCGACATGCCGAGTCTCGTGCGGGTAGCCGATGATTCGCCGGCACAAATTCGCAATGCTCTCGATAGCGGCGCCACGGGTATTGTCGTCCCTCACGTGACGTCCGCTGCCCAGGCAGCAGCCATCGTCAAGGCTGCTCATTTCGGAGCCGGAGGCCGCGGTTATGCAGGTTCCACAAGGGCGGCTGAATACACAAGCAAAGCAATGGCCGACCACCTGGTTGACAGCGCCGCGCAGACCACGGTCATCGTCCAGATTGAGGACATCGATGCGCTCCCGAATGTTGCAGAAATTGCTGCAGTCGAGGGAATTGACGCACTGTTTGTTGGTCGCGTCGACCTGGCCGTGGCAATGGGTAAGTCCGTCTCTGACGCCGCTGTCATCGAAGCCGTGCGCCAGGTTTGTGAAGACGCGCGTGACGCAGCGCCCGCTGTAGGTATGTTCACGCCGAATATCGATGAGCTTACGGAATGGGTCGACGCGGGTGCCAGCCTGTTCCTGCTCAGTTCGGACCAGTCGATTTTGCTCGCCGGCGCCAACGCCCTCGCTCAAGCGATTCCGTAGAACGCCCTCGCCGTCTCCCCGAATAGCCTCGCCTGGTCACCTTCACTCAATCCTGCGGCAATTTCCTCGAACGAGCCCCAGACCCTGTCGTAGGTCGCGTGCAGCTTGTCGACAGGGAAGTTTGAGCCGAACATCGACCGCTGCGGGCCGAAGATCTCGATACACGACTCTACGATTGGCCGGATGTCCTCTGTCGTCCAGTCATGATTGAACATCCCCAGTCCGGAAATTTTGCAGTAGACGTTGGGTAGCGAGGCCAATAGCCTCAACCCTGACCGCCAGGAGTCAAGTCCCGCCGGCGTCTGGTCCCAGGGAGAGCCGCAATGGCATAACGCGACCGGAGTGTCCGGCGCCATCGCAAGTGCCTCGGCGACGCGGGTCACCTGCCCTGGCGTAAGCTGCAAGTCGAAGGACAAGCCAAGCTCGCCGAGCATTGCGACATTCTCACGCCAGGCTGGATCGTCGACCAGCTGACCACTTCCCGTTACTGCGTCTTCAGCATCAGACCTGCCGACAATCTGGCGAATCCCACGCACTCGATCGTGCACAAGGTGCGCCTCGATGACGCGCTGCGCATCCGTCGATTGCAAATCGCAATACGCTACGATTGCCGACGGCAAGCCGAATTCTTCGCCCGTCCGCTGCAGCCACTCGGTCTCTTTGACCTCGTCGCCCAACGCCACGCCGACCTGGATGTGCACCGAACCAGCCAGCTCATAGCCTTCAGCATCCCTTTGCAAGTCACCGACGAGATAGTTCTTTTGTATCGGAGCTGGGTCGCCAAAAAATCGCTGCACCCCGCGTGCCTTGAGCCAAGGTTATTGACCCGCCTCAAGGTCCCAGAGATGGTGATGTGCGTCGACTATACTGCGCATCAATCAACCAGGGTCTGGCTGAGTACAGCCAGGTCATCGAAAATTGTCCACTCCGCGGAGACGTGGTCATCAATACACCGCCAGTGCGTGACGGCCATGATGAACATGGGTTTGCCGGTTGGTGCGACCCCGAGGACTTCGCCTTCATGAAACCCTGTCGCACTCCATCGCACAGCGATGTCGATGCCGTTCTCGGCGAACGGCTGGCTGGCAACGTGATCGATGCTGAAATGCACGTGACCCATAATGCGGCGCAGGTTCTGGTAGTAATCGTGCACGGCTCCTCGCCCGGAGAAATGCGATAGTGGCGATCGATGCAGCACGCTGTAAGGCGCATGGGTCGTCTCGAACACCTCTCGATTATTCGACCAGCAGCTGTTCAATACACGCCAGGCAAATGCTTCCGGGTCCTGACGTGGCAGGATTGGCTCATGAGCGACATCGGGAACATCGATTTTCTCGACGCGGTCCGTCTCCGCAGCCAGCCATTGCGCGAGTTCGCTCGAGCGCGACTCCGCCATTTTCTTCGCCTCAGCAATCGGTTCCGCACCAAGCTGCGTCGCCAAGGTCATGTTGTCGCGAACAAGCCATTCTTTCGTGATGACCCCGTCCTCCACGACACAGTCTGCGATATTCATCATCCGGATGCGGATGTCTGTTGCCGGTCCGTAGTGGCTGGGGCCAGAGTTCGTCGCGACGCTGAGCAGTCGGTGTGACGTGTAGTATCCCTTCGCAAGGCTCCCGGACCAGATCACGTTCTCGGCCAGAAGCAGTCGGTCCGGAAATCCAGTTAGTGTGGCACGGGTACCATCAACGACAGCCTGAGCACCATGCGTGATGCCGTCAAGGCCATAGATGACGCAGTCCGGTGCGTAATACTGGTGAATGAGGTCAACACCACGCTCTTCCCAGATCTCGAAAGTAATCCCCAGAATGTAATCGACGATGTCATCGTTGGGACCGTAGGCCCCCGTTTTCCTGTCACTCATTCACCCACTCCAGGGTAACCACCACATTCGGCGGCACGGATTGTACTTCGAATGCATATGAAAAACCCAGTGTTTATAGGCATTAATAGCGGCCATAGCAGGAGTAGTTTTGAATTGTTGAATTCGTTTTGCATTCGAAGTACATTCGACACCCATTGCCTGCACCATTCGCCGAGGAACCTGATCATATGGACCAAGTCGCTGCAACGACAAGCCAACTCGCCGACATTGAGGCCGAGCGGCTAGTGCGGTATGCCGACCTCAAGCCCTGTACCACGGCATTCATCGATACGCGTACGCCTGGCAGCGCTGAAAAGGAAAATTTCACGATTATCGGCCCGGGGGTTGCCGAGAGCCCGGACCAGCATGTACATATCGAGATACCTCACGGCTTCAACATTGGAGGCGCGCGCCAACCTCCAGGGTGCCTCAATTCCCAGCACAGTCACGAGACCGCTGAAGTGTTCGTCGTGCACTCCGGGACCTGGGCTTTCCTGCTCGGTCCCAACACGGAGGACGGTGAGGTCATCCTTGGCCCTGGAGACACAATCTCGATCCCAATCCATGTTTTCCGCGGATTCAAGAATGTCGGCGAAGACACGGGTTTTCTTTTTGCTGTGCTGGGAGGCGATGATCCGGGGCATGTCACCTGGGCGCCTTACGTGTTCGACAATGCGAAGGAGTACGGCCTGATCCTGCTGGAGGACGGTAGCCTGGTCGACACCACTCGAGGGGAGACAGTGCCTGAAGGCAAAAAGCCGATGCAACCGACCACGGAACAGGATGTTGCCCGCCTGCGCCGATTGACTGCCGACGACATGGCCGACTGCGTGGTACTGCGTTCAGAGTTGCAGCCAGAGAATGGCGCATCACTACCCGACTTGCGCGAGTATCCCATCATCGGTACGGCACGTGCCGAAGAGCAGTTGGCCGCCGGTAAAATGGCGTGGCCGCATGGGTTTCAACTGCGCTTCGTCGCTGTCAGCCCCGGCGTAACGACATCGAAACATAGCCGGGCAGAAGAAGAAGTCATCTTCGTCCAGCGCGGAGAGCTGACGGTCAGCTTGCCCGATGGAGACATTTGCATGGGTTCCGGCGATGTCCTCACCGTGCCCATAGATTCGCCGCGCAGTTTCTCGAACAGCGGTTCAGAGACTACCGAATGCTATGTCGTGCGCGGAGGTGATGATCCACAACCACCCGCCATCATCAGTTAAATTTAGCGTCAAATACGAGGAAGACAACGTGATCAAGGTCATCAAGTCAGGCATCAGCGCGGAGGCTGCTGCCGACATGGATGCGCAGGTCAAGGCGACCGTCGAGTCCACACTTGCCGATATCGATACCCGCGGCGATGCCGCCGTGCGGGAATTGTCGGAGAAATTTGATAAATGGTCGCCGGATAGTTTCCGGCTGTCCGACGAGGAAGTTGCGGCCTGTGTGGCGCGCCTGCCCGCGCAGACGATTGAGGACATCGAGTTTGCGCAGGCACAGATTCGAAAATTCGCGGAAATCCAGAAGGCTGCGCTACGGGATGTCGAAGAGGAGACATTCCCTGGCGTCGTGCTCGGTCACAAAAACATCCCGGTCAATAGCGTGGGTTGCTACGTGCCAGGTGGCAAATACCCAATGGTTGCCAGTGCACACATGAGCGTACTTACTGCCAAGGTGGCTGGCGTGCAGCGCGTAATCGCCTGTGCACCGCCGCATGGTGGCGGCCCTAACGACGCAATCGTGGCCGCGATGCATCTTGCGGGAGCGGACGAAATCTACTGTCTCGGCGGTATTCAGGCGGTCGGCGCCATGGCACTCGGTACTGAATCGATCGATCCTGTTGACATGCTGGTGGGGCCCGGAAACGCCTTCGTGGCCGAGGCCAAACGCCAGCTCTATGGCCGTGTCGGCATCGACCTTTTTGCCGGTCCGACCGAAACGCTGGTGATCGCGGATGACACCTGCGATGGTGAAATGGCGGCAACCGATCTGCTGGGCCAGGCAGAACACGGCATTAATTCGCCTGCCGTCCTGCTGACTACGTCCCCGAAGCTGGTAGAAGACACGCAGCGCGAAATCGAGAAACAACTACAGACACTAGAGACCGCGGAGACTGCAGGTGCCGCCTGGCGTGATTACGGGCAGATCATTCTTTGTGACACCGATGAAGAAATGCTCGAAGAAGCGGACCGCATCGCGAGCGAGCATGTACAGGTGATGACGAAGGACCCGGATTATTTCCTCGACAACATGACCAACTACGGCGCCCTTTTCCTGGGCCCGGAAACCAACGTGGCCTATGGTGACAAGGTCATCGGCACGAACCACACGCTGCCCACGAAACTCGCCGCACGGTACACGGGCGGGCTCTGGGTCGGTAAGTTCATCAAGACGTGCACCTATCAGCGCGTTACTCCAGAGGCGACGGCGACGATTGGCGAATACTGCTCGCGGCTATGTGCCCTCGAAGGCTTCGCCGGGCACAAGGCGCAGGCTGACCTGCGCGTTGCACGCTACAAGTCAAAGGCCGCCTGACCATGGGCGATTCAGCATCGCATGCGGCAAATAAGAGAGCCGTAGTCACCAGCTTGCGCGATATCTGCAGCGCGGATATCAGCAGTCTCGATGCAGCGGTTCTGGCAGCGTACGCTGAAGACGCCAAGTTGTTTGCCTTTCATCCGGTCAACGAGCATGTGGGAGCAGCGGCGATCGGCGCGGCACTGTGGCGGCCGATCCGCGAGGCGTTTCCCGATATCGAACGGCGCGACCAGATCGTGCTGGCGGGAGAATACGAACAGCGCGACTTCGTGTGCTCCTTCAGTCATCTGCAGGGGACCTTTGTTAGCGACTGGCATGGCATACCTGCAACTCGCGGCACCGCCAGCCTGCGCTGTTGCGAGATCAACCAGGTTGTCGACGGCAAGATTGTCGAAGCGCACGTTCTCATCGACGTACTCGATCTCATGCACCAGGCCGGATGCTGGCCGATTTCGCCTAGCCTTGGCGCAGAAGGTGCATGGCGTAGCCCGGCTACCCAGGATGGAGTCAGGCTTGACAGCGCTGAGCCTGAATCGGGCGCCGCGGCTCTCAAGGTCGTTAAGGACATGCATGGCGGATTGCTGGCCTTCGATGGCGAAGACTTGTCCAGCATGCACCATGCCCAGTTCTGGCACCCGAACTTCCTGTGGTATGGGCCTTCGGGCATAGGAACGACACGCGGGCTCGCCGGCTTTGAAGCGCATCACCAGATTCCTTTCCTGCGTGCGTTCCCGGACCGAAAGGTCGGTAACCATATCGCCAACATTGGTGATGGCGACTATGTTGTTACGGGCGGGTGGCCGTCCGTGGTAGCGACGCACTCGGGGCCCAACTGGCTCAATGTAGGGCCGACCGGGCGGCATATCGAAATGCGTGTCATGGATTTCTACCGTGTGGCAGACGACCTCATTGCCGAGAACTGGGTGCCTATAGACATCGTCGACATACTGCGGCAAATGGACGTCGACGTGTTTGCACGCCTCCGGCACCTGCGCGGGAAGCCACAAACCGCACTGTAGCCCGCGACTGAAGGTCGAAGTCATTCAAGCGGGCCGCAATCGCTGGTAACCTGCACCCTTCGACCACGGGGGTGTGACTGATGTCAGAGGACAACGACCAGGACGATATTGTCCTTTCCGAACTGCCCGACGACGAGCTCGTCGAGCAGATGCACGACGATCTTTACGACGGACTTGCGGACGAGATCGCCGAGGGCACCGAAATACTGCTGGAGCGTGGCTGGGAGGCGAAGAAGGTCCTCGATGAAGCGCTCGTCGCCGGCATGAACATCGTCGGCATCGACTTCCGCGACGGCATCCTGTTCGTACCCGAGGTACTGCTCGCGGCCAACGCGATGAAGGCCGGCATGGCCATCCTCAAACCGATCCTGTCCGAAACCGGCGCTGAACCCGTGGGCTAGATGGTCATCGGCACCGTCAAAGGCGACATCCACGATATCGGCAAGAACCTCGTCGGCATGATGATGGAAGGCGCGGGCTTCGAAGTCGTCGATCTCGGCATCAATACCGACGCTGAAACCTACGTGGCTGCACTCAAGGAGCATCGCCCGGACATCCTCGGTATGTCGGCGCTGCTGACGACAACGATGCCTTACATGAAGACCGTCATCGAAACGATGGTCCAGGAAGGCTTACGGGACGACTTCATCGTGCTTGTCGGTGGGGCTCCGCTCAACGAGGAGTTCGGGGAGGCGATTGGCGCCGATGCGTATTGCCGTGACGCGGCGACCGCGGTCGAGGTTGCGAAGCAACTCGTCAGCGAGAAACGGGCTTCATGACGCGGCGCGGGCGGCGCGCGAAACGAACAGCGAACCAGGTTCGCCAGCTGCCGTGGCGCGACGTCGTCAATCCCTACGCCCCGTCGTCGGTTCTTGACGAACAGCAAGTCGATACGATCATTGAAACGGCACTCGGCGTGCTCGCCACGCAGGGC
>JAAUYK010061240.1_pt1 | contig 25109 bp, 19 predicted proteins | sample 7278021 | NCBI WGS metagenome assembly JAAUYK01 (sample SAMN14350223, study PRJNA611818) | marine sediment metagenome | isolation source: surface marine sediment (1.8m) | place: French Polynesia: Moorea | collected 2018-08
ACATCACCGAGCCCACGACGAGCACGCCGGCGACGAGGCCGATGATGACCGATCCCATGATGGTGACGGTGTCCGCGCCGGCCGTGATGCCCACCAGGCCCGCCAGGATGCCGTTCAGCGCCATGCTGAGGTCGGGCTTCGAGAAGGCGACCCAGGAGGTGAACATGGCCGCGATGGCGCCTGCGGACGCCGCCATGCTGGTGGTGACCAGCGTGAAGGAGGTGAGCTCCGGATCGGCGCTCAGCACCGAGCCGCCGTTGAACCCGAACCAGCCCAGCCACAGCAGGAAGACGCCGACGGCCGCCAGCGGCATGTTGCTGCCCGGGATCGGGGTCATCTTGCCCCCGACGTACTTGCCGAGACGCGGCCCGAGGAGCCACGCCCCGGCCAGGGCGCCCCAGCCTCCCACCGAGTGCACCAGGGTGGAGCCGGCGAAGTCGTAGAAGCCCATCGCGTCGAGCCAGCCGCCGCCCCACTTCCACGAGCCGAGGATGGGATAGACGACCGCCACGAACACCAGGGTGAACACCATGAAGGAGGGGAGCTTGATGCGCTCGGCGACGGCGCCAGAGACGATGGTGGCGCAGGTCGCGGCGAACATGGCCTGGAACAGGAAGTCGGTCCAGTAGGTGTAGCCGCCGTCCGCGTACGCGACGGTGTTGCCCTCGGGTCCCGTGCTGATGCCGAAGCCCCCGAACCCGAACCAGCTCCCCAGGCTGAAGTCACCCGGGTACATGAGGTTGAAGCCCATGAGGGCGTAGGTCAGGATGCCGATCGAGATGATGAACGTGTTCTTGAACAGGATGTTGGTCGTGTTCTTGGCTCGGGTCAGTCCCGACTCGAGCGTGGCGAACCCCAGGTGCATGATGAACACGAGGCCTGCGGCCAGCATCATCCACACGTTGTTCGCGACGAACGTTCCCGGCGAGACGCCGTCGTCCGCCAGGGCAAGGCCGGGCAGCAGGAGTCCCGCCGCCAGGACTGTTGCAAAAGCAATGCGCTTCACGTGGTGTCCTCCAATGCGATCCAGATAGAAGGGGGAGTCCCCGTCGGGGCCGAGCGCTGCCCTGCGCCCGCCCTAGCGCCGGCGGGCTCACCCGAGCTCGCCCCGACGCGTGCCCCCGCCCTGAGGCAATGATCGTGCCAAGGCGCCCCGAGCCGGCGGGCCGCGCTCCCGGGCGCCCGGCAGGCCCGTAACAGCCCGAATGTGCTCGAGAAGGCACATACGGGCCCGTATCCCTGCGGCGTGGGTCCCGGGCGCTGCCCGCTGCCTAGGCACTCCCTGCTCAGTGGAGAGGCCTCCCGGCCCCCGCGGGCGGGTCGATCGTGCTAATAAGTGCGCGTTTGCGCTGGGGTGGGTACGTCGCGAGCAGATCGGCACAGCCGTTGCTTAACGCGAGCACGTCCTCGACACGGGACCGTCAGTCTCCGTGCATCGAGCGTGCACAGGGGGGCAGTGGTCCGGGCCCTCGGGGCCGAGGACGGACGACTGAAGGAGGTCACGATGACAGTTACCAAGTGGCTCGCGATGGTCGCGGGTCTGCTGGCTTGCGTCGCATTGCCGGCGATGGCGGAGGAGGACCTGGAGTCCGAGCTCGCCAGGATGCGGAAGGCGATGGAGAGCCTCGAGGCCAAGGTCGAGGCGCAGGAAGAGGAACTCGAGCAGCAGGGCGAGCTGCTCGAAGAGCACCAGAAGCTGCGACAGCGGGAGCTGCAGGAGAGCAGCTCGCTTTCGGGCCTTTCGTCGTTCCTCGAGACGGTCGAGGTCGATGGCTGGGTGGCCGGCAGCTACTGGTACAACTTCAACGATCCGACCGCCAATCCCAACTTCGACGACAACTCCGAAGCGAACCAGGGCGTGAACGGGGCCTTCTATCCGTTCCACGGGGACCACAACAGCTTCCAGGTGGACCAGGTCTGGTTCGGATTGGGCAAGCCCGCCACCGAGGAGAGCCGGGGCGGCTTCCGCTTCGACATCGTCTACGGCAACACGGCGGCATACCTGGGCAGCGGTGGGAGCATCAGCAGTGTCGCGGTCGTGGACGAAGACGGCGACGAGACCGGAGACACCGTCGACATCCGACGCCGCAGCTCCAACGACGGCGCCAACGACTTCTACATCAATCAGGCGTACGTGGAGTACCTGGCTCCGCTCGGGCCGGGGGTGAACATCACCTTCGGTAAGTTCGGGACGATCCTCGGCATGGAGGTCGCGCAGACGACGGCGAACTTCAACATCACCCGCGGCATCGTCTACAACCTGCTGCAGCCCATCGACCACACGGGCGTCATCATCTCCACCGAGTTCGACAACGGCTTCTACGTGAAGGGCGGCCTCGTGAACAGCGGCGACCTCTCGGTCTCGCAGCCCGACATCAACGACGAGAAGACCTGGATCGGCGGCGCCGGCTGGGGGACGGACACGTTCAGCATCTCCGGTGCATTCCTCTACGGCGCCGAGCGGGATGACGCGACCGCGGGCCAGGGCCAGAAGAACTACACGCTCGACTTCATCGCGTCGTGGGATCCGAACGACATGATCTCGACCTACATCAACTTCGACTACGTGAGGGGACAGGACAAGGCGTCCAAGACCGGGGACGCGTGGGGCATCGCCTGGGCGACCCGCGTCCAGGCCACGGAAGATCTGGGCACGGCGCTGCGCGTCGAGTACGTCGAGGACAACAAGAACTTCCTCGGCCTCGTCGGAGAGAGGGACAGCCAGGTCTACGCGGTCACGGGTACGGTCGACTACGCGCTCACCTCGAACCTGATGGTTCGCGGCGAGGTGCGGTTCGACCACGTGAAGGAGAACCGGCAGGGCAACCTGCGCGAGTTCCTCGACGACAGCTTCAACGGCAACAGCTCGCAGGTCGTGGCGGGCGCGGAGGTCGTCTACACCTTCTGAGCCGGGCCGAGAGCCGGCCCAAGGCCAACGGGCGCGGTGCCGATCTGCTCGGCACCGCGCCCTTTTCTTGTGCTCCGCCGACCCGGGCGGAACGCGAGCGGAGTCGCGAGCACTGCAGAACGCGGGCGGCCGACAGGCCGCCCGCGTTCACAGCGAGCCGTACGCGAGCGAATGCTCTCTGGAGCTACGCCTCGCGCTCGACCGGAGCGGGAACCTCGCGCAGCGTTCGCGCGTCCCGGAGCGGGCTGCCGCCGCGCGAGAGGGTCCAGGAAGGCACCAGGCCCAGCTTCTCCATCTTGGTGTACAGCGTGCGTCGGCCGATTCCGAGCGCGCGCGCCGTCGCGGAGCGGTTGCCGCGGTGCTCGCGCAACGCCTGTGCGATGCGCCACGCTTCGGCGAGTGCCACCCACTCGCGGAGTCCGAGCGCGGGCTTCGGGCCCCCGCGCGCCAGTCGCTCGAGATCCTCGAGGCGCAGGTCCGAGACGCGCTCCTCGAGGTCCGTCAGATCCAGGTCGGGTTCCAGGTGCATAGTGCCCCTCGTCGCGTCCATGACGAGCCACCTCCGATGCAAGAGACGTTCCCGAAATCTCTACCTCGAGCGAATCCAACTACTTACGGCTCGAGCTGCACATCCGGAGCCGCTCCACCTCCCTGGTTTGCCGGCTCGTTGGGCAGCCCTGCCCAGGGCTCGGGCACTCGCCCGAGCGCTTCACTCGATGGAGCCGAGCCTCAGTCCAGCCCGAGGACCTGCTCGATGCGGTAGCGGCCGGGGGCGCGGCCGGCGAGCCAGGCGGCGGCCCGTACGGCTCCGCGCGCGAAGTGGTCGCGGGTCTGGGCGCGATGGGTGAGCTCGAGACGCTCGCCGCCACCCACGAAGAGCACCGTGTGCTCACCCGGGTTGTCGCCGCCGCGCAGGGTCTGGACGCCGATCGCACCCGACGGCCGGGCTCCGATCTCTCCGGCGCGCTCGAGCACGATTCGCTCCGCTGCGCTCTCTCCGCGTCCCTCCGCCACGGCCTCGGCCAGGCGCAGCGCCGTTCCGCTGGGGGCGTCCCGTTTGGCGCGATGGTGCAGCTCGACGATCTCGGCGTCGTAGAGCGCCGCTCCGAGGCGCGCGGCGGCCTCGCGGGTGAGCCAGGCCAGGACGTTCACCGCCACCGAGAAGTTGGGCGCGTGCAGGAGCGGAACGCGCTGTGACAGGGCATCCATCTCGGCGCGCTCCGCCTCGGAGAGGCCCGTGGTGCCGCTCACGAATGCGACGCCGGCCTCGGCCGCCTCCCGAAGCGCGGTCATCGCGGCGGCCGGCACCGAGAAGTCGATCGCGACCTGGCAACCCTCGAGGGCGCGCTTGGGCTCGTCCACCAGGCACACGCCCTCGGCGAGGCGCTCGCCGAGGGCCGGGCAGGTGGACCCTTCGAGCGCGCCGCCGAGCCGCAGCGTCGCCTCGTCCTCGAGGGCGGCGCGAACGCGCTCTCCCATGCGGCCGAGCGCGCCGACCACCGCCACCCGACGCACTTCCGCCATCAGACGAGACCGAGCTCCTTCAGCACCACCTGGAGCCGCTCCCGGTTCGGCTCGCTCAGGCGGACGAGGGGCAGACGGATCTCGTCCTGGACGAGACCCATCTGGTACAGGGCCCACTTGAGCGGGATGGGGTTGGTCTCGCAGAACAGCGCCTCGAAGAGCGGCAGCAGTCGGTAGTGGCAGCGGCGCGCCTCGTCCACGTCTCCCGCTCGGAAGGCGCGGACCAGGGCCACCATCTCCGAGGGCGCCACGTTCGAGGTGGTGGAGATCACGCCGCGGCCTCCGATCGCCAGGAGCGGCAGCGTGATCGGGTCGTCGCCCGAGAGGACGGCGAAGTCCGACGGACAGCGCGCGATCACCTGGGACATCTGCGCGAGGTCGCCGCTCGCCTCCTTGACGCCCACCACCTGCTCGATGTCGGCGAGGCGTGCCATGGTGGTGGGCAGGATGTTGGAAGCCGTCCTGCCCGGGATGTTGTAGACGATCAGCGGGAACGCGGTGCGCCTCGCGATCTCCGCGAAGTGCTCGACGAGCCCCTCCTGGGTGGGCTTGTTGTAGTAGGGCGAGATGAGCAGCGCGCCGTCGGCCCCGGCTTCCTTGGCGTGCTGGGTGAGCTCCACGGCCTCGCGGGTGTTGTTGGATCCGGTGCCCGCCACCACGGGGACGCGCCCTCGCGCGGCCTGGACCACGACCTCCACCGCCCTGCGGTGCTCGGCATGGGAGAGGGTGGCGGATTCCCCCGTGGAGCCGCAGGGAACCAGTCCGTCGACGCCCGCCGCGATCTGTCGCTCGACGAGCTCCTGCAGCGCCAGCTCGTCGATCTGGCCGTCGCGGAAGGGTGTGACCAGCGCGGTCAGGACTCCTTCGAACACGCTCGATCCTCCTCGACCCGTAGCCGTCCGGTGAAGACCTCGGAGGCCGGCCCGGTCATCTCCACGGGTTCGTCGTCGGCGGGCCAGGAGATCTCCAGCTCGCCGCCCCGCAACGCGACGCGAACGCGGCGATCGACCCGGCCCAGCAGCATGGATACCACGGCCACCGCGCAGGCACCGCTGCCGCAGGCGAGGGTCTCGCCCGTGCCCCGCTCCCAGGTGCGCTGCCGGATCCGGTCTCGCGAGACCACGCTCACGAACTCGACGTTGACCCGGTTGGGGAAGGCCGGATGCTGCTCGATCCGAGGCCCCAGCCGTTCGACGGGGGCGCGCTCCGGGTCGTCGACGAAGAGCACGGCGTGGGGATTGCCCATGGAGACGCTGGACACGAGCACGGACTCCTCCTCGAGATCGAGGGGAGCCTCGAGCACGGGGCCGTCTCCGTCGCCGAGCCGGGTCGGGATCTTGGCGGGGGAGAGGATCGGTCGGCCCATGTCGACCGTCACCCGGTCCGGGCCGGCCCAGCGGGGCCGCACCACGCCGGAGAGGGTCTCGACCCCGATCTCCTCCTCCCGGGTGTGCCCGCGGTCGCGCACGTACTTGAGGAACGCGCGGATGCCGTTCGCGCACATCTCGACCTCGGAGCCGTCGGCGTTGAAGATCTGCATCCGGAAGTCGGCCCGCTCCGAGGGCCGCACCACCAGCACCTGGTCGGCTCCGATGCCGAAGTGGCGGTCGCACAGCCGTCGCGCCAGCGGCGCCACCGGGGGCAGCGTCTCCCGGATTCCGTCCAGCACCACGAAGTCGTTGCCGGCACCGTGCATCTTGGTGAACGGGAGCTCGTGGCTCATCGCGCTCGCCCTTCCTTTCCGTCCTCGTCTACGGCTCGCTCCTCGTCGTCCTCCGCCGGGGCGGCGGGCTGCTCGGCGGGAGGACGCCGGGGTCTCTCCGGAGGACCGTAGCGACCGCAGCCCGCCAGCAGCACGACGCCCAGCAGCAGCGCGGTGGCGAGCCGAGAGGCCCCCCGCCTCCGCTGCCCGGTCACGACGCTTCCTCGCGGTCCAGCTCCGCCAGGCGCGCGCGCAGCGCCGCACCCGCCTGGCCGAGCGCCTCGGCCACGCGACGCCGAGCGGTTCCACCGGGCAGATCGCGCTCCTCGAGGGCGCGCTCCAGGCTGAGCAGCTCGGAGGCCGACGCGGGGAAGGCGGGGTGGAACGCGCGGAGGTCTTCGCGCGAGAGCGCCCGCAGGTCCTCGTCCTTCTCGACGCAGTGGGCGACGACGCGCCCCACCGCCTCGTGGGCCTCGCGGAACGGGGCGCCCTCGCGCACCAGCGCCTCGGCGAGGTCCGTCGCCAGCAGCATCGGATCGCCCGCCGCGGCCTGCATGCGCGCGGCGTTCACGCGCAGCGTCGCGACCGCGCCGGCGCCGACCTCGAGGCAGTCGCGCAGGGTGGCGGCGGTATCGAACACCGGCTCCTTGTCCTCCTGCAGGTCCCGGTTGTAGGTCAGGGGCAGCCCCTTCAAGACCGTGAGGAGCGTCACCAGATTGCCCACCGCCCGTCCCGCCTTGCCGCGTACCAGCTCCGGCACGTCCGGGTTCTTCTTCTGGGGCATCAGGCTCGAGCCCGTCGAGTACGCGTCGGAGAGCTCGACGAAGCCGAACTCCGCGCTCGACCAGATCACCAGCTCCTCGGCCAGCCGCGACAGGTGGACCATGGCGATGGCCCCGGCGGCGAGGAACTCGAGCGCGGCGTCCCGCGAGGCCACGGCGTCCATGCTGTTGCGCGAGGGACCCGCGAAGCCCAGCTCGGCCGCCGTCGCTTCGCGGTCGAGGGGCAGCGTCGAGCCCGCCAGCGCGCCGGATCCCAGTGGCGAGAGCGCGAGCCGGCCCGTCAGGTCTCGGAAGCGCGCCGCATCGCGTCCGAACATCTCGACGTAGGCGAGCCAGTGGTGGGCGAGGCGCACCGGCTGCGCGCGTTGCAGGTGCGTGTAGCCCGGGAGGACCGTGTCGAGGTGCTCCTCCGCGCGGTCCAGCAGCACCTGGCGCAGGCCGTGCAGGCCCCGCTCCGCAGCCCGCCCGGCGTCGCGCAGGTAGAGGAGCAGGTCCGTGGCGACCTGATCGTTGCGGCTGCGCCCCGTGTGGAGGCGACCCGCTGCGGCGCCGATCCGGTCCCGCAGCCGCGCCTCGATGTTCATGTGGACGTCTTCGAGGGCGGGGTCGAAGCGGAAGCGTCCCGACTCGATCTCGTCGCCGATCTCCGCGAGCCCCTCGAGCAGCGCCGCCTCGTCCGCCTCGGAGACGAGTCCGGCTCGGCGCAGCATGCGCGCGTGGGCCGCCGAGCCCCGCAGGTCGTACCGGGCCAGGGCCCGGTCGAAGTGGACCGAGGCCGAGAACCGCTCCACCGCGGGGTCCGTGTCCTGGCGGAAGCGTCCGCCCCAGAGCTTCGACGGAGCCGAGGCGGTCGCGTCCCGGCCCGCTGCCTGCGGCTGCCGACCGGTCTGCTCCCGGCCTTCCGCGTCCGCCTTCGGGTCCGGGTAGGGGGCGCCCGTGTCGCCGGCTTTCCTCTCCGAGTCCGCCATACGGGAGAAAGTCGGAGAGTCCAGGGGCCCCCGCAAGCCCGTTTCCTTTTTACTAGCCTTGGGTTCGACGGGAGGGGAGGGGGTTCGGTTTGCCGCGATCCCGGTCCAGGGCGCGTCGCCCGCGGCGCCGCTGGCCGCGCGTGCTGGGAGTGCTGGTCGCTCTCGGCTCGTTCGCGTTCGGCTTCGTGACGGCCGGCTGGCTCGCCGGGCTCGACCGGGTCGTGCGGGCCCGCTTCGAGGGGCGACGCTTCCAGGTGCCCACCCGCGTCTACAGCGCGCCCTCGATCCTGTATCCCGGCCTCGACTGGGAACGATTCGACCTGCGGGGATCGCTCGACCGCCTCGGCTATCGCGAGAGCGAGACCGCGAAGGCGTTGCCTCCCGGGCGCTACGCGTGGAGCCCGCATCGGGTTCGCGTCCACCTGCGGGCCTTCGAGCACCCGAGTCGGCCCGAGCCGGCCCGGGACGTGGTGCTGCGGCTCGCCGGCACGCGGATCGCGGGGATCCGGGCCGTGTCCAGCGGGCGCTCGATCGGCGCCGTGCTGCTCGAGCCCGAGCCCATCGGGGCCTACTACGGACCGGACCGCGAGCAGCGCGAGCTGGTGCGGGTCGAGGAGGTCCCCCGCCACCTCGTCGACGCGGTGCTGGCGGTCGAGGACCAGCGCTTCGAGACCCACGTCGGCATCGACGGGCGCCGCATCGTGGGCGCGCTGCTCGCGAACCTGAAGGCGGGCCAGATCCGCCAGGGCGGGAGCACCCTGACCCAACAGCTGGTGAAGAACTTCTTCCTGACCCCCGAACGCACCTACCGCCGCAAGCTCCAGGAGGCCGCCATGGCCCTGCTGGTGGAGGCCCGCTACGACAAGCGCGCGATCCTCGAGTCCTACCTGAACGAGATCTACTTCGGGCAGCGCGGCGCGACGGCGGTCCACGGCGTCGGGGAGGCGGCCCGGCTCTACTTCGGGAAGCGCGCGCGGGACCTGAGCGTCGCGGAGTCCGCGCTGCTGGCGGCGATCATCCAGAGCCCCAATGGGATCTCCCCGCATCGCGATCCGGAAGCCGCCACCCGACGGCGCAACCTGGTCTTGAGGCTCATGTTCGACCAGGGTCGGGTGGATCGCGCCGAGCTCGCGTCGGCGCGCGCCGAGCCGATCTCGCTGGCCGCGGTGACGCCCGACGCCGGCGACGCGCGCTACTTCCTCGATCTGCTGAGGCGGCAGCTCGGCGAGAACTACGAGTCCGAGGCGCTCCAGGTGGAAGGCCTGCGGATCTACTCGACGCTCGACGGTCGCCTGCAGCGGCTCGCGGCGGCTGCGCTGCGCGAGGGGCTCGAGCGGCTCGAGCGGGACTACCCCGCGCTCGGCAGCGACGAGCCCCGGAGCGCGCTCCAGGGCTGCATCGTGGCGCTGCGCCCCCAGACGGGGGAGCTGCTCGCCATGGTGGGGGGGCGCGACTACCGCATCTCCCAGTTCGACCGCTGCACCCAGGCGCGGCGCCAGACCGGCAGCGTGTTCAAGCCGTGCGTGTACGTGGCGGGTCTCGAGCCCGATGACGCCGGGCCGGCCATCACGCTGGCGAGCTTCCTCGACGACTCGCCCCTCGAGGTCCCGACCCCCAGCGGCCCCTGGCGGCCCCAGAACCACGACCACGCGTTTCACGGCGAGGTCCCGGTGCGCGAGGCGCTGGAGCGCTCCTACAACGTCGCGACGGCGCGTCTGGGCCAGCGGATCGGGATGGATCGCGTGGCCGGTGTGGCGCGCCGCCTCGGGATCACGAGCCCGCTCCCCGAGGTACCGAGCCTCGCACTCGGGACGGCCGAGGTCGCGCCGATCGAGCTCGCGCGCGCCTACGCGACGCTCGCGAGTGGAGGCGTTCGTCCGGACGTCCAGACCACGGAGGACGTGGTCGACGCCGAGGGCCGCGTGCTCGAGCGGCGCAGCCTGCGCTTCGAACGTGTGCTCGACCCCGGCACGGCCTTCCTCGCCACGTCGCTGCTCGAGGGCGTCGCGGAGCGGGGGACGGCAGCGGGGGTGCGCCGCACCGGCCTGCGCGGACCGGTCGCGGCCAAGACCGGAACCACCGATCACGAGCGCGATCTGTGGCTGGTCGGCTTCACGCCGGATCTGGTCGCGGTGGTCTGGGTCGGGTTCGACGAGCCGCGCAGCGTCGGCGTGCCGAGCAGCGTCGGGGCCCTTCCGATCTGGCGCCGCTTCGTCTGGGACGCCACCGGCGGCGAGGCGCGCGGGGCCTTCCTGCGCCCGCCGAGCATCGAGCGTGCCGACGTGGAGCCGGCTACGGGAGCCCTGGCGCTTGCGGGCTGCCCCGAACGGCGCCGCGAGTACTTCCTCACCGCGACGTTGCCAGAGCGGGTCTGCCCCAGTGGGGAGGTGGCGGATGCGGATCCTCCGCCGCGGCGTCGGCGAGGGCTGATCGAGTGGCTGCGCCGGCAGCTCTGAGGAGCGCGCTGCGCGCGAGCCGGATCGCAAGGACCCGGAGCCTCGCCCGTCTCGCGCTCGCGATGCTCCTCACCACTCTGGCCTGCGTGGCTCCCCAACGCGGGCCGCGTCCGGAGGGCGCCCCGCTGCGTCTCGGCGATCTCTCCCACGCGGGGGATGCGCGGCGTCGCGCCTCGCTCGAGCTGGTGCTCGATGGTCTCGAGGCCGACGCGGCGGGACGCTTCCAGCTCGCAGCGAGCCGCTACGAGCGCGCGATCCAGGTCGATGCGAGCAACCCCTACGCCTACCTCGCCCTGGCCCGCCACAGCGTCGACGCAGGCGAGCCCGAGCAGGCCCTCCAGCTCCTCGACCAGACCGAGCTGTTGCTCGAATCCACGGGCGCGCCATCCCCAGGGGCCAGCGCGCATCTCGTCGGACTCCGCGGTGCCGCACTGCTCGCTGCAGGACACGCTCGCGAGGCGGAGCCGTGGCTCGACGAGGCGCGCCTGCTCGCGCCGGACGTATGGGGCGACGGCCGACTCTCACCCGAGGAGCTTCGATAGCTCGCCGATAGCTCCCCGTACGCCCGTATGATAGGTTCGATCGCCATCATGACGCCCAAGCTCCGCGTCGGGCTGCTCGCGCTCCTCGTGAGTCTTCCGCTCGACCAGCTGACGAAGATCCTGGTCGACGCGCAGCTCGGCTATGCGGATCGCATTCCGGTCATCGAGGGGTTCTTTTACCTCACCCATGTGAGGAATCCCGGTGCGGCGTTCGGGCTGCTCGCCGACGGAGACGCGACGTATCGGCTGGCGTTCTTCATCTCGATCTCGATCGTCGCCATCTTCATCGTGTTCTCGTTCTTCCGACAGCTCGCCCCCGGGGATCGACTCTCTGCACTCGCACTGGGACTCATCCTCGGCGGCGCCGTCGGGAATCTGATCGATCGCATCTTCCGCGGCGAAGTCGTGGACTTTCTCCACATCGTCCTGTGGGGCGGCTACTCCTGGCCGGACTTCAATCTGGCCGACAGCTTCATCGTCGTGGGTGTGGGGATTCTCGTCTTGGAGCTGCTCGCAAGCGAAGGCGAGCAGCGCGCAAGCGCGCCCGGCGAAGGCTCCAATTCCTGACTGCGCCAGCGCCGACCGGGCGCTGATTTTTTTTCGAATCGCGCACTCGGGACGAGCGCGACGGAAAGCGTTTCTCCGTCGGGAGCGTTGCCGTAGGGTCGAATACGCATTCGTGTGACGCCCCGAGAAGAGTGCACTCGATTCGCTTGACACCCTTCGCGCTACTGCGATAGATAGCTGCGTCTCCTGACAGCAGCTCGTCGTCGCGAGCTCGCAAAACCGCACGAAATCGATCGAATCGAGCTCAAGGGTCGTGCCGCATCCGGTACGCGGTCAGTGCCCACTCGGGACGCAACCCGTGCCCAATCGGGACGCAATCGGACATGCGAATCTGGTCGATGGCTCTCGCGATGGCTCTGACGGCAGCCCCGGGGAAGAGCGCCGTGCGTCGCAGCGATTGCGGGGATCGGAGCGACCGCTGCGGGCGTCGGGGACGGGTTCCCCGCCGGCTTCCCTGCGGGAGCGAGCGGTCCGCACGGGACGCCGGCGGCGCGAGGGGTTGAGGACTCAGGCGGTGAAGAAGCCGAAGAGCGAATACTCGATCCAGACGGTCGGCAACGCGCTTCGCCTGCTGAAGGCTTTCCAGGACGAAGCCGAGATCGGCGTGACCGAGCTGTCGCGTCGACTGGGACTCCACAAGAACAACGTCTTCCGCCTGCTCGCGACGCTCGAGGAGGAAGGGTTCGTCGAGCAGAGCCCGTACAGCGACCGCTATCGCCTGGGTCTGAGCACGCTGGAGCTGGGCCAGGGCTTCTGCCGCGGTCGCAGCCTCCTCGAGCACGCGCCGAGCATCCTGCGGGAGCTCTCCCGGGCGACGGGCGAATCCTCCCACGTGGCGGTCCTCGACGAGGTGGGCTTCGAGGTGGTCCACCTCGACGGCGTGGCGTCGGATCAGCTGGTGCTGGCCGCGCTGCGGGTGGGCCAGGGCCTGCCGGTGCACTGCACGGCCCTCGGCAAGGTCCTGTTCGGGTGCTCACCCGAGCACGTTCGCCAGGCTTACGACCGCACCGTGGTGGCCGACCGCCCTCTGCCCGGCCTGACGCGCCACACCATCGTCGATCCGGACAAGTTCTTCGAGCATGCGCGCACCGTTGCGGGTCAGGGCTTCGCGATCGACTTCGAGGAGTGTGCGGACGGCCTCGGCTGCGCGGCCGCGCCGGTCCACGATGCCTCGGGCCAGGTGGTGGCGGCGCTCTCGGTGTCCGCTCCGACGCGACGGGTCGACCGAGACGCGCTGATCGGAGCTCTCTGCCCCGAGGTCATGCGCGCCGCGGGCCGGCTCTCCCGCGAGCTCGGGCACAGCGCCTGACGCCCGGGTCGCCCCGGCTCTGGTTGCCGCCTCGCAACCGGTCGCTTAGCCTCGAAGCTCCGGGCGATCGGGCTCCCGCGCGGTCTCCTCTCTCGCGGCGCGCCCCGTCGTTTCGTCGCGTTCGTAGGGGGCCTCGGCGTCGCAGGAGTCACCGGAGTCACAGGGGTCACCGGAGTCACCGGAGTCACCGGAGAGGGCGGTCCATGCAATTCAGCCTCAGCGACGAGCAGCTGGCACTCCAGCAGACGGCGAGACGCTTTGCGCGGGAAGAGATCGCGCCCGTCGCCGCTCAGTACGACCAGAGCGGCGAGTTCCCGAAGCACCTCATCGAGAAGGCCTGGGAGCTCGGGCTCTCCAACACCGTCATCACCGAGGAGTACGGCGGCATCGGCCTGCAGTCGGTGGACGCCTGCATCGTGACCGAGGAGATTGCCTGGGGGTGCGCGGGGATCGGAACCTCCGTCATGTGCAACGACCTCGGACTGATTCCGATCGTGGTCGCGGGGACTGACGCGCAGAAGAAGGAGTGGCTCACCCCCTGCACGCAGCGCTTCATGCTGGTGTCCTTCTGCCTCTCCGAGCCCGCCGCGGGCTCCGACGTGGCGGGCCTCCAGCTCCAGGCGGAAAAGGACGGCGACGACTACCTGCTGAACGGCACCAAGTGCTGGATCACCAACGGGGGCGAGGCGGATCTGCTCACCGTGTTCGCCACCCTGGATCGCGACAGCCGCCACAATGGAATCTGCGCCTTCATCGTCCCCTCCGACACGCCGGGCGTCACCGCGGGCAAGAAGGAGGACAAGATGGGTCAGCGGGCCAGCGACACCCGCGTGATCCACTTCGACAACGTACGCGTTCCCAGCGCGCAACGACTCGGCGCCGAGGGCGAGGGCTTCAAGGTCGCCATGCGCACGCTCGACACCTCGCGACCGCCCATCGGCGCGCTCGCCACCGGGATCGCCCAGCGCGCGCTCGACGAGTCGATCGACTACGCGCGCGAGCGGAAGGCCTTCGGCTTCCCCATCGGGGGGTTCCAGGCCGTCCAGTTCATGCTCGCCGACATGGCGAAGGAAGTGGAGGCGGCGCGGCTGCTGACCATGCAGAGCGCCTGGATGGTGGACCGCGGAATGCGGGCCTCCAAGTACTCCTCGATCGCCAAGTGCTTCGCGACGGATGCCGCCATGCGCTGCGCCACCGACGCGGTCCAGATCTTCGGGGGCAACGGCTACACGAAGGAGTACCCGGTCGAGAAGCTCATGCGCGACGCCAAGCTGATGCAGATCTACGAGGGCACCAACCAGATCCAGCGACTCGTGATCGCGCGGGAGCTGCTGAAGGGCTGAGCCGCGTCGCGCGGCGCTGCGGCGCCCGGACGGGCAGCGTCCCGGCCGCCATCTATGCTACCCAGGAGAGCGGCCCAGCTGGCCCACCCACTGCGGGTTTTCCGCCACGTCGGTCCGCGCTCGCCCCGTGCCCGCGGCCGACGCGATCAAGAGATCCAGAGGTCCCCAGGTCTCCATGGACGCGACACTCCCCCGCTACTCCCTCGAAAACCCCCTCGCGCGCGAGTCGGAGACGCAAGCTCCGGCCCCTTCCGATCCGAAGGCCTCGTCGTCGCAGGGGATCTACGACCAGGCCGTCGCGCTGGCGACGGAGCTGATCGATCGGCCCCTGCGCGGCGGCGGCGAGGACCGGGTTCGGGTCCAGCACGCCAAGAACCGCATGACGGTCTGGGAACGCATCAAGGTCCTGACCGATCAGAAGCCCAACCTCCTGTTCCAGAACTGGGGGCCGCGGCTCGACGGGGCCTCGATCGTCACCGGCATCCTCGACATCGGCGGGCGGGACGTCGCGGTCTACGGCCACGACTTCACGCTGCGCGCCGGATCCATGGACGCCACCAACGGGGCCAAGCTGGCGCGTCTGATCTACCTGGCCGGCGAGCGCGGCATCCCGCTGATCGGCATGAACGATTCCGCTGGCGCCTTCGTGCCCGCTGGCGTCGGAGGGCTCGACGGCTACAGCGAGGCCTTTACCGCGCTGCGCAAGATCAGCGGCGTCGTGCCCAGCATCAGCCTGATGTTCGGCTACAACGCAGGCGGCGGCGCCTACCTGCCCCGCCAGGGCTCCTTCGTGATCCAGTCCGGCGAGACCTTCATCGGCCTCACCGGCCCCGGCGTGGTGAAGTCCGTCCTCGGTGAGGACGTGAGCGCCGAGGACCTGGGCGGACCGGGCGTGCACGGCATGAACGGGGTGGCGGACCTCACGGCGCCCGACGAGCTGGGGGCGCTGCGCACCGCGGTGCGGCTGCTCTCCTACCTCCCCGACGACAACCGCTCCAGTCCTCCCTTCAGCGAGACGTCGGATCCCATCGATCGCTTCACGGTCGAGGAGGACATCCTGTTCCGCAAGGCCTTCAGCACTCCGGCGGGCATGAACGCGCCCCTCGACATCACCCTGTACCTGCAGAACATCTGCGACCACGGCGAGTACTTCGAGCTCCAGCCCGCGCGAGCGCGCAACCTGATCACGGCCTTCGGCCGCATCGGCGGGCACGTGGTGGGGTTCGTCGCCAACAACTCCGCGGTCGCCTCGGGGCAGATCGACATCGACGCCGCCCGCAAGGGCACGCGCTTCATCCGCTTCTGCAACGTCTACAACGTCCCCATGATCTTCCTCGAGGACACCACCGGCTTCCTGCCCGGTACCGAGCAGGAGTCCGGGGGCATCATCCTCGAGGGCCGGCGCTTCCTGGATTCGATCATCGATCTCCGTACGCCCAGCATCACGCTCATCATCCGCAACGCCTTCGGCGGAGCCTACGCGAGCTTCAACTCGCACTTCGTCGGCGCGGACCTGGTGCTCACCATGCCCATGGCCCGCATCGCCGTGATGGGACCGGCGGGCAAGGACTTCGTCTACAAGGAAGAGATCCGGGCCCTCGACGCCTCCTACCGCAAGGACCAGGCGGACGGTGCGTCGGAGGAGGACGCCGCCCGCAAGCGCGACGAGGCGCTGGCCGCGCTGTCCGATCGCTACGAGGCGGAGCTGATGAACCCGAAGGAGGCCCTCTCCCTGGGCTCCGTCTCGCGGGTCGTGAGGCCGGGCACCAGCCGGCGGGTCCTCTCCCAGAATCTCAACTTCATGATTCGCAACTACACCCCTTCGCCCATGTCGGGTCCGCAGCGGGAGTTCGAGTAGTGCTGGACAAGAATCTGGAGCCCCGGGCCTTCCACGAGTGCAGCTCCGAGTGGCTGCGCTCGTTCCGACTCGATTCCATCAAGTGCCTCGTGGTCTGCCGCGGCCCCGTCCGCAAGGAGGCGTTCGAGATCTTCGATCGGATCGGCATCCGCGAGTACGGAATGCTGCTCTCGGAGAAGGACTCGGTCGTGTACCCGCGCTGCCTCGCACCGGAGCTGCGCGGCTTCCCGTACCCCTCGAACATCCACCGGGTACCCGACTACATGGGGGCGGGGCAGGAGGAGAAGCTCGAGCGCATCCGCGAGATCGTCCATCTCGCGGTCTCGCACGGCTACACGCACATCTTCGCCGGCTACGGCTTCATGGCCGAGGACGCCGAGTTCATCGAGGCCATCGAGGAGGCGGGCCTGGGCTTCATGGGCCCCTCCTCCCGCGTGGTGCGCCGGGCGGGGGCGAAGGACGAGGCCAAGAAGCTGGCGCGCTCCCTCGGGAACGCGGTCATCCCCGGGGTGGACAACGTCTCCGCGCGCGCGCTCCTGCGGCGCGAGAAGGAGCGCACCGGGCTCGAAGCGCTGGCGAAGCGGCACGGCCTCGAGTTCGCCTGGGACGCGGAGCTCTCGCCGGAGGACAACGCCGAGGCCCTGCTCCAGATCGGCTACGCGGCGACCACCGAGCTGGTCACCATCGAGGAGCTCCAGGCCCAGGCCGAGGAGGAGTGCCGGGTCATCTGGGCCGAGTACCCGGACAGCCGCATCCGCTTCAAGCACATCGGCGGCGGGGGCGGCAAGGGCCAGCGGGTCGTGGCGAAGGCGCAGGACGTCGCCGCTGCGGTGATGGACATCCTGGCCGAGTCCAAGGTGGTACAGCCCGGCTCGAACCGGAACTTCCTGATCGAGCTCAACCTCGAGAGCACGCGCCACAACGAGATCCAGCTGGTCGGCAACGGCCACTGGTCCATCTCGCTCGGCGGCCGCGACTGCTCGATCCAGATGCACGAGCAGAAGCTCGTCGAGGTGTCGCTCAACCAGGAGCTGCTCGACGCCGAGATCGAGCTCGCCAGCGGCAAGGCCGCCGAGATCCTCCGGGGCGACAAGGGCACGCTCGAGCGCATGGAGACGGAGGGCGCGCGCTTCGGAGAGGCGACGGGCCTGGACAGCGTTTCCACCTTCGAGTGCATCGTAGAGGGCTTCAACCATTTCTTCATGGAGATGAACACGCGGATCCAGGTCGAGCACGGCGTGACGGAGCTCGTCTACCGCATGAAGTTCACCAACCCCGACGACCCGGAGGAGTGGTTCTACGTCGAGGAGCTGATCGAGGCCATGGCGCTGCTGGCGGTCCACGGCGAGCGCCTGCCCCGTCCCGAGCGGGAGCCGCGCCACGTCTCGAGCGTCGAGATCCGCATCAACGCCACCAACCAGGCCCTGCAGCCCCACGCCGGAGGCCTGATCCGGGCCTGGTCGCCTCCCATCGAGGGCGAGATCCGCTTCGACCAGGGAATCGGCGCGCGCAATCCGGATACGGGCGCGTTCGTGTTCTACAACCTGGCTGGCGCCTACGACTCCAACGTGGCGCTCATTCTCACCGATGGGAAGGACCGCCACGACACCTACGAGCGCGTGGCGGAGATCCTGCGCCGCACCGAGCTGCGGGGCGACGACCTGCAGACCAATACTCCCGTCCACTACGGGATCATCAACTGGTTCCTGGGCAAGGGTGCGATGGGCGAGCCCGACACCCGCTTCATGAGCTCCTACCTGGCGGGCGTGGGCGCGCTGCAGCAGGTGGTCGACGACGTGGACCTGGAGGTCGCGCTCCAGGAGCTGATTCGGAGGCAGGAGGACCCGCAGGCCCGGAAGACGCTGGCCGCCAAGGAGACCCTGCTGGTACGACCCGTCGGGCGGCTGCTCGCGAATCCCCACGTGCTCGCGGGCTTCCTGGGCCGCTTCGAGGGCGTTCTCTGGGAGCGTCGCGGCAATCAGGTGCGCTTCGTCGAGAACCCGGTGCGCTTCCTCCGAGAGCTCTACCACTACCTCAACATGGACGAGCGCCCGAACACGCCGCCCTCGGAGAAGATCTGGCAGCACGATGACGAGCTGCTGCAGCGCGCGCTGGCCTTCTACGAGCGCGTCGAGGAGGTCGAGGGCCTGAAGGCCTGGGCCGACGTGGATGCGCTCTTCGAAGGCGAGCACGCCGCGTCGCTGTGCGGGGGCGACGAACCGCTGTGGCGCGCCTGCGTGGCGTCGCACCGCGGCTTCCAGATCGGGTCGGAGCTGCTGCTCATGATCCCCCGCATCGGGGTCGAGTCGGGCTTCTCGGAGATCTCGGTGAACGAGGCGCTGCGCGTCGTCTTCCCGGAGCGCTTCCTCGATCCGGCGGCCATGGCCGACAGCACCCACGCGCTGGCGCCGCCGCCCCGCGCCAGCTCCGACGAGATCGTGACGCCGATGGGAGGCACCTTCTACCCCCGCGAGGCGCCGCACCTGCCGATGCTCGTCGAGGTGGGTGACCACTTCGAGGAGGGCCAGACGCTGTTCGTCGTCGAGGTGATGAAGATGTTCAACAAGGTCCGCGCACCCTTTGCCGGCACCGTCACCGAGAACCTGATGCACGGACAGGAGGGCGTCGTGGTCCACAAGGGCCAGCCGATCCTCAAGATCGAGCCGGACGAGCGCATCGTCGAGGAGTCCGCGGAGGAGCGGGACGCGCGGCGGCGCGGCGTGACCCTGGGCCTCCTCTGACCCCCGGCCTGCCTCCGGCCGCGGCGCCGCGGCCGATCCTGCTCGACACCGACATCGGCAGCGACTGCGACGACGCCCTCGCGCTCGGGCTGGCGCTGGCCTCGCCCGAGGCGATCGATCTCGTCGCGGTCACGACGGTGTCGGGGCGGCCCGCGGAGCGCGCCCGCATCGCGGCGACCCTGCTCGGACTCGCCGGACGCCCCGACGTGTCGGTCCACCCGGGCGAGGCGGGCGGCCTGCTGCGGCCCGCCGAGCGCTACAACTGGTTCGGACACGAGGAGCGCTGCGTGGCCGACGCGCCGCCGGCGCCCATCGCCGCCGAGCCGGCTCCCGAGCGGATCGCGCGCGCCGCCCGCGAGGTTCCCGGGCTCGAGATCGTGATGATCGGTCCGCTCACCAACCTGGCCCGAGCGCTGGCGCTCGATCCGGAGCTGCCGCGTCGGGCCCGTCTGACGATCATGGGTGGGCACGTGCGCGAGGCGCGCATCGGCGACTTCTTGTGCCCACCGGGGATCGACTACAACCTCTGCTCGGATCCGGAGGCCAGCGTGGCGGTGCTGGGCGCGGGCTTCGAAACCACCCTGGTGCCCGCGGACGTGACGCTGAAGACCTGGCTGCGCGAGTCGGACCGCACGCGATTGGCGGAGGCCGGGACCGTGGCGGCGGAGCTCGCGCGGCAGGTCGAGCTGTGGAGTGGCCTCCAGCGTCGGATCTTCACGGGCATGGGAGGGACGATCGCGGACGACAACGCCGCCTTCCTCCACGACCCCCTCACACTGCTGGCGTTGATCGACACCTCGCCGCTTTGCTTCGAGTCGCTCCGGATCGTCCCGACGATCGAAGCCGGCGTGCTCCGCACGCTGGAGGTGGATCCGCGACTCGGCATCGGGTCCTCGCTGCGGGTGGCGACCCGGGTCGATCCGGCCGCGGCCCGCGAGGCGATCGTCGCGCGGCTCCTGGAGCTCTCCTAGGCTCTCCGCGGGCTCGGAAGAATGTCTAGATAATTTCTAGACAAATCTGCGACGTCTACTACCCTCCTCCTGCCAACTTCCAGCGAGCGCCGCGCCTGCCCGCGCGACGCGCCAGGAGGAGGAAACGATGCGCAGGGACCACCGGACCGAGCGCGGCATCACGCGCCGGGGCTTTCACCGGCTCGGCGCGGCGGCGTTGGTCGCAGCGGGGACCAACCTGCTGCCCGGACGAGCCGGGGCCGACTCCCGCGAGCTCGTGACGGAGCTCGAGGAGAACGCCGACCTCGTTGCCTCGATCAAGTACGTGAACGAATCGGAGGTGAAAGGGCAGCTCTGCAGCGGCTGCATCCTGTACCAGGCGGGCGAGAACGGCCGCGGCAAGTGCACGCTGTTCCAGAAGGGGCTGGTGAGCGAGAAGGGCTGGTGCCTGTCCTGGAACGCCCGACCTGCCTCCTAGGGGCCCCGTCGGCAAACCGACTTCACCGATCTCCACGCTGGCTCGCCGCCCGGGCGGGCGGGGCCCGGCGCGGAACACACAGCGGAGGAACGGAATGATGCGTCGGATCGCGGCCGCGCTCGCGGCACCGGCACTGATGTTGGCCCTCCACGGCCTCGGAGAGGCGGGGGCCGCCCACCACGAAGCGACCGAGTCCGGGTCGCTGCCCTCCATCGAGGCCAAGCGGCTGTCGGGAGGCACCGAATCGCTCGACCGCTACCGCGGTCAGGTCCTCCTCATCGTCAACACCGCCAGTCGCTGCGGATACACGCCTCAGTACGAGGGGCTCCAGGCGCTCTACGAGCGCTACCACGAGCGCGGCTTCACGGTGCTCGGCTTCCCCTCGAACGACTTCGCGGGCCAGGAGCCCGGCTCCGACCAGGAGATCGGCGCGTTCTGCCGTGCCAACTACGGCGTCGAGTTCCCCATGTTCTCGAAGGTCCGGGTCCGCGGAGCGGACGCCCACCCGCTCTACGCCCATCTCACGTCGCTGCCGGAGCCGGTCGGGGGTCCCGTGAAGTGGAACTTCCAGAAGTATCTGGTGGACCGCAGCGGCAAGGTCGTGGGACGCTACGCGCCGAGCGTTCGTCCCGAGTCGAGCGAGCTGGTGGCCGAGATCGAGCGGCTGCTCGCGGAGCCGGCTCCGGCGAAGACCGCGCTCCTCCAGCGGTGACCGGACGCCGCGTCGCGGTGGTCGGAGCCGGGATCGCGGGCCTCGCGGCTGCCAGGCGCCTGGCCCTCGCGGGCGCCGACGTGGAGCTATTCGACAAGGGTCGCGCCCCCGGCGGCCGGGTCTCGACCCGTCGCCACGGCGAGCTGCGTTTCGACCACGGGGCCCAGTACTTCACCGCCCGCGACCCGTCGTTCGAGAGGGTCGTGAGCGACTGGTGCGCGCGCGGCGTCGCGGCGGTCTGGGACGAGCGCGTCGCGGCGATCGGGAACGGCGCAGTGGAGCCCGCGCGCGGCGACGAGACCCGCTACGTGGGTGTGCCCGCAATGAGCGCCATCGCGCGGGACCTGGCGAACGGCCTGCGGGTGGCGTGCGAGCAGCGCGTCACCGAGGTGGAGCGAACGGGCGAGCAGTGGCGTCTGGCCTTCCAGAATGGGCCCGCGCGCGGAGGCTTCGATGCCGTGGTGCTGGCCACGCCGGCGCCCCAGGCGGCTCCCCTGCTCGCCGCGGTCCCCGCATTCGCAGACCGGGTGGCGCGGGTGACGATGCAGCCCTGTCACGCTGTCCTGGTCGCGCTCCCGAAGCCCCTCGAGGTGGATTTCGGCGGCGCCTTCGTCTCCAACTCCCCGCTGGCCTGGATCGCGCGCGACGCCAGCAAGCCGGGCCGCGCGAAGCGCGAGTGTTGGGTGCTGCACACGACGCCGGAATGGAGCAGCGCGCATCGGGACGACGACGCCGACGACGTCGCGGGCGCGCTCCTGGCGGCGCTCGGGGCCGCGCTCGGCCGCTCGATCCCCGATCCCCTCCACTGCACCACGCACCGCTGGCTCTTCGCGCGCAGCGCGCGGCCTCTCGGGGAGCCCTGCCTCTGGGATCCCCAGGTCCGCGTCGGCGTCTGTGGCGACTGGGCCTTCGGCGGCCGCGTCGAGAATGCCTTCCGCAGCGGCGACCTGCTTGCGGGTAGAATGCTCGCGGACCGGTCGCACTAGCGCCCGGGCCACCGGGCCACCGGGCCGGCCGGGCGCGACCGGCACCGGAGGATCGTCCACTTCGCGCGTCCGCGCTCCGCGCGTTCGAGGAGGGTCGCCATGGCGAGGATCCTGATTACCGGCGCGACGGCGGGCATCGGGCGCGTGACGGCGCTGCATCTCGCGGCGCTCGGCCACGAGGTCTTCGCGTCGGCTCGCCGCCGTGATGCACTCGAAGCGCTGGCCTCCGAGAGCGGTGGGCGGATCCGGCCCCTTCCCTTCGACGTGACCGACGCCGCCTCGATCCAGGCTGCCGCCAAGGAGATCGACGAGTGCACCGCTGGGTACGGGATCGACGCGCTGGTGAACAATGCCGGCTACGGCCAGGGCGGTCCACTCGAGCTGGTCTCGGACGCGGAGCTGCGCGCCCAGTACGACACCAACGTGTTCGGGCTGCTCGCGGTCACGCGCGCGTTCCTGCCCAAGATGCGCGAGCGGGGCTCGGGACGCATCGTCAACGTGGGCAGCGTGGCGGGTAGCCTCGCGCTTCCCTTCCTGGGCGCCTACGCCTCGACCAAGCACGCGCTCCAGGGCCTGTCGGAGAGCCTGCGGCGCGAGCTCCGACCCCACGGCGTGCAGGTCGTCGTGATCCGCCCCGGCGCGATCCGGACCGGCTTCGGCCGCGTCGAGGCAGAGGGGCTCGGCGCCTACGCGGGCCCCGGCTCGCCCTACCGCGCGCAGCTCGAGCGCTTCATGCCCTGGCACGCGAGGCTCCACCCGACCGCGCCCGAACCGATGGCGGTCGCGCGCGCGATCGCGCGCGCGGTCGGCGCGGCCCGGCCCCGGCCCTACTACGTCGTCCCGGCCCACAACCTCGCCGCCGTGTGGCTCCAGAAGCTGCTCCCCGCCACCTGGACCGATTGGATCCTCGAGCGCGTGATCGGCTTGAACGGCGTCCGCTGACGGGCACGGCCGCGGCTCGCGCGCGGGCTCCGGCCCGGCGGTGGTGGTCCGTGGCGACGACCCTCGCGAGCGGGGGACGCCGATTGCTACCCTCTTCCGGGCCCCGGTACCGCTGACCGTGAAGTTCATTACGAGCGAGCTCGCCTATCTGCTGACCCAGCAGGAGACCCGGCGCAATCTTGCGTCGCTGCTGAAGTACCTCGGCTTCATCACGGGCATCGTCGTCTTCTACACGGTCGTGTTCCACCTCATGATGATGCGAGAGGGCCAGGATCACAGCTGGCTCACGGGGCTGTACTGGACGCTCACGGTGATGAGCACCCTCGGCTTCGGGGACATCACCTTCAACAGCGATGTCGGTCGCGCGTTCAGCATCGTGGTGCTGCTCTCCGGCATCGTCCTGCTGCTGATCGTCCTTCCCTTCGCCTTCATCCGCTTCTTCTACGCGCCGTGGCTCGAGGCGCAGCTCCGGCTGCGCGCCCCCCGCGAGATCCCTCCGGACGTGCGGGACCACGTGATCTTCTGCCGCTACGACGACATCGCCGCCAGCCTGATCGAGCGCCTGGAGGAGCAGGGCACCCCGTACTGCGTGATCGAGCCCGACGCGACCAAGGCCGCCCAGCTGAAGGCCGAGGGCGTTTCGGTCGTGATGGGCGAGTACGACAGCAGCGAGACCTACCGGGCCGTGCGGGCCGCCCAGGCACTGCTCGTGGTGGCCAACCTGTCCGACACGGTCAACACGAACATCACGCTGACGGTCCGCGAGATCGCGGGAGGCGTTCCGATCGCGGCCTTCGCGGAGTCGAAGGACTCGATCGACGTCCTGGAGCTCTCCGGTGCCAACCACGTCCTGGACCTCAAGCATCGGCTCGGCCAGCACCTGGCCACCCGCGTCACCGTGGGCACGCCCCAGGCCCACCGGGTGGGGCGCTTCAAGGACCTGGTGATCGCGGAGTTCCCGGTGCACAACACACCGCTGGCGGGTCGCAAGGTCGGTGACTCGAACCTGCGGCGGCTCACCGGTCTGAACATCGTGGCCTACTCCGAGCGCGGGCGGCTGCTGCCGATCCGCGCGGACACCGAGCTCTCCGACTACAGCGTCGCGGTCGCGGTGGGGACCGACGCACAGGTGGACTCCCTGGATGCCCTGTTCGTCATCTACGAGCCCAACGAGAACCCGGTGCTGGTGCTCGGCGGCGGCAAGGTAGGCCGAGCGGTGTGTCGCGCGCTCCGCGAGCGCGGGGTCAAGGTGCACATCGTCGAACGCGAACCGAGCCTCCAGACCGAGCTCGCCAAGATCGGGGACCGGGTGTTCCCCGGCGACGCCGCGGACCTCGGCGTGCTGATGCAGGCCGGCCTCGCCGAGGCGCCGTCCGTGGTGCTCACCACCAACGACGACGCGACGAACATCTTCCTGGCGGTCTACTGCCGCCGTCTCAATCCGCACGCGCGCATCGTGAGCCGCATCACCCACGAGCGGAACCTGGAGGCCATCCACCGCGCGGGCGCGGAGTTCGTGCTGAGCTACAGCACCCTGGCGGTGACGTCGCTGCGCTCGATCATCCAGGGCCGCGAGCTGGTCCTCGTGGGAGAGGGCGTGGATCTCTTCGTCGTTCCGGTGCCGAAGAAGCTGACCGGTCTCACGCTCGGCGAGAGCGGGCTCGGGGCCCGGACCGGGCTCAACGTGGTCGCAGTTCAGAAGCCCGACGGCCCCGCGATGAATCCGGTGAGCGAGACGCTGCTCGAAGCGGAACAGGAGCTGGTGATGCTCGGCAACGCCGAGCAGATCGCGGAGTTCAGGAGGGTCTTCGCGTAGGGCCGCTCGGGCCGGGTGGTATACTGCGCTCCGCAGCGTCGGAACGCCCCATCCCGGAGGCCGTATGCGAAGACCCCGTCGCACCCCCGCAGCCGACCCGGTCGCTCGGGCCGACCACGCCAGTAGCCCCGATCGCGCCGCCGGCCCGCCGCGCGACGGCGAGCCCGGCGGCGAGGCGGGCGGTCTCAGCCGCCGCGAGTTCCTCGGTGCCACCGGGGCGGCCGCGCTGGGAATCGGCGCCCTCGGGATGCCGCCGGCCGCGCGCGCGGATTCCGGATCCGGGCCGCCGCCCTCGATCCGTCGCTATCGCGTGCTCGGGAAGACGGGCCTCGAGATCTCCGACATCGGCTTCGGCTCGGGGAACTGCCGCAGCGCCGCCCTCGTGAAGCACTGCTACGAGCGCGGCATCAACTACTTCGACACGGCCGAGATGTACCGCAGCGAGGGCTGGGCTCGGGGCGAGTACGTCGAGAACCTGATCGGCGAGGCGCTTCAGGGCGTGCGGGACAAGGTCGTCATCACCAC
>JAAUYK010001574.1_pt1 | contig 25051 bp, 38 predicted proteins | sample 7278021 | NCBI WGS metagenome assembly JAAUYK01 (sample SAMN14350223, study PRJNA611818) | marine sediment metagenome | isolation source: surface marine sediment (1.8m) | place: French Polynesia: Moorea | collected 2018-08
GTTGCCGCAAAAATAGCAGTTGCCGCATCGTGTGTATCCACACCATACCAAAGTTGATCTGAATTTGTCACTTTTTTCCACATACTTTTGTTGTGACGAGGATTCATTTTTTGTTTAGCCTCTTCTTGAGCTTCATTTGTTAAAAGAGAATAAATAACAAACTGATCTCCATCACAATCTCCACCTGTACGTGGTAAGTCCATAGGATTAACTTTAACAACAAATCCGTCTTCATCAACTCTTACATATGCAGACATCCAGCTATCTCTATTTTCGACAGGATCTCTTTTATAGATAACTACTTTTTCTCTTGTTATCTCTTTAGCTATTTCAATTAGATTTTCTCTTAATTCAGGCAATATTCCTCTAGGATTGTCTGAACACTTTTTGATCAATCTCTTAATATCCATAGTATCTGGAACAGTTTCTATCTTTAATTCTTCTTGAACCAATGGGATACTAGTTTTATCTTTATAAAGAATATGATTGATTGTAAAAGGTTCAAATAACTTTAGAATAGTTTGCCACGGAAGACCAATATAACCTAACTTTAATTCAGGATCTCCCGTGACAACTAATCTACCAGAATAATCAGTAACCTTCTTGAACATTCCTCCGCGAATTAGTCCGGATTTACCTTTAATACGGTTTTTAATCCAAGCGCTAATTTCTATTACATTTCTTTGTATGGAGGACACAATAGGTTCGGCAATATCTTTTGGTAAATTTTCAATAGTCGTTGCTATGGAATTAGTTTGATTAATTAAAGTATCGTACAATCTATTAATATCAGATGATTGAATTAGTGTCTTACCCGATGTTTTAGAAATCGTTATGTCTCTTATGCCCGCGGGAAGGACTAGTAATTTATCTGTCAAGACTAACTTGATATTCTTTTTCGTAAAATCAACCAGTTTCTTTTTAGCTGAATCTTTCTTAGCGTAGTAATCAAGATTTAGTTTTGGTAATACGCTTATGAAGAATACTAGTCCATCTCCGCCGCTTTCATCTTCAACAAGAATCTTTTCATTAGTAAGGACATAACTATTTTGTGCTTTGATACATTTTAAAAAATCTGGTGATATTCTGGTTACAATATTCCATGCTTCCGGGTGTATCACTTTGGTTTTTAAGTCAATATATCCAAAGCGAGTTCTTCTTTCAGTTGATCCCAATCTGCCGAATATATCCTCAGAAAATGGACCATTAACATCAATCTTATCACCAGTAGTGTATCTTCGAGTAGTTGAGACTTGCTTAATTCTTTTCTTTCTAATGAAATCATTAATATCCATTAATTTGGGTTGCATAATCTTCTCCGTTTAATAAAACCGACCAGTTAAACATTTATACCAAGGTCTATATCTGATCTTAATAGGTATTGTAATTGGTGTCCATTTATAACCCCGATGAAGATATCTTTTCCAAACACATATAGCATCTGAACTAGTTAACCAAACATCGAAGTTAATAGGACCTTGAAAAATAGTGTGTACAAGATTCTCAATAAAACACTTAACCTTGTTTCCCTCTGGTAGTCCTTCTCTAAGTTCATCTGTCATCTTTAATCGCCTTTGGAAATCTAATTTGATTAATAAACATCTGCATACCTTTTTCTAATCTTACAGGATCTCTGCCTTCCATCCACCATTTGTGGAAAGAATGAATCCATTGAAAATTATTCATAATCTTTTCCGTGTAATTCTTAAAGACAAACGGATATTTATATTCTAATGTTTTGAATAGTGGAGTCCAATTATTCTTCAATGTGTTAAAATTGTCCCACATTAGAAATTCATTAACTAATTCATAATCTTTAACAACATCTTTCATTACTTGGTCACATATTAATTGTTTAACTACATTTATATAACAATATACTCTTGTATCACAAAGGGCTTTATCACTATGTAAACAATTAATATTGTCAATAACAGATTCTAAAGAGTCAGGATATTTAATAATTTTATCCATATGTTCAACTAAATTATGATTATAATCAAACATATAGGATCCGTCTTCCATAGGAATGACACTTTCTAATTCTCTAATCTTAAATAATCCGGATACAAAATAATTAATAGTGTCATAAGATACTTGTACACTGGAGTTATGATCTTTTAAATAAACATCATTAAATAATCTTTGAAGAAAGGCCATATGGAATCGATCATGTATTCCATAAACGCCAAGTATATGAAGAATACTTTCCTCATTAAGATTCTTTTCATATACTAAATTTAAAAGTTTATAAAGCATACCAATGTAGGGACTAAACTTTATACCAGTTATCCCTCTTAATCCAACTAAACCACCAATAGCAAAATGTTTCAACTGTTCCTGACTAACCCAAAACTCATTATAAATATCTTTCCAAATATTATATTGTTCGTCTAATTTAAATTGCCAAACAAAGATAAGTTTATCATATAAGTTGGGCTGTTTATCTAAAACGTGTCTCATTAATTGATTAGACCTATAGTTCCTTTTGTAAAGATTAGAATATGTATTCACATCTGGATACTTAAGGAAAATAGGAATATCTAAAGAGAAAATATGATCACAATGAGTATCACAATACTTTTCGAGAAAATATGCGTAACACTCAATAAATGGATTAATGTTTTTTGGAGGAATGTCACCAACAATAATACTGTATCCTGCGGAATCTACGAACATTCTTTCGTTTTCGTAGAGGTCATCTTTAAATCTTTTTACTTCTATAGCTATTTTATCTATGGTATTAAAACCAAAATTCTCACTGGATAACCCATTGATTAAACTAAACAAATATGTATCAACATAAGGTCTTATTACATTCTTTGCGGTACCACGTAAAATGATATCACTTGTTGTGTGTACATATTTCATTCTTCATACTCGTTAGATTCTGGATAAGGTTCCTGGTTAATTCTTTCCTGTACCCAAGCTCTAACTTCTTCCTCATTAGAATCAATAGGGTAGGAATAAAGTACGTTTTGTCCGGGATCGAAATTTCGAATTTGTTCTAGTTCATCCTCATCAAACATGACAATAATAGGATGTTCTGAACTCTGTACGACTGCGTCTTTTCCAACTTTAACTATCATGTTCTTCGCCTCCACCTTGACTACAAAAGATTAAATCCATTATGTCTTCTGCCGCTTTGTTTCTTTTTTCCCAATCAATTATATCATATCTATCATGTAACAACATCGCAATATTAGCTACATAAGTTTGTCTAAAATCTTCGTCTGCTTTGAAAGCTTTACACATTTGCTCTCTAGCATTTCTAATTATTACTGGAAACGCACTATGATCTATTTCCATTAATTGAATATTCCTCGAATTTTTGTAGGAATTTTACTTCAGCAGTTTCAGGTGACCATAACATTGTAAACTTATAATCTAAAGGTTCAAGTTTACCAACTGTCCAATGTACAGGTTTCTTAAATAGCTGATGTCCTTCAGCTAACAATAATCTAGAATCAATTATATCAATATCTCTTGGATACGGAAACGGTAACCCAAAATTTGCAAAGATTTGAGCTTGTAGGTGATTCTCTAAATTTTTCAAACCTGGAAACATTCCTTTGATAGGTCTAGGAATATCTCCAATATATGCTTCTGCAGCATCATGCATTAATGCTGTTAATTTAAAAGGTCTTCTCATGTGTTCAGCAACAATACAACAATGTTGTGCTACACTATAGAAATGTTTACAATGTCCATTGAACCTACATAAATTTGAAAGGCTATGTGCAATATCCTCTATATTAAAATTTGTGGGTTCGTTAAGTCTGACATACTGGACAAACTTGCTTTCGAATGTTTCTATCCAATCTTCCGCTCCTTCTGCGTTGCACGATAAAACGGGTGCCTCGATCGCCATAACACTTCCTCCTGTGTGGATTGTTTCCACACCACTCATTATGTTTCAACCAAAATCTTTTCCAAGCACCATTACTAGCATTTCTTCTTGGAATTTTAGCACGATAGGAAACAGGAATCAATTCTCTCATACATGTTGTACAATGTGTATTTCTTGAAAAAGAAATTCGGCAGGTAGGACAAACCTTCTTTCTAGGTTTGACATACCACCATTCATAGTTTCTTTCCCAATAGCTGTTACTTCTTCGCCTTTTCACCGTATCTTGCTTTCTTATATTCAGGATCTGCTTTTCTAGGTTGAATTTCTTTAATACGTTCTTTTAATCTATCAATACAACTCTGAACAATTATTCTTCCTCTAGGAGCATTATATGTTAAATGTGCCGCTTCCATTATGGAATCAGCAAATAGGATTCCGAGTGTTTCTGGCCGCGTTCTCATTTTCCATCCATCTTATTTCTAAACATTTGTCTTAATGCTTCGTCACCGTGTCCCATTTTTAATAAAACTTTAGCAACATCACTATCAAATCTATCACCTTGCATATAAACAATATTGATCAATAAAAGTTTTGTTAACATTGAATTTTGGTCTCGAACTACTTTCATCAATGTTTTGAATTTTTTTCTAATGTTTTCTTCTGACATTTCGGCATTGTCAATATTGTCAATAAATTTGTTCAAACCTGTTATGTAAGATTGAGTCTTTGCTAGATTTTCAAACATAGCAGATAATGCTGTCTTTTTATCCTTCATAAACTCCATCATTAATCGAGACAACGGATCCACTATTCCTCCTTTTTACTAATCTCATTCTCAACATTGTAATGTTGTAAGGCCATTTCGACTTCAGACCTAGCTGTGTATGGACTATACAAATCGCCTGGAGTTAAATATTTTAAAGCGTTTTCTAAATGCTCCTGTGTCGACGCCATTAGTTTGGCCTTTCTTTTTCTACAGGTGTATCTCTTAATTCCTCTAACTGTTTTAGATTATGAATCTTACCCATTACATCTAACATTGACATAAATGCAGTCTCAAGATTTTGTGTAGATTTACTAACATTCTTTGCTGCATCACTAAAACTATTCGTTGCATTATGCATTGAGTTTAATGCTTTCTTCATAAATATAAATGAAATAGCAATACAGATTAATGTTATTATACATGAACCTAATGCTATACCTACAACGACTTCTGGAGTTAAGATTTCAAGAAAGTCTTCCATGCTATTTTCCTTTACAAGTCAATGGACTATCGTGTTTTAGTCCACGTTTTTTCATCTCTTTAACTATCCAACCATGTCTTTCTTCTATTAATGGTAGATAACTCTTAAAATGATCTCTTCTACATGAATAAGTATAAAATTTATGACTTGTATAGTGCATCGAATTCAAATCTTTATTACTGAGCCCTTTAATAAACTTTTCAGTTATTTTATCGTAGGGCATACCTTTAAGTATTTGAGACTTATATTTTTCTCTTCTTTGAAAATTTTGAAATTCTTTTGCTAGGGGGATCATATCTCACTCCTTTTATAGGTCCCCAATTGTTTTCTTCTTTTAATCTCATTGGATACTTCTTTTCTCAGTTTAGTGATACTTGGATGGAAAATTCGACCAATTCTAAATCCAGAACCTGTAAGATAATTCATTACAATAGTAAGTTTTCTATTCTCTGTTTTTCTAATTGGTCCTAAATACTTACGAATTTTTCTGACGTTTTGTTCTGGAGTCAATTTCCATGTACCTACTAAACTTTGTCTTAATTTTTGCCAATCGGGATCTTTAACAAGATCCCTCATGGCGGTTTTTTCAAACAAAAAATATATAGGTATCATGATTAGTATTTCTTTATATAAAGGTTAATATACAGTTGCATCATAAGCCCAGTTCGTAAGAAGCTGTCTTTTTACTGGCCTACAAGACATATCTCCTTGAGTGCATTCTTTTCTTAGGGCTCCGATAAATCTTTTGATTCCGTTGTGACGACCAATTTGTTTTTTATCAACGGTAGGATCTCTTCGTCCCAAATAGTATCTACAATACCATTCAAACCATCCTCTTAGATCGTTTCCGTATATCCAATTCTTACCTTTCCAGATACCTAATTTTTGACGACTTCTAACACCCATAAAGTTAACTTTAGGATTAGGTCTTTCCGGAGAAAGTTTTCCGTTTTTAAGAGCAGTTAAAAACCATTCTTTTGGAAACTCTAATATTTGATCGTTACAATACTTACCTTCAAACACTCCTCTTTCAAGCATTTGACGAGGAGTAAGTTCAGGGTTAAACTTAGGATCAAAATTTCTACCCACTGGTTCGGATAGTTTGTAAGAATAATTTGATTGCATTGTGTTATTAACATGTATAATCATACCAGGTCTAAATTTACTCTCCGGTGTACCATACATGTTTAATACTTTTAGCATAGTAGCCTTATTTAAATTTTCTTTTGTAATTACACGTGATTCAAATAGTGGTGTTAAGTGTATCATTTGAACTTACCGCCTTTTTTACGATAACACTTTGAGACCCACCAATTTGCAACTTGGGAGGGATATGTATCGAATTTTTGTTTTGCTTGAGCTACACAACTATCCCACAACTTCTGATTAACGGGAACTGAAGATTTGTGTTTACTTTTATATCCAGGTTTATATTCTTCTAATATTGGAGTGAGAGCTAACATAATATTCTCCTAGGGAGTCCATAAAGGTCCTGGGTTAACAGGATAATTATTTTCTATTTCTTGAATTAACTCTAATAATGGTTTCTTCTTTGGATGTTCTTCAGGTAGTTTTTTAACTGGACCCTTTAGCATATAAAATAGTCTACGTTTCTTCTTTTCTATGTTAAGACCTTCACTAAGAACCCAAAGATCATTTAATTTCTTCTCAAACCATTTTAACCAATCGGAATAAGGAACCTCATCTAATATTGTATTGATCCAAGGAGGTACTTCTCTTCTCTTCCATTCGTTGAAGTACGCTTTACCAATACGATAAAATAAACGGTAACAATCCCGACGATTTTCCGCAAAGGTATAAGCATAACCCATAGCTAATGGAGGATCGTAAAACTCTCCATCGGGAACAATATCTGGAGTAGGTTCCGGTAAACTTTTAGCAATACTAATACTTCTATGATCCTCTGTATGATCGAATCTGTATTTATATTCTTCACCTAAAGCCATACATAATTTATATAACCATCTCCAATTCTCAATATTTTCTCTAGTCCACCGAGAACTTTTATGTTTGGCCATATTCAATCTTATTCTGTATCCATAATCTATACCTTTTACTTGAAAGGCGTAGCTTAGCATTTCTGCATACTCATAACACATACGGACAACATGTCTGTCGTTATGTTGTTGAGCGCAGACTTGAGGATCTTTATCTATATAAAATATGTTCATCAACCACCTTTCTGCATTACATCTCCAACAGTTCTACTTTTTTCCCAGGTTTTACAAGCCCAATATCTAGGTTTCCATTTAGGTCCAGGATTGTCACATTTGTGACGAGCACGAAAGTTTTTACGGCGTTCATCATTGTCTCTTTTAATCTCTAAATTAGGATCACCAAAATGAACTTTGACAACCTTTCCGCTTTCGTTCTTTACATAAACCATATACTTCTTGGCCGCACGATCAGAAGCCATCGGTTTGTTTAATGTAGGAGTTTTACCTTCTTCAACTTCAAGAATAAATCCGTGTTCATCTTCATACAATACTAAATCATCAATTTCGAATAAATGTGAGACAGATAACATAATAATCACCTTCCCCTTAAATGGTAAGAATCTGGTCCGAACATGGTATTTTAATGGTTTTATAAACTATTGATCTTTTGCTTTGAACATAAAAAATTCTGCAGGTTTACCTCTTTGATGATTAATAATATGATAAACGCCAATTAATTTGGTACCACTAAATCTTACTGTTGCTGATCCTGTTTGTTCATTCCATTTAATCTTTTCAACTTTTCCTTTATCCCAAATCTTTACGCGACCGGCACCATATCCATCATCAATAGTACCTTCGAAATCGAACCATTCTAATGGATGTACAGGTTGTCTAATGATTAATATCTTTTTCTTTGTTCCTTTAATTAATTCGGGAATGTATCTACCTGCCCAAGATTCTAAGGCACCTTTATGTTCAATTCTTAAATCGTAATGTAATCCTACACGTTTAGCATGATGTTCATGTATAAGAAAATGATCCTTATACGCTTTCTTAATAAAATTTTCTGTCAAAGGAATCATAGGTACCTCTACCATTTAAAGTTGATCCAATCTAAAAGGCCTGTACAATCACATATAAAATATGCCGCAGCCAAAAAAATAATAAACATGATAAAAAGAGTAAAGCCTGTATTCACTATAACTCCTTATATTGTTACTATTTCTTTATAAAATATGGAAAAATAAGATTTTTACAGGTGGGAGATTATTTAATAATTCCTAATAATATATAGAAATAATTAACGTAATCATCCACTTTTTTCTTTTAGAAAGGCAGGAAACACATGAAAAGAGGACCCTAATAGATTCCTCGGGAGGTAACATGGCTTCAAAAAGAAGGATCCGCAGAAAATCTTGTGAACGAAAGCGTAGATATTCTACTTTCGAACACGCACAAGCGGATCTGCAAAGGTTTAATGTTTTAAATCCACGTGGGCCTAACAACTTTAATAAAAAAGTTTATGAGTGTCAATTTTGTAAAGGTTTTCACATTGGTACTCCTAAGGCCCCGAAAAGGGCACCACAAGATCGAAATAAGTCTGGACTTCCACTTTCGGAAAGACTACAAAGAATGCCGTGGTGACTCGTAAAATTGAAAGTGATACGGAGACAGGTAATCCTGTCTCCCGTCACTTTATTTTTGCAGAAGACTGATTAAATGACAAAATTTTTCCTCTAGGAACTTCCATACATCGGAGGCCCCATACGGAGAGTGAATTAAGAGTAATAAATCCACCACGATATTTATTAGAAGAAAGATCAAGATTAACTTTACCAGTTTGCCGCCTTGATTCGATGTCATATGTATCTGCAAATTTAGGTTTTAATATTTTACGGAAGAATGGTCTTATCTTATTGACAGAATATACAGTATCAAATTCGCAAACTATATGAAATGATTCTTTACCAGTATATCTAATTGTAACTTTTCTAAAAAGATTTTGAGTTGATAAATGATCATATACCGCTGCTGCTGCACTTTTTGCTTTACTAAAGTCATTTATATCGATATCAACAATACCAATATTTTCATCATGATTCATAGTAGAATGTATCGAAATGACTCTTCCATGAATTTCTCTTTCATAATTTTGGTCGGTTAATTTAAAAAAACCGCCCTTCTTTTTACGTCTAACTATTACATCTTTTTCAGTCTTAATAAACAACATTACATCTCTATTAAAATTTTCGTTAAGTATCTTTCTTTTATTCTTATCGTAATATTTTTTTACATCCATTTCGGTTAATCCGGATGGATAAAATTTATTTTTAATAACAATAGTTTCCGGATTTTTTAATAATTCAGTAAGGATACCAAATTTCCCTTGTCTAATAAGAGATATCATTTGACTGATCCTAGAGCTGGACTGTTGTCGTTTCTCCATCATTTTTCTCAACGACTGCAAATTCTCCGTTTAATTCAATAATTTTTCCTACATTTGTTTCGCCACTAGCATCAACCCATCTTATACAATCACCTACGCTTACAATAATATTACCTTCTTCATCTCTAAAGTCTTCTTTAACCTCTGGTTGTTCCGGAGGCGGAGGAGGAACGTCAATAACATCAAAGATTGTTTCAATGTCATATGGTCCCTCATGTCCTTCAAGATTAATTAAAAATTCAATACCCTCTTGCATTTTATCTCTAGCTTTAGCAGCAATATCACCTTTGTGATGTTGACGAGCTCTAATATAAGCTGCCTTTTTCAATCCTTCATGTTCTTTACCTGTATCTGGATCAACAATAGGATATTTTAATTTATCAGGTTGGAGAAAAGCACCTTCACCATACTTCTCCAACATTTTTTTACGAGTAGATTTTCTACCAAGTTTAACTTTAATCCGATCAGGTATCAATTTACTAACTGCTTCGAGTACAAAAGAATCAAACTTTTGTGAATCATCAATAATTTCTTCAGTTAGAACAATCATCATTTCCTCCAAAAATAGTTGTTAGGCGACCCGAAGGCCGCCTAACTAATTAGAATGGAATATCGTCTTCATTGCCCGGAAATCCAGGAGATGGTTGGCCACCACCCATACCGTTCATAGCGTTTTGAAAATTATCCGCTACATCACTTGGTCCTCTAGTTTGTCCTTGTGAAGGATCAGCAAACTGTTGTCCTCCTTGTGGAGGGGGAGGTTGTCCTGTAGGGGTACCTACAGGAGGAGCACTTTGTTCACTAAAAGGACCAGGAGCAGGGCCACCACTTTGTGCGGGTGGTCTTTGGCCTGATGGTCCTTGGTTAAAACTAACCGACGAACCATTCATTTCTAATTGTAAACCTTTTTTACCAATTGATTCGATTACGTCTGCTAATGCTAAAGCATCAGGTATATCAAATACTAATCCAACTGGATTACCTTGACCAGCTTTAAATCCTAATGATACTTGATTTCTTGGATTTTTTTGATCTTTAGTGTTCTGAAATTGATTTACAAAAACCATTTTAACTCCACCACCTTGGCCATATCCAGAACGGGAACTATCAGTAAATAAAGACCATTTACCAATCATTTGTTGTTGTCCACGAGCACAAGCTCTTATTGCATAAGCCAAAGCAAGTACTTTGTGGATATCTTGTTTCATGTTAATCTTATTCGAGAAATTAAATGTTCTACCACCTTGCTGACCTTGTTCTCCGGGAGCTAATGTAAGAAAGCAAAAGTATTGTTTCTTATACCCCGGACGATTTGGATCTGCATCTCTTACCAAAGATATTTGGAAAAGATTGTTTGCTGGAAAACTATAACTTGTTACATTTTCCAGCGTACTTTGTTGATTCGCCATTACTTTTCGCCTCCAGCATATAAATTAAATACAAACCTCGAGTAGTTTGTCGGGTGGTAATAATTCAAGTTTTTGTGTTGCTTCTTGAATATTAGTTTGAGAATCACTTTCCAATTTATTCCAATTTAAATTAATTTGACCAAATGGTGTTGATACATTTTCAAACATAGCTCTTTTTGCCGCAAGCCACCTTTGTAAATGGCCTAAGCATAACTGTTTGAACATATTGTTATAAACATCTGGTCTCATTGTTTTTGGTGAATTATGAGGTACATTATATATGATACAGCATCTTGGTACTTTTTCATCAAAGAATACATCTGTTGGTGGTATAAATTCCCAAGTGTTTCTTACACCTAATGATCTAGAAGCGTCTTTAAATGAGTTATTAATTACAGAATCAATTGTACCGTAATATGAAACCATATCAGATGTTAATTGATTTAATTCTTCAAGAGCACCTGTTGATGCTGAAGTAGGCATACATTCATAAATATCAATAATGTGTTCACCAGGATCTACAGGTAATTTATATCTCCATCTAGGATGGCCTGCTCCACCTGCTACTAAATTAGTTTCATCTATAAATGTAAATTTAATATGCGGCGAATATTGTGAGACAAGGGATAACGTATCTTCATCTAATCCTTCCACAATCTCTTCGTCCGACATCTCTAATAGCGTAGTGGGCGCTCCTAAATTTCTTTTGATATAATTAAGTGTATTATTCCAAGATTGCGAATATCTCGATTTACTCGCCATCATATTCTCCAATCATTAATTAAGTGAATGGTAGAGTTGCCCCTACCATTCACAATTATATCATTCTTTTTCTTCGACTTCAAAACCTAAATCATTTTTAAGAATATCTGCCGCAACTTCCTGGAACATAGGACTCGTACGGCCAGTCGGCGTTTTCAATTGGACATTTTCAAGACTTGTTATTAAAATTTGTGTTGTGTTATCCAGAAATTCTTCACACATTGCATCAACTGATGCTACTTTATCAGCATCATTCTTGGGAATTGGAACCAAACGTAATTCATAATCAAACGCACTCAAAACTCTTTCCATTGGTTTGATTCCGAAATCTCTGCCCTTTAGAAATCTATCGAACTGAGGTACACATTGGCTTCCCAATGTTAAAGCGCAGACGTGATTTTTCTTATACCCGTCCCCGATTACTTTCTGAAAAATATCACGTACTGCATTGTTAAGTTTATTATTGTCCATTACTACCGCCTCCTTAAAAACCTTTTTTCATGATTGATAATCTTTCAATTTGTTTACCAAAATCAATTAGTTTATAATTTCTTTCTATTATATCAATGTTTTCTTTAATTAAATCAGGCATTAATGAAAAGTTTGATTTGACTTCTTCTATTCTATGTGGAATATTATTGTTAACAATCAAATCAAATGCTTTCTTAGGACCTATACTTTTAATACCAGGAATGTCATCAGATCGATCACCTGTAATTGATAATAATATTGGAATGTGTTTTGATGTAAGTAATCCTACTTTTAAAGTGTTTTTAATGTATTGTATTGCTGTTGAATCATCAAACACCCGACAAGGTGTTCTATGTTCTAACCTATTTTTCTTATTATAAGTAACTGTACATTGTACTGTATTAGTGAATTGACAAGTTTGCATTAAGTCTTTATCATTCGATAATATAATGTTTAAAACATCGTTGTCTTTTGAATCAAATAATTCTTTCACTATACAGTAATAAGGAATAAAATCAGCTTCATACTCACGAAGATAAAAGACCTTACTAAGGTCGGGTTTCGTGAATCTTTCTTCTATCTGCTGATAATAATATTTTTTGATTTGTCTAAATAGTTCTACTTCTTCGTCATGCATTAGAACCATTTTAATGTTAGCTCTCGCACATTTGTATTCGTTAAATATAGTTCTATTTTGCTGACAATATCCGTCGTCATAGAATATAATAAAATACGGATCAAATCTTTTGAAACTTTTGTAGAGTCTATTTAGGAAATCACGTAATTCTTGGATTAATGTATCTGAAACAGCATTGTTATCTACATAATGACTAAGTTCCATGAATACATTATTCTTATTGTAGAACCCCGTAGCAATCGACTGCAAGTCAACAAAAAAGTTGACTCTTCGTTTTTTTAAAACATCTAAGATCCTAAAAATTTTTTTGTAATCAAGTGGGTATTTTACATAAGCTCGTCTCATGACATCCTAACATATATTATTTTTATATAAGTTTAGAAATATTTTCTAATCAATATTTCTACACACTTTTCTTAGTTAAAATGTTGAAGTAAGAATAATCAATATCATCATCAAGGTACTTGAGCATATTATATCTTACAATATGTCTACAATAAGGTTCTTTGATATTTGCGCGGACAAATATGTTGAATATACATAATGGAGTGTATTGATACTGTGTTTCTTGAACATCTCCCATGTTATATAATTTTCCGAACTTACACCAGTCAGGAAGACATTCTGTTGTTTCAAAAGTTTGTATGTGTTCAATATGTTTCATAAAGAATTCGCGAAATATTTCAAATCTATATATCGCATTTTCTTCATTATCTGGTGAATAAATATTAGCATGTTGTGATGACTTTGTAACTTTATTAATCTGAAATGGGGTTGTAAAGTTACCGATCTGAACATCTCGATTTTCTATAATATTAGAAACTTTACTTTGCGCACTAGAAGCTCTTTTAGGTACTCTACTTTGTGTCATTTTCTTAGTATTATAAAGTGCTTCTCTATTTACAATAGTAAAGGTCTGATCTATTTTGTCTAAATTTAAGTTTTGATCAGATAAAGGATATACATCTAATTTCTTTGTTGTACCAGCAACATCAACGAATTTAGTTACATCAATCTTTCTTATCTGGTCTTTATCAAATAAATTTATATGGTGACAGGTTATCTCTGTCTCTGTTTCTTCGTCTATATCAAAATCGTCGAAGAAATAAAAATTAAAAGAGTCATAAGGTTTGTATGTGTTTATTAAATGAGTCGGAACGGTTAAATCCGAATTTGTTTTTATTAATAATTGTTCGTACTTAAACTTATTTAAACCAAATGTAGATCCTATTCTATTAAAGTTAAATATGTTTCCATATTGTGATTTAATAAAAGTTTCAAACTCTTCAATAGCTTCAAGTGCAGTTAAATTCTCAAGTATAATATTATATGTGTTTGTTGTTGACATATAATGAATAAAAGGATTCACTAGAACTATATAAGAAGATATATTCTGTTTATCAAATAGTATAGGTTCAACAGGTTCTATGTTTAAGATTTTAAATGTTTTATTAAATAGTTTTTCGACTTTTTTGTCAGAACTCGATTCGTCTACAGTATATATTTCTATATTATAGTCAGCAAATATATTATTTGTTAAGTCATTAATTATTTGCTGAGTCAAAGTAGGTGTTAAATTGATTTTTAAAACTGCAAATGACGATAGCTTAACAAGTGGAGCTCTTACAAAAGTCAAAAATTGTATGTCACTGTTGACCTCTCCAAAAGGTGTACGGAAAACAATGTCATATTTCAACTGAATATTCATATTGTGTTCCTATTCCAATTTTATAACATTTTTAGCTTTAAGGCCTTTTTTACCTTCGGAAGGATCAAATTGTACAATATTTTCAATTTGAAGGGTTTGGAAACCTTCCATTTGGATTTCGGTATAATGGACAAAATACTGTTTGTTGTCCTCTCCTAGAATGAATCCAAACCCTTTCATATCAGAAAACGAAATAACGACACCTTCCATTAAGCTCTCCTATCTGGGCGGAGAAAACCCACAATCAGGACAGACCAGGTTACCTCTTTCTTTGGTGAATTTGGAACCACACTTCCAACAAACACCATTGCTAGTACATTTCATTTTGTCTTTCCTGGTCAATCTTTTCTGTCTCAACTTTTCCTCCTTGTCCAGTTATTTATCATCACGCGGCCTTATAAAGACGGGGAATCTAGGTTTTCTATCCTTCGTAAATTGTCTAAATTCAATCTCTGCTATTCGAGGAGTACCCGTCATAAATGCAACTCTTTCATCGTCGCTAAAACCGCTACCAACCTTGAACTCAATTTTTTCGTTGGTGTCTTCTGTTAAATAATAACAGATTAATCTACCTACAACATTCTTATTCCTACCAGTGCCGTATTCCCATCCAATAACATGGGCATCCATAGCTTTAAATGCTGTAAGTTTTAACCATAACCAAGATCTTTTGTACTCATAAATACTTTTGATAACCTTGACAATAATACCTTCTTCACCTTTTTCGATATGGGTATTACCAAGTTTAATAAGAGACTTTACATCAGTAACCCAAGAAGGCATAGAAAAATGTTCTAAAAGGAATGTGCGTTCAGATTTCAGCATACTCATTATCTTGTGTAAATATGCATATCTTAAATCAAATGTTGCATTCATTACTATATCGAATATGTGAAATCTAAAAATCTTTGGATCCTGTTGTTTTAATCTTCGAACTTGTGTCATTACTTTTTGAAAACGATCTTGTCCGCCCGCATCAACTTCACCGTCAAAAGTAATGTACCTTTCTTCAGGTTCCCAAAATTTAATAAATTGTCTAGCGAGATATTTTACATCATCGTCGAATATACTAAAGTTTGGAAAACTCTTTCCATTACGACTCAAATAATCTACGCTGTCTTCTTTTCGATCATAAACGGCCCAGGTTCTAACACCGTCTTTCTTAATAGAATAGCAACAGACTTGGGGGTTATGATTAATTCTTTTAAGAAATTCTTCTGGATCATCTTTACATAACATTACTTCATGAATTGGAATCTCCGGAAAGAACTTCTTAAATGTTTTTACATTCGCTCCACACTTTAAATCTTTAGAAACAATCCTATCCACTACGTCAGCAGTTTCAGAATCAAAACTACTAATAGCTTCTAAAAAGAGTTTTTCTTGATCTGTTGCTCCTCTCTTTTTAGCTAAATGATCCAGCATTTTAAATATGGATTCTATATTTTGATATTCTTGAAATCTATCAGGTGTGGGATTGTATCCAATTTGAGTCATATTATACATCATGTAAGGATTAAGAGCATAATTGACTACCTTACGAAATAGTTCATCGTCTTTATGTAAATCAATAGTTGCTTCTTTATCCAATCGTCCAGGCATACTGGATAATTGTTCAAGTATATTACAGACGTGTGCTAAACTCATGCTATGTATTTTCTCCATATTACTCTTATTGGGTCAACAAAGTTTTTAGTAATAATTGGGGCTGCGAAGGCACACCCTACTAAAACCATAGCAGCCCCTATACCCGATAGCCATATTGTAAACATAATTGCGAATACAAATAGACCCAATATAAAGTGAACAGTTTCGTTAAATTGATGATATTTTAACATAACATGTCCCTTTTTAGTTAAAATATTTCTATATACAATTAGTACGAAAAAATTACAACATCTGAATCTATGCTTTTTCAAAAAGACGCTTTTCAACGTGTAATTGTAATTCTTTTAAATGTTCTAAAAATACTTCTAATGTTCTTTTATTCATTTTATCTAATAATGTTTCTGTTGTAGGATAGTCAAATGATAATGTGATTTCTTGAGCATCAAGTAATACTTGTTTAAAATCTAAAGTTTGGTCTATTTGGTCATCAATATACTGTTTAACTGCTTGCCCGGTCACTTGTTCATTGGGTGTAAAAGGATAAGAGTTCTGCGCCATTATGACCTCTTAAATTTTTCTTTTTCAATCATAAGTTTTAAATCATCTAAATGTGTTAATAATTGATCTAATTGGTGACCTTGTACTTTACTAATAACCTCTTCAATATATCCGTAATCCATGTTTAATATAATCCTACGAACGTCAATTGTTATTTCATCTGCTTGTATATGTCCTCTTACTTTAATATCTTGTTCAACTGTCAAATTACCAGGAACATGCATATTTTCATTCGAGAAATCAACTGCGTTACTAAATGATTCTCCTAACATAACAGAACGGAATTCGTTTGGGTGTATATGATTTCCATCAATAGGTACTTTAGCAGGACTAATTTTGTTTTCATCTATATCAGGTAATCTTCCACTTATTTGATTACCATCAATAATATTATATAGTCCGCTTGTGCTAAATTCTGTTCTATGTTTAGTCATAATCCCTCACAAATGTTTTATCATTAAAGCTTCAATAATATAAGCATCTTCCATTGTTACTTTGTTTTCTGCGATATTATCTAAAACTTTTTCCAACTGATTTAAGTCTTCACCAGTAAAACTTTGATGAGTTGATGTATCATGAAAATGTTGTAATTGACTTAACCTAGATGTTACTTCATGCATTAATTTTTCATCATTATATGAATTTAGTTTTTTAAGCTTCTCAAGAAATTCAGAAGACTTAGACAAATTGTCCGGAGTAGTCGAATCTTGTTGTTGGGAGGACACTTATCACCTCTCCTGGTTTTTGGTTACTTACACTAATAGGGCAAATTCTTTTAAAGTGTGTAGGATGAATATCACTAATTGTACTGGGAGGATTTGCACTACCAGGATTAATCATACTAACCTTGTGTGTAAGCATACCGGACATAAGGTTGACAGTATCATAAAGATAATTACCACTTAATCCTTCACTACCTTTCTTCTTCTTATCCGGAGAAGTAAGGAAATGTTTTTGTATTTGTAAGTGGTCTATTTTAAGTTCATCGGGAAAGAATCCCCTTGCCGCTTGTGCCGCAAGACTACCAACACGTTTAAATAATGGACTTAGTAATAGTTCAATAAATACAAGTCTTTTATGTTCAAGATCAATATAGTTTGGTATTTCATCATTAATTCTCATCTTTAAACTTGTTATCAAAATATCCTTAAGGGACATCTTATCATCAAATGTACCTGGATAACAGGACTTATAAAGGTACTTTGTATAGTCGTCAAAGAATAAATTCTCAAAGAACTTTATAATATCTTCTCTTGTGTATCGACCGATATTATTACCAAAGTAGTTAAGTATATCAGCTTCTTTCTTTGGTTTAAATTTAATCTTGTAAATATTTGTTAATTGTCGATACAAATCTAATTCTTCGTCAGTTTCCAGAAATAAACCAAACATATATTGTAAAGGAATATTGGCTCTAGTAAAAGTAGTAATGTCGTGACTAAGACTAATGGAAATACTATTGAACAAACTGTAAAGTTTAATACTCTTCTTTTTGATAACTATAGGTTTATCTAGTATGTATAAGGATGGAACATAATAGTTACCATTGATTATAAAGAAACTTCTATCAATTAGTCTAGGTACAAGTAATTTAAAGAACAGTTTACTTTCTTGCTCTTTAAGATTTTTATTCTTAACATGTACTTCAACATGATTTAAATTAGTATTGAATATACTTTGATATGCTAGTTTAGGTTTAATAGACTTACTTACTAACTGAAGATAATTACCGTTTTGTTTGGAAATGTATTCAACAATTAATCTTAAGAAGTGATCAATTAAGTTGTATTGATATTCTCTAAAAGTATCGACCGTTAACACACTATTTTCGGTACTATCATTAAGCCTGTTTTGTAACAGATTCATTCTTTACCCCACTAGACTTATTATTAGTTTTTCTAGTTCAACTTCACACAACTTCATATCTTCTCTTAATAGCCAAGTGTAGAGTTCCATCGAATTATGTGCGTAAGCATAATCAAGTCTACCACTTAAACTCTTTACATGACAAACGTAAAACATTTTATCTGAATAACGAAACTCTACACTGACTCTTTCATCAAAATATTCAAACTCAAATCTATTAATATCTGCTATACATCTACCATATAGTATACTTTCTAATATTTCATATAGCTTACTAAAATTAGACATGATTACCTCTTCAGGAAGTCAATTTGTACATCAACAACCTGTTTGGTTTGAGAGGATATTCTATTATCTTCAGGTAATACATATTTACCGGACTCAATAAGTTGCCGCAATAAATCTTTCTTACCTTCTGTCCAATCGGATTTAACTGTCATAAATTCTTTGATACTTTTCTCACAACCATGAGCTAAGATCGCTTCTATTTCCATTTGTCCTATACGGGAACCACCACTCTTAGCCCTACCTTTGAGAGGTTGTTTCGTTACTTGTCGAACGGGACCGAAATCCCTTGCGTTACAAATATGGCTTGTTAATTTGTATAGTTTCATAATATAAAGTGGGCAACATTTTATATTTTCCAATACTTGATCAGTGGACTGAAATGGTAATTCTATTTTAAGTTTTTGTTTAAAGTAATCTATTGTTTCCTTTTTGATTAGTACTTGTTCATTAGGAGGAATACCTTCTCTTAATATAGTATCAACATCTGTTTCGGCAAAAGCTGGTGCTTCAATAAACAAATTGTTTTGTCGGACATTATCGACAAACTTATGTCTTAACGAATTATTAACACTTAAATCTTCAATAAGTGTTCTTACACTTTCATAATATACTGGGTCGTTAAGGCTTTTAATTATTGTTTCGTTTAACCATTTCAATGTTTCAATAGTTTTCTCTGGTTCCTTCTTAATATACCGATCACAATACATTACATTCTTACCAACAAGACCTTCGTTAATCTGTCCTAGATTCATTCTGGAAAATACGCCAAACGGATTAAACATGAGGTCTATTGGTGTTTCGGATTGTATTGCAACAGGTCTTAGTTCATCAGGTAATATTTCACTCACTACACCTTTATTAGCACAAGTATTAGCAAGTTTATCACCTAACTTAGTTTCTTCTCGATCTGTTATTTCGAATTCAATTAAATATGCTGCTTGTCTTAGATTGACTTTGTATCTAACTTGATCTCCATCCGCATAAATAAAATACTTTTTAAGTACATCTAGTGTTAAATCTCTACCAACTAAAGGCATTAATTCTTCATGTGTGGACTTAATAATTTCACTGTACTTCTTGTAAAGGTTTTCTAAAATATTTTGGAGACCATTATCAATCATTTTAATATCAGTTCTTAACTTATGTATTCTAATGCCGCTAATAACACCGTTCTCAATCTTGGATCCATGTTTATTGACAATAAAATTGGAAATGGATTGAGAATTCATATTAATAATATCTGAGAGGCTTAAAGACTTAAGAATCTTTAACATCTTAGCTTTTATATTCTTCGGATTACTAATATGTAAACTAGTAGATGTTTTAGGTTCAAGACTACAACAAACTATTCCGTCTTTAATTCTCTCACCTATATTTGGAAAATACCCACCAGTTTGATTTTTGTCGTCGACATAAAATTGTTGAAGTAAAGTATATTCTGTAATTGGTACATACACTTTATTTATAAAATTAGCATTGGTCTTATTTGCTAGACTTTCCGAAATAACTAAACTGTCTTCGTGGTTGTATCCATAGAATGGGAGAAATCCAACAAAAACATTATAACCGTATGAGGGTATCCCGTTCGTAAATTCGGAGTACTCATACAATATATCGCCTTTTTTGAATTCGGAAAATTTGGGTAAAGAAAATCTTAAAGGAGAGGCAAAGTTACCAACAGTTTTCATAATGTGTGGTATGTTTTTAATATCGATCGATCCTTTATTTTTATAGAATACGATCATTACACCACCTCTATTAAATATGACTTTACCATCGTCTTCTGCAACACAAATTCCTAATTTAGAAGTTGTAACTAATTGACGATAATTATTGCTAATTACATATGGTATCTGTGTGTTGACGTCGGATAAAGATTGACTAATTTGTCTACAAGCCATATTCAATCGAGTGGAATCAATACTTGCTTGAAACGGTATCGGAGAAACATTAACCGATGTAAGCATAAGTCTCCTTTCAACAAAAAAATTAAAATGTGCGGGGGCCGGGGTGGATAAGCTCCACCCCAGGCCTGCTGCTGTGTCCAAGACTCTCTGAGTACGACTGAACTGCCGTATTCTCAAGGAGTATAACAATAATTTCTATATATATTAATTGATTATTAAAATTCTATAAGCTGTGGAAGATCCCTCATAATGTTGTTTGTTTTAAATCCACATGCTTGACTATGACCACCTCCACCCATACTTTTTGCAAGTGGATATAAATCAATTCCAGGTTTATCCGTAAACATTGTAATACGCCAAGTATGTGGACCTTTACAGAAATACATGATACCGTCATAGTTTTCTGAATCCCAAACAGCTTTAGCGGAGTGTGAATTACCATGACTTCTGTTAATTGCTTGAAATTTAAAACCTTTAAATTCAATAGGAAACCATAATCCAGCCATTCTAGCACTTAAATTCTCATCGTAAGCAAGAGCAGCTTTACCCCTAAATGTAGTATCAATAATTATAGGACTTTGTTCTGTTGTTTGAAAATATGGACTCCAAAATTCTTGATCTTCAGGGTGACCATGTTCTAATCTCATTCCATATTGAAAGGGTAGAATATGATTTTCCCAGGAATCCATATTTGATTTGTCCCATATATCATATCTACCTAATAACCAAACAGCGTAGGGCATCGATCTTTCTGGAAAGAAATATTGCCACGTTAATTCACATGCAGATATTCTTTCATAAGAATCAGTACCTTCTGGATCATTAGGATTAATGGATACCTGTCTTATTCCTGATATAGGAATAGCATTTCCTTTAAGAAGAGATTCACTTGCAACCAGTTCGTCCTCAATAGGTTTACAAGTTTTATGATGATCTATCCAAACTAAATCACCACAACGATCTAAAAGTTTGTGCATTTCTTTAGAACCTTGTAGTGTGAAATCTACCATTATTACATCTTCGCCCTTTTCAATTTTCTCTACATCAAAATTATCGGCATAATCAATACCGTAGAATTTTATGTCTGGGAACTTATGTTTAACAATAGCTCCAGCACATTTACCGTCGTAATCGGTTCTATGAAAGATACAAATCATTATTGTACTTCTCCACAATTGGGACAGATGAAACATTCTTGATCTTCATCCCATTCCATGTTAGCTGCATCTTCTCCGCATTCGTGACAATTTTCCGCATCATAAAAAGGTTCATCGGTTTTTTCTTCTTCAGGCATGTCCAATCTCCATGTCTTTGTGGTGTGTGGTTGTTAGTTCACCAATAGGGCCGTCATAACCCTGTTCGTAAACTATAACTGGTTCATCTTTATCTGGTAAGTCTTTTTCAATCTTTAAGAATACTAATTGACTGTTGTTTACCAGATAAGACATTTTATTTTTCTTAATAGTTTTGTAATAGTGTTCCGCTTTACATCTTAAATGAAAGAATACAGTATAAACTTCACTGTCATCGACTGCATAAAATTCTTGTTTAAGAGTACTAATAGCTGATGCTTTAGGAGTTTTAAGAAACTGTTTTGCTTCTTTCTGCAATTCTGGTTCTTCCCACCAACTTTCAAACAGACCCTTTCTTTCCATCGCTAGAACGTACTCTTGTAGATCTCTTTGAGCCATGTGAATCACGAATGCTCTTTCCTCCAGATCCTTCGCGTTCACTATGTAGGCCATCAGGATCTTTAACATCTTTTCGTTTATCTGCTGTTCGTTCATTCCTGATTACACTCCCCGTAGGTTTTTTAGAAACAATGACTCCTTGTCCCCATACAGGAACCATGCTTCTACATTCGTAGCATATTGTTTCATGTAAATCTAAACATTTTTTGTTACATTCATTAAACCAATATCCAAGATTGAATATCTTAAACTTTTCTGCTGTTGCTGAAGTTACACCAAAACAGACAGGTGTATTATCTTTGAGTCTATTCATTACTTGGAATACTATATCGGTCATATATTCTGTGCTTATATACTTACCTTCTACAAGGAATCTATTTACTTTCCTTTTACACGTTTTGCAATAAAATTGTTCGCCCATTATACTCCTTTCATGTGGGGGAATAATCCCCCACATTATCATAATCTGGATAGAAATATCTTTTCGTAAATTGTTAAGTCGATTTTCTCTATTTCTAGTTCTTCTAATTTGTTCATTTCCGCAATAGTATTTCTATTAGGTTGATATAACAACCCTAATAATGGGCTTAGTTGACTAGAAAGTGTTCTGTCACCTAACTTAACTTGTATTCTATCTTCTGGATTGTATCGCCAAAATTGTTTTTCCTTTTTGTTCGTCATAAACATGTTAGCAAAAACCATTTCAACGAAAGAACTATATGGAGTACCGACCTGTAAAACTAAATCCATTAAGTCTAAATAATATTCTACAGGTGGTTTTCTTGGAGCTTTTTGTGTCTTTAGTAAACTCTGAATTTGTTTTAGCATGGAAATAGTGTCATTGTTTATTACAGGTTCTTCCCATGCGGAGAATATTACATATGTCTGATCTGTCTCAATTTGTTGTCTTAAATATCCTTCTAGTTTAGTAATAGATTCATGGACACTTGTCGTATTAAATACTAATGTAATTTTACTTTCTTCACAAATTATATCTACAAGATAATCTCTTATAAATGCAACAGCGGACGTGATAAGATTTAGTTCGGCCGATCCCGACGTATGGAATGTTCGAAGAACTAATTGTGTCAATCTCTCACTGATTGTTTGACCGCATACAATACCCAAATATTTAGTGGAGAATTGTCTTTGCCCAAAACACATTCTACACATCTTATTATTTGGTGTAGTACAAGTCATAGGAGATCTAACATATATCTTCTTATTTATAAATTCTCTAGCAGTCTTAAAATCTAGTATACTCCAATCTGTCCAAGGTTCTTGTGGATCTTTATAAAATTTACCGACTAAAGTTTCAGCGTGTTTATCACTGAACACAATAAATTCTAGGAAATTACTTCCGCCACAATCCTGTTCGGATATTTCAAGAACGGATAAGGCCATTACCAAAGTTCTTTCTAAGTAACCGGAGTCTGGTGTCCATTTGGACTTATCACGAATACTTTTACGAGTACCAGGACTACCTAGGAAGAAGTCTTCTTGAGTTAAACCTGTTAGTAAATTACCTCTAATAGGTTGAGGAATAACAATGTTTTGGGCGTCAGCGGAGTATCCAATATTAATACAGCTTCTAGCAAGCTGTGTCTTACTAAATCTGGATCCACTTTTAAATAGTTTGTAAAGTTGATGAGTAGTATTAAACCTATCTACACATCTTTCAATTAGTCCTTGATTGATATGATAACCCAACTCAACATTATTATTTGGTAACTTTTTAAATAAACTCTTAGTTGTGTCATCAACAAGGTCCGCCATCTCATTAACATTAATGGATGGACAATGTTTTGTTGTTGTAATAAATAGAAACAATTTATTACAAAGATCTTTTAATTTAGTATAAAATCTATAAGTGTCTGTGTTGTTATATCTAAATATTGCACGACTAACTGTATTCGCTTCTTTTTTGGCCACGGGTTTAGTTACTTGTATTTGACTAAACCCGCACCATTTGTTAAAAAGACAGATTCCATATGTGTATAAGTCTTCACCAATTTGAACTGGATGTTTTAATTTATCATTATACAATGTGAAATCTTCAGGTAGTTCTTCTAAACTATTTATTTTGATTAAATCTTTTGTTGTTTCAGGTTTAACAGTTTCCGTCAATATGAAAGCAGCATACAATGCTTCGTGTCTTAATACAGCAAGAAAATCTCTATTAGTATCGTAATTGACATATCTTTTTAAGTATGCTCTATCATCCATTTCTTCGAGAGCTTCTTCATCATGTATTACATAAAGCGCCGAAGTATCTCCGTCAAAATCTGCGTTCAACGGTTCTAAAAACAGTGGGCTTAACCCAATAGTTTCATCTTCGTCATCATCTTGATGTGTAACTAATACTGCTGGAGAACCATGTCTCCACAATGTTGGTTGACGATTGATATACATTAAACGCTTGCGTTCAGACATCCTACCTCTCCTGTTGCGTGTTGAAATAAGAATTTCTCAAATTCTAAAACGTGTTCTTCGGGTACAAGATCTACTTTTAACCTAAGTACAATTTTATCATGATTGTATATTACATGACTTGGTTTTATCATAAGATCATCTGCGGATATAGTTGATCTATGAATAACTAATTCTACTTGATCTAGTTGGATATAATATCTTAATTGATA
>JAAUYK010043056.1_pt1 | contig 24955 bp, 29 predicted proteins | sample 7278021 | NCBI WGS metagenome assembly JAAUYK01 (sample SAMN14350223, study PRJNA611818) | marine sediment metagenome | isolation source: surface marine sediment (1.8m) | place: French Polynesia: Moorea | collected 2018-08
AAAACCTGTCGCAAAGTAAGATCTGGTACAGCGGGAGGTTAACGGCGTTGATTGACCTCCGCCGTGACGTTAAAATGCTCAATTTGCATATGAAGCCGACATAGCAAGAGAAGAATGGCGTTGATGTACTTGCGAAGTAATCATCCGAAAGATGGGTTGACGATACAGCCGGGACAGCGGGAGGTTAACGGCGTTGAGCACACTTTAAAAGTTTATTCAATTGGCGCAGCTCGCGTACACGTACACGTACAATTTTAAGTACCTGAATTTAATTGATGATTTCACCTAGCACTTTATGGCATTGTAAAACAGGTGCCCGGATCTGATCGAGTGCTCACCATAGCACACTTGACCAAGCCAGGTGCAGGAGTACGAGCGGCGATCTCTCGACGTACAGACGGCCACTTTAGCGGGGTCGATGTTCCCGCACCGGTCAGCTATGTACGTCTTCACCTCGAATCTGGGGGTGCCGAAGAAGACCGTATTCCTCCCGGACGGCGCCGGCCGGTACCGCGAGAAGTCTTCGGCGTCGTCCAACGTCGTGCAGTGGGAGCACAGGTGGCGGGCGAGGAATCTGGGGTGTGGGCAAGGCGGGATGGACTTGACGGGGTCGATGTCGATGAGGGAGAGCATGAAGATGACGGCGATGGACGCCAGAAGGATGTGGGCGAGTTTCATGGCGTCAACTTTTATCGAATTAAAAAGTTGAGAGAAATGTAGTTGTTGTATGTAAAAGTCAGAATTTATAACGAATTATAAGTTCTCAAAAGCCCGGACGTCAGGAAGTGAAATAAAATGAATGTTAATTATATCTTGGTGAGGCGCATTTTTATTATACGGATATCGCTCTGTACATATTGTCGACCATATGTCAAGCCCGATCTACCTCTTGCTGTGACGGGACGTGATGGAGTCCTCGCGGCTGTCGTCCGGCTCGATCGCCTTCTCGAGAATCGTCCTGGAGCTTCCGCCGTCCGTCTCGGCCACGACGTCGGTGTGGGCACCGCATTTGAAGCAGGTTGGGTCCACGCAGCAAAGGAAGTGGTTGTCGGTGTCGGACCAAACGAGGGTCTCCACACAGCCGGGACAAATGGCGTGTCCACAGGTGACGAACCTCAGCCTGCGGAGGGAGCCCCTGGAGCAGTTGTCGCAGTGGTACATGTCGAGGTCTGCCGGCAGGAATTAAGCGAAATCCGGGTGGACTTTTCGAGGTCTAACTTAAATATATGTAGCTGCTGTCGAGATATTATACGTATGCGAAATTAATAGAAGCATAGACAACTATAAATTTGGGAAAAGGTACAAATCCGGTCAATTAAACCCATTAAAATAGTATGAACCTTTAGATGTCCGTGTTGTGCATTGCGAAATGACTTTAGGTAATTAGGAAGGAATATCAAAAACTCGAATTTCCTCGATCGATCGATCACTCTAGCTCGGTCATTTCTCTCTTTGCCCTTGCAGTGATCAGACGTACATTTCAAAGTTCTTCTTCGAGTCCGCAAATCCTCGAAAATCCGCGATGTCCAAGCCCTCAGGGAGCAAGGCGGGCCCCAGCGGACCGACCATGGACATCCTCATCAAGTACATGGGTGACGTCAACGCGTCCATCGCCTCCGTGCAGCAGTCCGTGGACGAACTCAAGGACCTCGTCAACAAGAAGTTCGAGGCACTTGAAGAGATGAAGGCCGAGGAGCAGAGGAACATCACCGCCCGCTTCGGCACGATGGGAAACCAGGTGTCGTACTTCAGGCAGACTATGTGCTCTTCTCTCAAGGAGACGGTAAGCAAAATCATTGAAATCGAGAGTGAAAGTTAACATTTCGATGTACTTAATGTACGTGTAATCGTTCACACAGAGGGTGGAGGTGACGAAGCACATGGAGACCCGCTACCGCGACACCAGGGAGGCGATCCGTAAGGGCACGAAGACGGAGATCGCCGTCCTCAGGGACCTCATGACGAAGGCTCATCCCGGCATCATGACCGAAGGTGAGCGCACCGTCGTCGCGGCCAATCCTCGCCCGCAGTCCAACGTGGAGGCCGACAAGTCCAAGGGCAAGCCCTCGAGACCGGCAAAGACGGCCGCCGTCGAGGATGCGAATGCGTTCCTGCCCCCGGAATGGGCGTTCGACGAGGAACAAGTCGATGCCCTCGAGATGTCCCCGGACACCGTTAGGTACGCTCTGAAGGACGCTCTCCCCTTCAACGACGACATCGATGTGTGGGACGTAGTCAAGATGCCCGGCATCAACGACGCCCTCATCGAGCTCATCGACGGGAACCTACCTGACAACGTCGAGAGAGTCACGGCGACATCCGCGTACGTCGACCACTTGGTCACGTCCCTGGTGTCAGACGCGTACGCCGAGGGACACCACGTTCCGATCAAGACGGAGCAGGCGACGGAGGACTACTCGCCGTCCCGCACCCTGCCGCCGGTTGCCAGGAAGTTGATGGCCGTCCTCCAGACCGTGGCCGTGAGGTTCAGCGGCGAGAAGTTCAACATCAACGAGTTCTGGGGCCACGTCCGCATGCACTTCCCTGAAGTGGGCACGGCGGGAGGTACGAAGCCGTCCGTGACCACTCTGCATCAGGAGGGTTTGGCGGCGACCAATGAGGAGGACCTCGCGGCCAAGGCGTCGAAGAGGCCGTCCGGCGCCTACGAGAACCTCCTTAGGATGATGCACGAGTACCGCTCCAGCGAGGAGGACAGCCCTGAACCTCCCGCGGTGGCCGCTGCGGAGACATCCGCGCTGGACGCCACTAGCATCATGGACACGACGCAGCTCGGGCTCCGCAACAGGACCGTGCATGCCGTGGTCAAGACGGACAACAACAAGTCCGGGAATCGCCAGACGCGCAAGAGGACCGAAGACATTCACGTCGAAGAGTCCAACCTGGAGGTGAAGAAGACCAAGAAGTAAATCTACGTAGGTACGTCAGGTAGATATATATATATAGAGAACACGCTCGATCGTCCTTCAGGCCCCTGCAAATTTCTCGTGTACATATGCAATTAATACGTGCAGCCTAATTACCTAGTGGGAATCTATATAGCTAGAGCTAGTTGCAGATACTTAACGAAGTATATATCTATGCATATATTCAAGATTAGTATGAGCTAGATAAATTTAACGCGAAGTAAAGAAATACAAAGTCCGCGTGATATCCGAACTTAATGATGTGTATTTCACTTCTGGACACGGCTAGCTAGCTAGCTATATAATTTTTACACATAGTTTTCGCTTCTTTTTCCTAGCTAGAGATATATACGAGTAAGGTTAGATACATGTTACTGGCTGTTGGACTTGTAGAAGTCCTTCGGGTCCATTGCGGCCTTCTTCGTTGGCGGGGGGGCCGACATATTCATGAACTCCAACTCGTCTGTCGAAGTCTCGACGTCAATGGTCTTGGAGTTCGGGCTGTACACCAAGGCTGCTCCCTTGGGGAGAAGAGTGACGTCGAGATCCGTACGGGAATTGTTTACGTCCCTGATGTGCTTGTACAGCCGGTGGGCCTCAGAGTAGACCTCCTCGTCCCTGATCTGTGTGAAGTACTTCGGCTGGGACGCTTCGATGTCCTTGTCATCGAAGTGCGGTCTCTTCTTGCTCATGTCCTGCTTGCCGGTGTTGCTGCTGCCGGCGGACTCTTTGTCCTCGAGCATCTGCTGCGCCTCCATGGAGTTGAGCTCCTCCTCGCCGCGCACCTGCCTTACGGCGTTCGGCTCGGACGCTTCGATGTTCGTTCTGTCCCACCTCTTGCTAGCGACCTCGTCCGCTGTGTTGACGGAGTCCTCCAAGCCGATGCACGAGGATTTTTGGGTCGTGTCGGGGTTGTCCGTGTTGTACGTGGAGTCGTTCTGCGAGGTACTCGTCGCCTGCTTGTCCTTGAAACAGGCGCATGTGGAGTTGCAGGAGTAGTTCCACGAGTGCTCCATGGTCGTCCCCGAGGTGTCAGTGGAGTCCATGTTGCGCTTGGGGCAGAGGTGGTACCTGCCCTCCTTTTTGTTCTTGAAATGCTGAATTCTGTCAACTTCGTCCTGTCTAGCAAACTCCTGGCACAAGTCAATCAAAGCTCGTGGGTATTTCTTCGACTTCTCGGCGTCCACGTTGGCCGTGGCCGCCTTGGCGGGGACAGCCTTCGACTTCTCGGCGTCCACGTTGGCCGTGGCCGGCTCGGCGTCCATGACGGGGGCGCTGGCGGGCGTGGGCTTCTCGATGTCGCGCGGTTGGCTACTGATCGAATGCTGGGCGATGGGACTCATTTCAAACAAGGACTTCTTAGCGTTTGACGCGATCAAAGGCGAGCTCCCAACAGAAAGGCTGCGCCTCCTGATCAACGGGGTGGACGGTGTCACGGGAGTTGAAGTTGTGGCTGCAGCCGACGTCGGGTTTCGCTTCGAGAAGTCCGTCTGCGTCCCCTTGTTGGACGAGTATTTGATGGCGTCCCCGGAGTCCACGTACTCGTTCGGCAGATCGCCCGCGGCACGCAGTTCATTCTTCTTCCTGGTGCGCCTCACGCCGGCGTTGTAGAGGACTTCGTAGGTCCTACACCTGAAAGATGGCGTGGATTTCGAGAGGTATCCAATATATACAGTATATACTATCTGTTGAAATTAATATATATTGTACTCACATTAGGCATTCCGCCCTCCTTACGCGGCCAAGGCGGGCATCGGCCCGTTCCTGACCCGTTCGAAAGCCAGGCCAGACGACACGGGGCATATGTAGACGTGCTTCGAGAGGCAGGGCATGTACACCGACCTGCACATGTCGAGGTCCGATGCCGTCCCAATCGGGGACTGGAAGAACCGGCGCTTGGAAGAGCTGAATGGAATTAAAGAATTTTAGTTAAGAACCTATTTAATTTGTGTGTAGGTATACGTACCTTGAAACGTCGATTGGCGCAGATGAAACCGTCGAACTCAATGTACCTCGTCCCGTCCACGATGGACGGCTTCCCCACCATGGGGCGCTCGTTTGAGTTGAATCCATCCAGGTCGTCGGCACGTATGACCTCGTTGGAGATGAAGTAAAATGACCTTGTAGGGCCGATGCCGGACACGGCGTCGTCCTGCCACAGCGGATTCGTGTCCCTGATGCTCAGCGCGGCCTTGTTCACGTCGTCGACGAACTTGCGGACCTAAATAATGACATGGACTGCATGTATCATGCCTATTTATAGGACAATTAACTGAATATAAAGATGTACCATGACCCGAAAAGGGTTGCGGATGTCCGGCGGGTCCAAGGACTTGAACCAGTCAATGCCGTTGACGCCGGTCGTCTCTCCAGTGACCTTCACGGCGAGCGAATCGAGTGCCTCGTACAGGACCTGGCTGTCAACTTGGCTGAGGTACCTCTCCTCGGAGAAGTGCCCCGTGTACTGGTGGACGTACGGCTCGTCCCAGTAAGCCACGAGGTTGTTGGTGGCCATTTCCAACGTTTTGGAGTTGGCGTACTCGATCAAGATGGCTGTCGATCGATCGGTCGATTGCACGTGTATTCGATCGAATTAAAAGTGTTGTTTTATTCCACGGACGTTTCTAGTGCGCAGCTGGACTCATAGACGTCTCTATATACATATATAAAGCGATCAAAATGTCGAAGAGACATGAACCTAGGAAGAGGTACTACAAGAAGAGGAGGTTCGGCTTCGCCGACCTGAATTCCTCGTCGTCCTCAGACGAGGCCCCTCCACCCCCCCCTGCAAAAAAAAACCGGCAACCGCCACAAGCTGTGTCGGCCGCCAGTGACGTCGGAGTGCATGAAGACGTTCAACCCGCAGTAGTTGCCGCTATGGAACTACCGGTGGACAGGCAACGAACAGAACGGGGAGAACGGTTTTCGATGCCACCTCTTCCAACACCTGAAAACCTGTTGCCATCCCCACAGCCGTCTCCAACGCCGTCCCTGCCCGTGGCGGACTCAGAGCCGTTGCTCAACTCTCTACCGAATGAAGAGACTCTAACTGCAGATCTCGATCATGGCGGTGAAGTTCGTAGTGATGAAGAAACTCTTTCAGTACTTGGACATGTGGAAGAAACGTCCCGTGTGGAAGAATCAACAGACACTGATGGTGATGGCATGCACAGCGTGAGAAACGAGGATGATGTGACTAAGTGGACGGCGGACGATGTCGCGACGTACATGTACGGCATCAAGATCCGGCACGGCGTGTCCGACAACGCCTTCTCAGCCTTATGGGACGGCTTTAGAAAGGTTTTGCCGGCATTAAATGGGAAAGCACTCCCAAGTGCACGAACGGTAAAGCGCTCCGTACTGAGAGATGTGCCAACGATGAAAGTCGATGTCGCCTACCTCGATTTGGAGACGAAAGAAAGAAGGGAACTTTTTGGACTTAGTCAGGTGCCAAGGAAAACGTACCAAGATCGCGAACGGTTCGCGCCCGTATATGAAATATGGCGTGTCGACCTCGAGGACGTAGTCGCGTTCCACCGTGGACTACACGACGATGCCGAAGGAGAACTAATTCTCAACATTGACGGAGTCCCAATTGGGCGGACTGGAAGAAGTCAGACGGTCGTCTCCGTCAAGTTTAAGAGCTGCAGAAATGTGTACCAGGTCACGAACGCTATTCCCTTCGGAGAGACCAAAAGTAAAGAACTTTCAGTAACGACGTTGATAGGAGACGTTCTGAGGTCCATCGCCCAGCTGGACCTGACATTGATGTTTATCTGTGCTGACGCTCCCATGAGGGCGTTCCTTCGGAACCAGAAAGCTCACACAGCCAGCCTCGGGTGCGACTACTGCTTTGGACGTGCCTCTCACCGGAGCAGGCCGATCTGGGGCCCAAGTACATTGAAAAGTGAAAGCAGGACAACGGCGCGCCTTAAAGAAGATTACGAGCGAGTGGCAAAGAAAGAAATTACATTTGCGGACTTCGGATACAAGGGACGTTCTGAGATCCTCAACGTACTCCCAGACTTCGACGTGATTGACAAGGTGCCCGTGGACCCCATGCATTTGCTCTTCCTCGGCGTGTGCCGGTCCCTATTCGAGTTACTTTTCGCTGTCGGCGAGAACCGGCCAAGAAAGCTTTCTACGCCCCGACAAAGCACAAAGAAACTGGACTATGCCCTTGGACAACTTAAAGTCCCCTCGGAAATGCCGCGGCGGGCAAGAGCCATGGACTACAAGAACTGGAAAGGGAGTGAATGGAGAGCCCTCGTACTGTTTTACTTCCCTATAGTCGTGCTCTGCCTTCGGCCGGGCATTGAGCGCGAGATTTGGTTGGAGTTCTGCTACCTGTGCCGGGCCTACAGCCTCGAGGACAGGTACTACAACAACTTGGACAAAGACTTTCTCAAGTACCTGGGCACCCGGTGGTATAACAAGTACTACGACGCGTTTGGCGACCTCAACATGCGTTATAACGTCCACCTAATGTCCCACTTGCAACGTATCAGAGAGCAGGGTTCCTTTCCCGAGATTTCTGCCTTTCCGTTCGAAGGTTCCTTTGCGGCCGCCGCTCGAGGCCAACAGGTGGGGACTTCGTCACTTGGTCTGCAGTCCATGCGCTATACGTACCTGCGGCCACTAAAGGGACACCTGTGTAAAAAGAAAATTTCCTTCGACACGAAAACCACGTCTAGACGTCAGAATGATCTCCTGCACTCTGAGAGGTCCTGCTTCCAGTTGGTTGAAACCCCGAAGCCTGGCGACAACTTCTTCAAGGTGAGGAAGTTGAACGTGACGACGTACTTCCCTCCAGACGGGTCCAGCTTGGACTTTACAGACATCGGCGTGTTCAAGTACCTTAGTACTACTCAGAATGTGCAGTACTTACAACGTGATAATGTCATCGGGAAACTTTTCATGGTCCCTGCCGGTGGCATGGACATCCTCGTCTCCGCGAGTTTCGCACAATTACGAGAGGCAGAATAAATGTACATTAAATTGCACTTCTCGATTTTTATTCGAGGAAAGGAATGACGATGTGAAGTGCATTCTATAATGAGCGGCGTACGTATATATATGTTGATACTATTCTTAATTTGCTGTGTAAAAGTGTAGTACCTAAAAAGAATCGATCGATATGATGGTACGGTCAAGGATTTCTATCCGTCTAAAGTCAATTCTCTTCAGTGTCGCTGTAAATTACTGTAAAATTTGCCGCGGCCTCGGACGCTGTCAGGTCCCGCCTGTTTGCGGACGCTTTAAACTCACACTCCATGGTTTTTCAATCACTGCCTCCTCTGTCTTGCAAGGCGGCGCCTAGCACGACGGTTGTCGCTGTTGTTTGACCTCGTCCAACGCCAGACGACCCTAAATTTAGCGTAGAAGGCGTCCCAGGAGAACCTGGACTCCATCTGGAAGTTCTGGTAGAACTCCTCCGTGATGAACGTCAAGGCCTCCTTCATCCACTCGTAGACGTCCACGCCCATAGCCGTTCCCTCGTGCTGGACATAGTTCTCCCTCGGGTCATAGCCTTTGTACCTCTTGACGTACTCGATGGCGAACAACACGTGGATGAGCTTGCTGGCCAAGGCGGAGCTGTTCGAGGACGTATCGTATGTGGCGCCTTCCTCGGCGACGGCCTTATTCAAGGCTAGCTGCAAAGCCCACAACAGGCACTTCGAGCCGTCCGGATCGCTGATGATGGCTTTGAAGACGGCATAGGTCTTGACGGGGATGGCGTTGCGGACGATGTGGTACTTCTGCTCGTACGTCATGTCTTCGGAGAACAGCACGATGTCCTCCTCTTCTTCCATCGCGGCCTCTCCTTCGTCTGCCTCCTCCTCGTCTTCCTCGTCCTTCTTCTTGTGCTGCCCAGCCATGACGAGAGACTTCAGCTCATCAACGGACGCCACCAGCTTCTCAAACTGGTCCATGGAGGGGCCGGCACGTGGCGAGGTCCGAGTCCTCTTGGCGGCCGGACTCATTCCCGGCGCAGTCTTCCTTTTCTATAAAGGTTATTGCACTTTGCGTATACGCGTATATAAAAAAATCTATATCTGCGGTGACTTACATGCGCCTCTGCCTGAGCTGGAGCTTCGGCCGCCACTTCCTCGATGATCTCGATGTCGTCGTCATCGTCATCGGCTTTGTCACCCTTCGCAGCCTCTGGATCTTCTGGAGCAGTCTCGTGGACGGCGGGCAGTCCGGCCGGATCCTCCGCGGACTCCTCGTGGACGGCGGACTGGTCGGCCGGATCCTCCGCGGGCTCCTCGTGGACGGCGGGCAGGTCGGCCGGATCCTCCGCGGGTTCCTCGTGGACGGCGGGCAGGTCGGCCGGATCCTCCGCGGGTTCCTCGTGGACGGCGGGCAGTCCGGACGGATCCTCCGCGGGCTCCTCGTGGACGGCCGGGCTGTCACGCATCATGAACTCCTGCGGGGGCGGTCCCGTTTCAACGGTTTGAAGGCCGGCGTCCTCGTAGACCTCGAGACGTGGATCCCTGACCGCTGTGGGATCCTCTCCGTACCCCTCGACGTAGATGATGGGCGGGCACTGGATGGGACTCGGTGGCTCGCAGCTCAATATTTTCTTCGCGAGAATCTTGACAGCGGCCATCATCTCCCTCCTAGAATTAAAGCGGTCGCAATTCAGTATAAATTCCTTCCTTTATGGGACTTTTCACTTACTTGACGACGTCCTCGCTCATGACGGGGCGCGGATTGAACCGGATGGGCTTGATGTCCATCAAGTTGGCCTTGCTCCTCGTGATCGTCTTGATGGCGATCGGCATTAGGTTGGCGTGCATCGCGACGTCCTTTGATGTCCTCGCCGGGAAGATCGCCGTTGAGATCGCGAACGCCGTCTCCGTGTCAACTTCGTCGGGGAGTCCGTACCTTAAGTAGCTGTAGTACGCGTTCAGGAGGTCCACGATGTTGTCCAGGTGGGTGAAGTACTCTGGCCCACAGAACATATAGATTTTGTACTGCGCCGTGATGTTGTTGGCGATGGACCCGTTGCAGTTCATGAGGCGTCCCTCCTGTGTGACGCCGACGACAGCTTGAGCAGCGAGGACGGTGTTGGGGACGAGCGGTACCTTCGTGTAGGGGTTCTCCCTGCACCCCACGATGTAGATCACAGCCCACGTCACGTCGTTCGGCAGGACGGAGTCCACCATGATGGATGCCCAGGATCAATCGTCCGTGTGCACCGCGATTGACTGATTAATTGCAACTGGTCGATCGTTTTTCCTTAAACTATCGATCGTAAAAATAAATCTTGAATCAATTGATGAATTTCAATATTACTTGTAAAAGTCTATGTCTCTGATCATCTGCTCGATTTGAGCGGGAAATTCAAAAACTCAGGCAGCTAGGGTACGACGACGGAAATGTCAGCTGATTTCTATTCGCGGGTTAATCGACAGCTGATCCACACCGCGTGGACGTTAAAACGTTGCATCGGGACAAGGACTTTGCGAGGTCGATCGCGATCGCTACCATGTCGAGGGTGAGGCCGGGCGGACAGAATCGCATCGAGGAGGACGCTTCGAAGTCCAAGAAAAGAAGAAAGCAAAAATCGCCGAAGAAAAGCCCTCTGAAGAGGACAAACACGGCCCCCATTAAGAAGCACACCACCAGTCCCGTTGACACCGAGAAGGACACGCAGCAGTTGCAGCAGTACAAGTACCACCGTTTCATCGTCTTCGTGGATGATCCAAAGCTCAAGACACCATTCTCAGTTCTTCACCACTCCAACATCCGCTGCCTCGAGACGAAAGAGTCCGTCAACAACAAGTACTTGAACAACAACCGCAGGTTAAGGAGGTTCGATCTCGCCTTCACAACCACGTTCTCGTTCCCGTGCCGCGTCTTTGCGAAGTGTGAAAACTTCGTCACAGCGGTGTACCTCCACAAGACGGTCGACAACTTGAACGCGCAGTTCGGAGTCCTGATGGCGTGCAAGGTGGACGTCGAGACGGCCTACCTACGCCTACTGGAGGCCAACCCGAGAAAAGTCAAGGGCGGAATTCACTACGAAACCGGTGAGATCACGGGAGAGACCCAGCTGCTTCCCGACACAGCGTCCTCATTCTCAGAAGTTGAGGAGTCGCAAGAGATGGTGGACGGCAACGAGTCCATTGACGAAAGCAATAAGGTACGTTCGCCAATATTAATTTATCTTACCTACATTTTTATGCTATATATAGAACGCTGATGAAAACCTCAACGAGTCCCTGGACATCTTCGACGAAAACGAGAATGCCGCTGCAGCAGACACTGGCGAGAAGAACCGCACCGAGGAGGAGGACCGCACCGAGAGGAGCCCGCCGCACGCTTCGCAGTCCCTACTGGAAACGTCTTCCGCCATTCCGCGGACGCCGACACGGACAACACGCCCGACACAGGGAATGAAGGCTCCACGCTCAAAGTACCTGCAGCATCAGGTCAGTCAGTACGTATTTTCTACTTATAAAGGTACACCTTAAGTTTTTTTATAATTCTATACACCGCCCAGCCGGACCTGGACCCGCCGAAGGACCCCATGCCGTCCACAGAGAACATGGACAGCGACAACGATGGCGTAGCCTTCGCTATAGATGAATTCACGGCAAGTCAATTTATATACTTAATACTTATATACTTGACGGTATATATATATTCATATAAATTTTCTCTCCCCCGCGACCTAGCTCAACAAGCACGCAGTTGGCACGCCACCAGCTCCAGTCCCCGAATCCCAACTGAATACGTGCTCAAGTCCGCGGGGAGCAGCTACAAGTACACCGGCCACAACAACTCCAGCTACAGCTCCGCCTCTCTTCTCATTTCCTCCACTGTTCTCCACGCCCACGCCGACACCATCTGCTGCCGTCGACACCGCACTAACTGGAGCTCAACTTAACAGCACAAAAGCACTGTGGGATGAGGTAAGTGTATGTATAAATGTTTAACTTCATATATGTACGTACGTATATACCTCTATACGTTCCGAATCTAGTTCGGCAACATCAGAAAGGCGTTGGAGAAGCAATGGATCCTTACCAACAAAGGATTCAAAGCGTGGCGCACCGAACTGCAGGAGCAAGCCGACATGATCCGGGAGATGAAGCACGAGCTGCACGTCGTGAAGTCCCAGCTGTACGACGCGAAGGCCATCCAGGCGAACCTGCCGCACAAAGACCTCGGCAAACTGATACCCTTCCGCTCTGACGAGGACCTAATCATGTGCCTGGACGACGCTAACCTCAACAATGCGCTCTTTTCTAAGGTATAATATGTATACGATATAATTCTTTTTAACTCTCACCGTTTTCTCTATGTAGGCCATCCAGATTCCGGTGGACAACCCGCAGTTCGTCAACGTCTTCATGGAGTTCCTCTTCCACCAGGACTACATGGCCGTCCGCTCTTGGCCAACCACATTCGGAAGGAGCCCCAAGCCGAAAATGCCGGTACAGATTCGTGCCTTCATGCAATCGTACGTTGGTCGCTACGTACAAGACAAGATGAGCCCGAAGACATTCATGGCCGGGTACGTATATAAATACACCTCATTATAAAATTATTATTATAACTTCCCGTACGTGTTGACGTCCATCAATTCCTTCTTCAGCGTCCAGAGGCACTTGACGATGGCAACGTACAAGAACACCGAGCTCGGCCAGATGCAGACCACGCTTAACGCCCTCAACCAGAAGCACAAGAGGAAAGTGGACAAGGCGGGACGCCTGAAGTCCGACCTCAAGCAGCTGCGGGACAAGGCTCTCCTAAATGAACTCTCCCACAGTGACAAAGTCAAGCTGTCCCGCCTGGAGTTCGAACACCAGCAAGTCCTCAATGAAGTCGAGTCCCTGGGACAAGAGCGCCGCGATCTGAAGGAGGTCCAAGACCAGAAAAGGGCACTCAAGAAGAAGAAGAGAGAAGAAATTTTCAACGACGAGAACCCGACGTCCAAGGAGGACGACGACGTGTTCCTGGCCAACATGTACGGCATCGCTCCCGCCCAAGTAGCGGCGGCTGCAGACGATCAGGTTCAGAACGAGGTTCCTTTTGAAAAACTGTGAGCGTCCGTATATATATACGTACGTCTATATATATATATTTCATGTATAGCTAGCTAGTCTCGTCCCCTATATATATCCACATTCTACATCTGTACCTGTCCCTGTACCTGTACCTGTACCTGGACGTGAACACGTCCTACGCTATTCATCTGGTTCTGTATGTGGCACTAATATGCATCTGCTATTAAAGTGTAAACGTCCACCCGTACGCGTACCGTCCACTAGTAAAATAAAACCGTTTATTTCAGATACACGCCACGCTATTCATTACAACTAGATGTCAGCTCTGTATATATACGCTATTATTTCATATTCATTCACTCTGGTATTGTCATGCGCTGTTAGTTTCGACTGAACGGGTTTTTAATTTTGCAATCTTACCGGGAGAACAGGGTATACATTTTCAATTCCACACGACTACGTCGCGATGTTTCATTACTGGTATAACAGCGGCAGAAGGACTTCATATGCACAGCGGAAGCATTTCAACGGTTGACAATAACAGCGGCGTACTATATAACGCGGCACTGCTTATGGACACCAACACTCTCTTCTTATGCAGAGCGCGAGAAGAGCCAGCGTGCACTGAAAAATTTTGCTTACGCGGCTGTTACCGCGCTCTTTTAATGTCTTGTCGGGTTGTACGTATATGCGTAGAGAACTCGTATATGCGTAGAAAGGGTACGTACGTACGCGTATGCTAGGGGCGGTGACGTACAAATGGGGATGTGGAATGTGGAGGGAGGGAGGGAGGCGGGGCGGGGACTCTGCAAATATTTAACTGTCACTCAGTCAAGCGGACGTAAAGCTGCGGTAACCAGACCGAGTGCTGTTGACTGGCCTGCGGAGGCCCATTGGAAAGCAGGCAAGAAGGCCTAGGGCCCACGGTGACTGCAGGGGCTTTCCGTGATTCGTTCAGAACACCAAAATTTAAGAGTGTAAGTGTATAGCGTACATTTCATGTACTAATTTATTCGTACTAGGGTACGTGTGTAGAGTTATACGGATTTTTCCCCGAGATTTCTTATTGCGTACGTACGCGAACGTCACCGCCGTGCCTTCTGTGTTGGCTGGTAAAGCTATACATAGAGCTGCCCCCTATCAGCTGACAGCGCTGGAGTGGACAGTCACGACTCACGTCTCACGAGTGGAGTGGACACGGCATCGAAAACGAGAACATCTTTTGTGCGTCAGAACGTTGTCTTATACTTGAGGACCATGTCGGCGGTGGACGGCCCTGGCAGCGGCGGCGGCGGCGGGGTGACCGTAGCCCCTCTGCGCAGCCTCGACGACTTCCTGACGAGCAAGGCGCGCTTCCAGATCCCCGACTTCAACAACGAGGAGCGCTGGCTGAACCGCATCACGCACAACCTGCTCTACTACCAGACCAACTACTTTGTCAGCGCCGCCGTCATCTTCGCAGTCGTCGCGGTCATGAGCCCGCAGAAGATGGCCAGCGGCATCCTCGTCATGGTGAGGGCAGAGAACGATATTCCTGACGAACCTTTTTGTGCACGTTTTCCTCTTTCCTTCCTCGCATGCAGTCTATCCTCTTTGCTGGCGCTCACTACGCCCGCACCCAGCAGGCTGCCCTGAACCAGTTCCAGCGCGATCACGGCCTCCTCTACGGCTGCGGCGTCTTCGCCGTCGGATACTACGTCATCTACCTGCTGGGCAGCGTCGTCGTGTTCATGCTCGGTGTGCTCGTCCCGCTGCTTTTCGTCATCGCGCATGCTTCACTCAGGTAAGTAGCATTGCAATGCATCAGTAGCGTGAATGAAACATTGCCCTAATACTAGGTTACGGAACCTGAGCAACAAGGTGGTGAACGCCAAGGAGATGCTCGGCCTGAGCAAGAAGACGCCCATGGCCCTCGTTCTGGACGCAGTGGGCATTGAAGTCGATCTCAAATTCGTCAACTAAAAGTAGTATTGCTCCAATGATTCAACGCTATTATCGATCGTGATCTGGGTTTGCAACTGGATGAATCTTTTATTGAGGACGTCAAATTATTTATGTAGGAATGAGCATTGAATAAATCCCTACTGAAGTTGAGTGTTCGCCTTGCGGAGAGTCAGGTATCCGGCCACGATGTCGCTCGGCAGCTTCCTGAAATAGTTAACAATGCCTTGAATATGAAGGTATTGCAGATGCGAATAATCTCACCGGACAATCTTGAACTCATCGGCGGAGGCGTAATGCATCTTTGTGTGCGGATCTGTGTACTTCGCCTCCAGGCCGGAGATGTCGGAATACTTTTTGGCCGGCAGAAACGACGTTGGCGCGTCGATCGAGCCGAAATGGACGCTGTCGGGCGCCCAGGGAAGAGCCTACGGAGGTCAAAATGCGATAGGTAGGATTTTGGATTCCGGGGTCACGTTATCGCGACGCACCTGGTCTTTTGCCGCGATCTGCTTCAAGTTTCTCCAGTATCGCTTCGTCGCGCCGCCGGCCTTGGACGACGACGTCGACGTCTGCGCCATGGAATGCTGTGGGATAATTAGGATGTGGAAGAGGATATCTTCATTTTGACGAGACCTTACTTGAAATCCTTCGGCCTTCTTAAAGTTGAGCTTCACCTTCGACCAGTCGGAGGAGGACGCCGTCTCATCGGAAGCTGCCGACGACGTCATGTCTGTCATTAGGTAGGTTAACCGCCTTTCACCTCAAATGCAACTTGAATACTTGATCTCCGAGTCCGCCGAGTCGGCTAGCTTGGTTTGTTTTGAGTCTTTTGACGCAACTCGGGCGCCACTTTTGAAAGCCGTTTATGAAAGCAACGAAGCTGGCTGGAATGCCGCATCTTTTATTTTACGCATGTACGCATTCATGAAACATTATGTACATCATGGCATTATAAGTAGTGCACCCTAGCAAGCTGTTAGTAAAAGCAATCCTTTAATATTTCACTGTCCTCTGGTCGTAAGAGGTGGCCGTATTTCTCGAGACAGGAACCTAACCTGAAATTGTGCAAGGTCATGTGGACGATTTATAATTTTAGCTTTGATGCTTGCCATTTGACCATCGCAAGTTCGTCCTCAAGGGATCTTTGGGATTAAAAGTTATTATAGAAATAGTTACAGAATTCGATCCGGCCATATTCCATACTCGACTTGATTCTCCAGGGCCCGGATTTCTTCAATCAGTTTCGCCCGCTCTCTCCGTCTCTTTTCCCGGCACGTGATCGCGTAGCCCCTTAATTGAAGTAATTAACCAGTATTGTACAGTAATTACTCGTGGTCATAAAAACGTAGTACTACTACCTATTCTTCAGCATCCTTCGCCTCCTCCTGATGCTCGCGGCCGACTCCTCGCTGACCTTGTTCAGCCTACAGAGCTTGCTCAGCTCGTAGCTGTCGATGGCGGCCAACTCGGCGTCGAAGAGGCCGATCTCGGCGATGAAGCAGTCGTTCTTGACAGCTCCGGGAACGACGCGCTCCTGATCCCCTTGCTTTGTACGCTCGTTCATGGCGGACTCGGAACGCCAATAAATGAGTCGGAGACGACGTCGAGTCGCGGCCTCGGACTGACGCGACGCCAATTCTGCATTGTTGCTGCAATCGATCGATGACCGGCCAGTCGCCGTCGGTCGGTCAGACGGCCGACGAAGTTGCAACGAGCGACACGTTTGCAGTATGGTGTCCAGCCGGCAGCAATCAAAAGTGGTGCACGCCAAAAGGCCGGTCGAGCGGCGCAGCTAGTGCTCTCCATTTTCGCGAACGCATACATAGCTAAAAGGAGTCGCCGCCGCATTGCCAATCGACCGAATTGCAACAGCTACGCGTAGACAGGTAGACATTGCAAAGGCGAATTATACTATGGGTGACCACTGACCAGGACTGCTTCGCTTGCTTGCAACTTGGCAGACCGACTAATCGATGTGTCGGAGCACTTAATGAACAATTTAAAGTCTCGCCAGAAAATGTAGCATGTTTTGGAACGTATACCTATTAGAGCATTCTCGAGCGTGTCCCATGGCGCCATGATCAGGTAGATTTATTTTGGAGGTACGACGTCTGCAGTCAACCTCCGCGAGCGGCGAAGTATAGGCGATTCTTTGCGGTCGAATGCTGATGCTTCTTTTTATGACCATTAAAACACACACGGCATTACCTACGTTGCTGCACCTGAACATTGTGGGGGTTTGCGTACGTCCGAGTACCATAATTCATACTGGCATGTTGTGTCGCTACACAGCCGGCCTGTACGTACGTAGTGTTCCAGAACTACGCGCTTACGTCCGCGTAGTATGGCTTGCGCGCGGGCCTCGGGAAATACCCGACCTGTACAGGTGGAGTCGGACTGTGCGACCGGGCTAGGAAGAAGCGTGCCTGCCCGTCATTCGCGTAAGAGGCCCCGCTTCGAGAGTTTCTGATCCGGAATACCATTGCGCATTGCATCCTTTTTGTAAAGGAACCGGCACCCATGTCTAAACGTCTGCAAATGGCACTCTGACGCTAAGTGTATTGAACTTCAAAAGTTTGTCTGGCGGTAAACTGCGAAAGACTTATCATCTGCTGCTGCCGCAATGATTAAGAACACGGTAAGTGACTGACATGTAGCACTTACTCCGTCGCCCCGATGGAACGTTTCCGCAAGGTGCCCAACTTGGGCGTTTTTCTCTCGTGCTTACTGAAACATTTCTGCAAGGTCAAGATCCTCGCCGTCCTGGTGTGCTTCTACTTCTTCGTCACCGCGCTCGGCCTCCTCGACGCCAGCTTCCGGCTGATCAACGGCAAAGGCAACCACCTGCTCTTCTCCAACAGGGACCTGCTTCAGAACCCCATCGTCGGCCTCATGATCGGCGTCCTCTCCACCGTCCTCCTGCAGAGCAGCTCCCTCACCATCTCCATCATCGTGAGCATGGTGGCGTCGGACGTGGTCAAGGTGCACGAGGGCATCCCCATGATGATGGGTGCCAACGTTGGCACCTCGGTGACCAACACCATCGTCAGTCTGTCCCAGATCGGCGACAGGGACGAGTTCAAGCGGGCCTTCTCAGGGGCCGTCATACACGACGTGTTCAACCTCATCACGGCCGTCACTCTGCTCGTTGTTGAGCAGATTCCACCGGGGTTTCTCTTTACAGTCTCGAATAGCATCGTTTCCGGTATGGAGAAGGGCGCTCTTGAGGAAGAACCTCCTGAGATTCTCAAGTGCTTGACCAAGCCGTTGACAGACTACATTGTTCAAATCGACAAGAAGGTTGCATTTACACCATTTACACCTACATGTATTTAGGAAAATGTAAGTATTCTCCAAAGGTCCTGAGAGGATGGTCGGCGTACGAGTCCAATTACGCCAACTACACCACGACGCTTCTGCCCTACTGCTCCGACATAAAAGACGAAGACCCTACTTCCAACTCGCTACTTCTGTCTGCGCTCTCAACGAACAGGAGTTCAGGAGATTGCGCGCACAATAAATACCTACTTCGTGAGGTGGCCCTCTCGGACCTGTGGTGGGGCATCATACTCCTCATTGCTTCCCTCGTCATCCTCTTCGCCTGCCTCCACGGCTTGATCAAGCTGTTGAACTCATTGATGGAGATGGAAATGACCAAAGTAGGGCATTTTTTGTATTCTTGTTTCCTAGACCCTAGATCATCCTACGACTTTAATTTTACAGTGCGTGAGCATGCAAACGACCATTCGGTCGAGGATCCCGTGCTCCGAGTGGCTGATCGGCTACGGCGCCATCCTGATCGGCTTTGCCATGACGCTCCTCCTCCAGTCGTCCTCTGTTTTCACCTCGACCCTGACGCCTCTGGTGGGCACCGGCCTCATCCGCCTGGAGAACGCCTACCCGCTCACCGTGGGCAGCAACCTCGGCACGACCACGACGGCACTGCTCGCCGCGCTCACCTTCGACGGAGACGAGCTGAGGAACTCGCTTCAGATGGCCATCTGCCACCTGCTATTCAACTTCATCGGGCTGCTCCTGTTCTACCCGGTGCCCTTCATGAGACTGCCGATCCCAATCGCGGAGGCGCTGGGAAGGACGGTGGCGAATTACAGGTTTGAATATATACATATATCGTCCAAACGTAAACGTAGAAATGCTACTTGTTCATTTTGTTGCAGATGGTTCGCCATAGTCTACGTCCTCTTCGTGTTTATCCTGGTCCCGTTGTACATCTTCGGCCTGTCCATGGTGAGCCCGGTGGCCCTGTACGCCGGCTGCCTGACTCCGATCTGCTTCGCATTGGTCGTCGCGATGATCAACGTGATCCAGCGCAAGAAGCCTCGCTTACTACCACGGCAGGTGAGGAACTGGGAGTTCTCGCCGGAATTTCTTAGGAGCCTCTATCCTTACGACAGGTAAGCTTTGTGCGGTTGACTGCACTTGCTAACGTCAGCAGTTAAATGAGTGTACACTTTATTACAGAGTCATTGCTAAAGTGAACTGCTGTAGGAATCTAGGACGAGAATAACTACCTATGTACCTCGTCGTTGGTCGATTGCAGTCATATTTACTTACGAAGACATCGAAGATTCCAAGAATCATAGTGCAGGCTGTGAAATGTTAAGTTTGAAAGTTCTGTACGCTCTCTTGGTTCGTGATCATACGCGGACGTGCATGGCGTTGAATAAATGTACTCTGATTTGAGCCCTATACTGACTCATTCACTCCGTTCATTGCATTAGCACATACCTCATGTCACGCTTTACACTTGAGCAGTATAAGGAATCCTAATTTTGCGGATATGACCAATCAAGGTATCTCAGAATGGGCTCTTTTACGGTAACGCTGAACTTGACGAACTCGTCCCTGAAGAATTGATGCCTGATCGATATGCCTGTTGATGTTTGCGCAATGAAGAGTTTATAACAAAATTCTTCGAAACTGCGTTTGCACCGGGGATTTTTCCTTCTAGCCCGTCGGTTGTAGTCAGGTCCAGCGAGGTACGTCACCGCGCGCGCAACAATATGGTCACAGGTACGTATAACTCACCTGAGCGAGCGAGGGAGCGCGCTCGGTCGACTTTTTACACGCCCCCTCTATTGCCGGAAGCCGGTAGCATTGGACGGGGAAGGGCAAACGGACGGAGGGCGAGCGGGGTGGGCCTTCCAACTGGCCACTGACAGACAGGTCACCTATAGTACGCCATTCGCTCAGTATAAACGGACCTACGCACTCGGCAAGATTACGTAGGTCGTAGCGTGTAAAATGGCGGAGCTCAGGAAAAAGCTGGTAAGTCGGCATTATCGTAAGCTACGTAGTACATACAACTCCTTTTTCTCCCGTCATGCTTTTATGATGCCCAAGTTTTGCAAGCCCGGCATGGCCATGGCCATGTACAGATTCCAACGCCTGCCGGGCGTAAATCGCACCTGTATTTTTTGCACTCGGCTGCAGTTTAAAGTGTACGCAGCCGATGAGGTGTGCAGTAAAGCCTGACCATCTGTGAGGAAGGAACCCCCAGTCCTGCTCAGAAAATTGTTACTCAAATATAATTCTGACTCACTCACAATGTCCCGCGTAACGCGCGTCCTCTGCCTCCTGCAGATCGTCGCCGTGAAGCTCGTGCTGGCGCTCGTCTGCCTCTACTTCTTCATCTGCTCGCTCAGTTTCCTCGCCACCTCCTTCAGGCTGATCAGCGGCCGGCAGAGCGGCAAGATTTTCGCCAATGCAGACCTGCTGCAGAACCCCATCGTCGGCGTCATGCTCGGCGTTCTCTCCACAGTTCTCGTGCAGAGCTCGTCCACGACCACCTCAATCGTCATAGGCATGGTCGGGGCGGACATTTTAGGAGTGAGGTAAAATCGGAGGAGCAGGAAAAGAAAAATAAAGATGACTTGCTAAAAAATTTCAGGCAGGCAATCCCGATGATCATGGGAGCAAACATAGGTAAGCGACAATAAGAACGCTGTCTACGTATTTGGGGTGCTTGGTTCAACGAACTACGCGATCAAGATAGAGGTAACAGGTATCCGCACACACAACGCAACGGGCGATGCAACAAAATAAAAATGGATCGTTTGTCGACCTGCTTGCCGCGAGAGAATGGGGCAAGCTTGCGGCATCCAGCGAGAAAACCTCTTTCAACCGACCATACGCACGCGCACGCACAAGCTTCGAAAACCAGTTCTCGGTCGATGCCGACTAACTTTTTGTTTTAGCTGTATAGATAAATTGCGTTGTAATGCGGCTTGATAACATGGAAAAAAGGCCTTTTTATCATATTTCTCGTTTCTAGGCACATCCGTCACGAACACCATCGTGAGCATCACCCAGATCGGCGACCGCGATGAGTTCAGCCTGGCCTTTGCCTGCGCCGTCGTCCACGACATCTTCAACTGGCTCACCGTCATCACCCTTCTGGTCGTCGAGGTCGTCACCGGGTTCCTTTACCACACGACCAGCGCGATAGTCGCTGGCATGGAGTCCTCCAATGGCACGGACTTTAAGACTCCGGATCTGTTGAAGGCCCTGACGAAGCCGTTCACCAAGCTGGTCGTCCAGATCGACAAGAAAGTGCTGAAGGGCTGGTCACTCAACGACACCGATTACATCAACGTGACCACCCTGTTCAAAAAGAACTGCAAACACCACGTGGACCACGCACTCAGCTCGCCAGTCGGAAGCGGTCTTGCATTGAACGAAACTCCACTGGCGTCTGAAAAGTTTGCCTGCGGATACCTCTTTGCCGGCTGGAGCCACGCTGATGTCTGGGCCGGAGTACTCCTTCTTGTCATCTCACTTGCCATACTCGCAGGTTGCCTCGTTGGACTGGTCAAGATCCTCAACTCTTTGATGAAGAATCAAATGGCCGGGGTAAGCTTCTGCAACCCCTAGCTTCGCTTGAAAACAATTCTAACACTTTTTCTCCAGATTGTGAAGAAGTCTCTGAACTCATCTATACCCTGCGCGCCCTGGCTGACCGGCTACGTGGCCATCTTTATCGGCTTTGTCGTCACCTTTCTCGTCCAGTCGTCGTCCGTGTTCACCTCGACTCTGACTCCGCTCGTGGGAACAGGACTGATCGAACTCCGCCGAGCCTACCCATTGACGTTGGGATCCAACATAGGAACAACTACGACCGGACTATTGGCCGCATTGGCTGCGGACGGAGAGAAGCTAAAAGATTCCCTTCAGGTACGAGATTCAGTTCATGAATAGCTCTATATGAAAAAAGGTATAAAACGCTGTCATGTCAGATTGCACTATGCCACACCCTCTTCAACATTGTCGGCATCGCGCTGTTCTACCCCATACCACTCATGCGATGGCCAATTCCGATGGCGAAAATCATGGGCCGGACTGTCGCTCAATACAGGTGAATGATATTTTAGGAAATGTTTTAGCTCATTAACTATGCACAATGACATATTCGTTCAGGTGGTTCGCGATCTTCTATCTCATCTTCATGTTCTTCCTCCTGCCGCTTTACATCTTTGGCCTGTCCCTAATCGGGCCGATCGCCATCTACATCGGGTTCATTCCGCCCTTCGCCCTCCTTGTTCTGGTCGTCATCATCAACATCGTTCAAGACAAGAAGCCCAAGTGGCTGCCGGTTCAGTTGAGAGATTGGGACTTCTTACCGCTTTTCATGCGGTCGCTGGAACCTTATGACTGGTAAACTTATTCTATTTATATTTTTCATACACGCATATTTAATACTTTTCACATTATAATTTAGGCTAATTAGCAAAATGACGTGCTGCGGCAGACGAGGCGGTATGGACGTTGAAAAGTCAGAGATGCAAGCGATCTGATTCCGCCCTAATATCAGCGACCGCCAGACGACAAAGAATCTCGTGATGAGTGTGCATTAATTACTACAAAGCCATAACGCTTTCAATTCGTCACTTAATTACAGTATCTCGTTAAGTGCTAGAACCAATACAGCAAGAGACAAAGAGAGATACGATTCGCGATAAGTACGTATAACCTGTTGCCCCTTTCTTGCCAGCTAGACCCGATCCGCGATGCCATTTGCTTCAGTTCAGACAGATTAAAAAGTCTGCGTCTTTGTCCTACTATTTGGATGAGGCAGCATTCAGTGGGACTTTTAGATAAATGCAATATTGATAGGCCTGCGGTCCTCTTCTTAGTTGAAACACGCAATTGATTGAGGAGCGCGGTTTGGAGTGCGGATGGAACGGAAGGAAAAAGGAACTGAGAACGAGCGAGCGCTGTTTGGGAGGGAGTCAAAAAGGCATCGAGCGCGACCGCGACCGGGCCGCCGTCGCTCCCGCGCCCGGACGCGGACGTACGCACACTCCACATTAGTAAAGGTACGTACTAGTGTGGCCACTTTTAATGCACAATTAAACTATGAAAATGTAAAAGTACGCAGAACAAAGAAAATTATGAAAAAGTAGTACGGCAGTCGGCAGGTGAAAATAATGTGAAAGATAATGAAGTTTTGGTCGGGTACGTCAAAGAACGTTTAGTACCTAAATGTAAAGCCACCTAACATTAAATCGCCGCTCTCTTTGTTAATCGAAAGTGGCCATACTCTTTTGGTCATGTGTATGATGAGAGTAATGATGTGGGGCCCCTCTGTGCCGACACAGGCACAATGCTGGGATGACCAGCCGATGTTTCGACAATGGTTGGGTGCTCGAACGAGCGAACGAGAACGCTTGCTCGCGCGCGCCCGTCGCCGTTTTATCCCTCCCTCCCTCGCGCTCACATTCGCTCGTTCGGCAAATGCATCACGCGTCCAACGTATCTCGAAGAACGTACGTATACTAGATACGCGCCTACCATCAGGCCTGCAGCAGCAGCAGCAGTGGTGCACAAAAATACATTACGGGCCGGAAAACGCCAAGATGGCGTTCGTGAAACACTTCGGCGAGGTGTTGATCCTCGCCGCGTGTCTGTCCGCCGTCGTCGTCAGCGCGGCGAGGAGCTCCTGTCCCGAGGGCGAACTGCGCGAGGTCGCCGACAACTCTAGGCGTTGCCAGTCGCTGGCCGAGGAGAGGTTCTTCGTCCGGCCGACGAGGAGGGGGCTCTGCCACCTGCTCTACGAGATCGTGGTCACGTGCACCGGCGGATACGCGCTCTGCTACAGCGACGTCGCCCTACTAGTCATGCGAAGGGCCGCAAAGAGGGTCTACGTGGACAAGATGATGAAGGTATATATGCCTTACCTGGCTAGAGAAAACGAAAAGAGATTAAACGATATTTTTTAGATTTATGGCATCGGCAACGTCATCCTCGAGTGCCGCGTCGACGGCGTGGACGACACATCGCTGGCCAAGTCGAGCTCCCTCCAGCAGCAGCAGCGCCACCCCGCCGCCCACACCTTCACTCCGACGGAGAAGTGCAACTCCTCGGCGGCCGTGCACCTCTCCGTGCTGCGCTACAAGTCGTGCGCGAACCGCGTCAACGACGCCCTCGTCGACGAGATCAGCGTGACGGACTCGTCGATCGAGACGCGCCGGCCGATCATCTGCGCCGCCGTCGGGTCCCTCCTCGTCGAGTGCTTCCCCCACGTCGCGAGCTGCGTCGACTCGGAAGCGGAGGCCGACGAGCTGAGGGAGAAGCAGAGGGAGCTGCTCGCGACGCTCTTCTACCCGATGACGGAGAGCCTGGGATTCTCCGTGAAGCAGTGTCCCATCTTCCAGAGGCCGCTCACGACGTTGCCCAGCGGAGGCGGCGAGCTGGCGACGGCGGCGCTCCTCAGCAGCAACGCTTCAGCCTCTCGAAGTTTCTCATCGACCATGGGCATCATGTCCTTGCTATTTGTCGGTGTTATGCAGCGTATCCGGGGGTTGCTTTAGCGTTTAAGTAATTTAATTTTGTTTAATATACGCGTACCGGTCTTTCTATTGTCGATAATACAATCGAAATGTCAGTTTACTAGCGTATAGTACGTTAAAATTCTGCCTAGTACTACTCCCTTAGGTACTTCACTTGCTTTTGGTATATCATATTTCTTTCGCATTTGGATCTGCTTCTCTTAACAGCCTTGACCAAGGATGCCCTCTCGTCATGTACAAGTAGGCGATTGAGAGC
>JAAUYK010105306.1_pt1 | contig 24928 bp, 21 predicted proteins | sample 7278021 | NCBI WGS metagenome assembly JAAUYK01 (sample SAMN14350223, study PRJNA611818) | marine sediment metagenome | isolation source: surface marine sediment (1.8m) | place: French Polynesia: Moorea | collected 2018-08
AAGAAGTGGTCACCACGAACGTTGGTTTCGCGCCGGTTCCTGCCTGGGAAGGCAAGGGCAAGGCCACTCTGGCGCTCTCCATGCCGGTTGGCATCAGCAAAGCCTCCAAAAAGAAGGAAGCCGCCTGGGAATTTATGAAATGGCTCACCAACCCAGATCTTGAAAAAGAAAATTTCCTGGACAAAAGTGATCCCAAAACCCGCACCATAGTGGTGGTACAGAAAAAGAACCTGATTGATCCTGAGATTAATAAGGTTTCCGGTGGCATGCACAAGGCAGCGGCGGCCAGTTTGGCGGTCAGCGACACATTTCCGATGTTGCCGGAATGGCCTGAAGTTGCCAGCTCTATTGAGGTTGCCATCAGCAACATCGCCGGCGGGGCCGACACCAAGACCGAAATGGATAAGGCGGCTAAAGAAGTAAAAGCCATCATGAAACGATCGGGGTATTAAGATCGGAACATGAAACTAAATATTTAACTGTAACCAGGGGGGACCCTTCAATGTACCACTTGGGGCTTCCCCCTCTTCCGATTTAATTGGTAAAAGGTAATTGAAGTCCATTAGCAACAGGACTAATCAAAACCCAACGTTTACGCCAAGCTGAAGACAAGGCAGCCAAACATGAACAGCCGAGAAAAATACGTCAAGTGGGTGATGTTGGCCCCGGCCCTGTTGATTCTGATAGGCACCACGCTATACCCATTTCTTTACTCATTTATCACCAGTTTTCGATTCTGGAGGCTGACACGGTCTGCAGAGCCCGGCGCCTTCGTAGGTCTAGCCAACTACGTCCGCGCTTTCGGGGACGCGGGATTCTGGAACAGCGTCTGGGTGACGGTACTTTTTACCATCATCTCAGTGACGCTCTCCATGGCTATTGGCTTAGCCATTGCCCTCATACTGGAGCGCGCCACCAAGCTAAACACCTTCATGAAATCGCTACTGATTTTTCCATTTGCCATGGCACCGGCCTTGAAGGGATTTTCATGGCGTTTCATGCTCAATCCTGACTATGGCATCCTTGATGCCATGATCGACTTTGTGTTTCCGTTCTGGTCCGATGTGGTGTGGCTGGGCGAACCTTACTGGGCTGTATTCTGGCTGGCCATGACTGAAATCTGGGGTTGGGCGCCGTATATTGCCCTGGTTTTCATCGGCGCCCTGGGTGCTTTGCCGCAAGAGACCGTTAATGCGGCCAAAGTAGACGGCGCCAACACCTTCCAGGTTTTCTGGCACGTTACGCTTCCCCAGCTGATGCCCATCGTCATTATGGTGGGGCTGCTCAAAACCATCTTCAGCGTGAAGATGTTCGACCAGGTGGTGACACTCACCGGTGGCGGACCGGGCCGCGCTACTGAAACCCTGAACTTCTACGTGTATAACCAGGGTTTTAAATTCTATGACATGGGCTACGCGTCGTCGCTTGCATACATTCTGGTGACTACCATGTTCATTTTTGCTTTCATTTATGTCCGTTTTCTGATGAAGGGGGAGCAGAACTGATGGCTATGACCCGCGACGAAAAATTCTGGGAAGGCATGCGTTGGGCGGGCTTCGGCGCTACGTTTCTATTTATGGCGTTTCCCATATTCTGGATGATTCTCACATCTTTTAAAGTTGCCCGCGATGCTTATTCTACGAAGATATTTTTTTCACCCACCCTGAATAACTTCATTTCGATATTTCAGGATCCTTACAACTTCGGTCCTTTGCTGTTTAACAGCGTGGTGGTGAGCTTTTCCACTGTGGCCGTGGCCATACCGGCGGCAACCTGTGCGGCCTACGCTTTTAGCCGCTATCAATTCAAAGGCAAAAATGCCCTGATGGTGTCGGTGCTCAGTTCCCAGTTCGTGCCCCCGGTTGTGGTGGTGCTGCCTTTTTTTATTCTTTTTAAGAATCTGCATTTATTAGACACGCGACTGGCGCTGGTGATATTTAACCTTTCCTTCGTTCTGCCTTTTGCCGTATGGATGATAAAGGGCTTTATCGATGCTCTGCCCCCAGACATAGAGTCGGCGGCGGTGGTGGATGGCTGCAATCGTTTTCAAGTGTTGCGCCACATCACCCTGCCGTTGATTATGCCGGGTGTGGTCACCAGCGCGGTCTTCGGTTTTATTCAAAGTTGGAACGAGTTCTTGTTCGCTTTGATCCTCACCAACCAGAAAGCGGTTACTTTGACAGTGGGTCTGATGGGCCTGCATACGGACAAGGGAATTCTTTGGGAACACATGGCAGCCGCCAGTATGCTGATCATGATACCCATCTTTGCAATCTCTTTTACGATCCGTGAATATTTTATCTCAGGTCTCACGATGGGGGCGGTAAAGTAAAGCATGAATCCACAACTTCGCTCTGATCAAATACTTACAAAAGCTGTCTGTTCGCAGCAATAGCAGGAGGCATTGAAAATGGCTGGAATCAAAATGGTCGACGTCAAAAAACAGTATCCGAACGGCTTTGTGGCCATTGAAAACATGAATCTGGAGATTCCGGATAAAGAGTTTGTTGTGCTGGTGGGCCCTTCGGGCTGTGCCAAGTCTACGGCGCTTAAAATGATTGCCGGTTTGGAGGAGATTTCTTCGGGAGAAATGTACATTGGCGATAGGTTGGTGAACAAGGTGCCGCCTAAAGATCGAGAAATTGCCATGGTCTTTCAGAGCTATGCCCTTTATCCCCACATGACGATTTACGACAATATCGCTTTCGGCCTGAAAATGCGCAAAACACCCAAGGAGGAGATCGACAAGCTCGTTAAAGAGGCCAGCGAAATACTGGGAATGTCTGATTTGCTGGATCGCAAGCCACGCCAATTATCCGGAGGGCAGCGTCAACGAGTTGCATTAGGCAGAGCGATTGTGCGACATCCGCAGGTATTTCTTTTTGACGAACCGCTTTCCAACCTGGATGCCAAACTGCGTGTGAAGATGCGCACAGAGTTGAAGAAACTGCATGAGCGGTTGCATACCACTGTGGTATACGTCACTCATGACCAAGTAGAGGCCATGACTATGGGCAGCACAATTGTGGTGTTGAAGCTTGGCGCTATCCAGCAAGTCGGTTCACCATTGAGTTTGTACAGCTTCCCAAGTAACCGTTTTGTGGCCGGGTTTATCGGCAGCCCTTCCATGAATTTTTTGGACTGTACCATTGCCGAAGAAAATGGAAATTTATTTGTGGATACCGGCGCCTTCCGGCTCATGCTCCCTGAAGATAAGGCCGCCAAGGTACGCGAGCATGGCGGTAAAGAATTCATTTTTGGTATCCGACCAGAAGATATCCGCAAGCGGCGGGAGAAGAAAGAAAGCTATAGCGAGGAACACATCAATGCCAAAATCAACGTCATCGAACCACTGGGCAAAGAGATGTACGTGAACCTGTCGGCCGGCAATCTGGAATTCATGGCCATTATTAACGCCAGATTTCCATTGAAGCCGCATGAAGAGGTAGAACTGACCTTGAATATGGATCGAATGCACCTGTTCGAAAAAGAGGGAGAAAAAGAGGCAGTAGCCCATACCGCCAAAAACGCAACCACGCTTGAAGGTGCTCGTTTAATGGCAGATTTAGACGAAAGTGATGACGATTGAACAGCCGTAATTATTGCAGGAGGACATGATGAGGTTATTTGTGATTGCATTAATAGCTGCGGCGATGATGGTCGTGCCGCAAAACGCTTTTGCCGGGTGCGATATAAATGCTACCGGTGAAGTTAATGTCATTTCTTCCCAATTTCCAGTTCTGGAAGTCCTGTCCAAGGCCATGCGCAACTGCGCCCGAAAGGATTTGACGATTACGTATGATTTTTTGCCCCGCAAGCACTCTGAGGCTGATAAGGCTCTGGCGCTAGCGTTTTCTGAAGGTACGGTCTACGATCTGATTCAGGTGGCCAATGGCTCGATCACGGTGCCACAGGCCTCCGGTCAGCTTCTGATCCTTAATGATCTGGTCGAAAAATACAGAACCCAGTACAGCATCGAAAATGCCACCTTAATCAAATTTGGCGATGATATCATGGCGATCGCCTTTCAGGTCAATGCCCAGCACTTTTTTTACCGCAAAGATCTGATGGCCAAGCATCATCTCCCGGTCCCTAAAACCTTTGCCGACGTTTTGGCCGCTGCGGAGATATTGAAGAAAAACGCATCCATTCCATACCCGTTGGGAGGGACCTACCGCACAGGCTGGAATTTAGCATTAGAATTCATCAACATTTATCTGGCCATGGGTGCTAAGCTTTTTGAGCCCGGTACGGCCCGGGTGGCGTTTGATTCCCAAAAAGGGGTCCAGACCCTGGAACTCATGAAAAAATTAATGGCCTATATGCCTCCCAATGCCCTCTTGGCAGATACCACCATGGTGATGCAGCAATTTCAACAGGGCCAAATTGCCATGGCCAATTTGTGGGCCTCCCGGGCGGCTAAGATGGATGACCGCACCGAATCCAAGGTGGTGGGTTTGATCGAATTTGCAGCTGCGCCAGCAGTGTTTGAAGGAGGTCCCCCCGCCACAACCTTATGGTGGGACGGGTATGTCTTGCCTAAAAACATGGATGGTGATTCCGATTTAGCTTTCCAGATCATGATGGAAGGACTGAAAGAGGAAGTCGTCAAAAAGAACAACGATGTGGCCCTGTGGTTACGTTCGGCATACGAACCCGGACCGTTTGCCGCAGGCGTGGTTGCGTGTTTAGAAGGGGGAGCACCCAGCTATCCTATGCAAGCGCAGGTCACCCTTGCCCATACAGCCATTGGGAATAACATTGATAATTATCTGCGAGGCACAGAATCAGCAAGACAGGCATTGTCGGCTGCTAAAAACGAGTACACCAAGCTTGCCAAGGAAATGGGCTACATCAAATAAGCGCACAAATCATAAGTGATCAAAAACAATTTTATAACTAAGCACCTATCATCACATTCACAGCAAAAGGGGGTAAAAATGCAAAGATCTCTGATAATCGCAATGGTCGCGGCGCTATTCTTTGTGCCGGCGATAGCAACTGCCGGCTGCGATGTTCAAGGCAGCGGTGAAGTTAACGTGATATCCAACAGCTTTCCGGTGTTGGAACTGATAGCCAACACCATGAAGAAATGCAGCCGAGGCGATCTGAAGATCGAGTACAAATTGACGACCGAACACAAGGAGGAAACAGCTCAAGCACTAGCAGCGGCTTCCTCGCCGTATGACCTAGCTCAGGGGGCCAACAGCTCCATTGCGCCCTTGCAGGCCGCCGGGCAATTACAGCCTCTCAATGATCTGGTTGCCAAGTATAAAGGCAAATATAACATCGAAGATTCAATGTTGATCAAAATCGATAACGATATCATGGCCATTGCCTTTCAGATCAACTGTCAGCATCTTTTTTATCGCAAAGATCTGTTGGCAAAGTATAACATTCCTGTACCCACAACTTACGATGAAGTACTGGCTGCTGCTGAGAGACTAAAGAAAGAAAAAGCGGTAGAGTTTCCATTGGGTGGAACGTTTAAATCCGGCTGGAACATCGCCCAGGAATTCACCAATATCTATCTTGCCATGGGAGGGGAATTTTTCAAACCCGGCACCGCCTTGCCGGCCTTCAATTCAGAAAAGGGTGTCACAACACTCGAACTCATGAAGAAACTGATGGGCTACATGTCACCCAATGCACTTGCTTTGGACACCACGGCGGTGATGCAACAGTTTCAGCAGGGCCAGATCGCCATGGCCAACCTGTGGGCGTCACGAGCCCCTAAAATGGATGACCAGGCAGAATCCAAGGTGGCCAACCTGATAGAGTTTGCCACCGCACCATCAACGGTTAAGGGCGGACCGCCGGCGACAACTTTATGGTGGGATGGGTTTTTTATACCTAAGAACATGGACGGTGATCCGGATCTGGCCTTTCAGATCTTGATGGAGGGCCTCAGCGAAGAAGTGGTCAAGGCCAACAATGACGTGGCTATTTGGCTACGATCAGTTTATAAACCGACCCGTTATTCCAAAGGTGCCGCCGCTTCTGCCATGGCCGGCGCCCCGGCATACCCTATGAAACCACAAATTACGATGGTCCATGCTTCAATTGGCGCTAATATTGGCGATTTTATGTCAGGCAAAGAAACTGCCAAAGAATCGCTGGCTGATGCCGAAGCCGCCTACATTAAAGGCGCCAAAGAAAAAGGGTATATCAAGTAAGCTATAGCTGAGTATGCATCCCATCCGATGCCTGCATAATGGGATGCATACCATGCCAACATGCATTCAAATATCGAGAGGTTGCTATGAAAATTAAGACCTTTTTAGCATTCGTCGGACCATCGGTTCTGGCAATGGTAGGCTTGATCGCTGTGCCATTGATCGGCGTGGTCTATCTTTCGTTTCATAGCTCTTACGTAAAGACTGAGATCGTTGAAGTCAAATCCTCGGTACCCCTCTTTGGCGGTTTGACTAAAACTACCGTCGAGAAAGTACCCCAGCCGGTGCTGGACGAAAATGGAGAGCCGGTAAAGGTGTGGGAGTATGTGGGTGGTCGGAACTTTGATACTGTGGCTGATCCCGGCGGTTTGGTCGCGGCCGTATCAAAAGATCGCTCCACGACCGAAGACGGCCAACCGACCAGTTTCAGACAGCGCATGGACGGCCTCTATCGGGATGTGACCGATATTGATTTCTGGGGTGCCCTGGAATTTACGCTGCTGTACGCCTTTATCACGACCCCCTGTATTCTCGTGCTTGGTTTCCTTCTGGCGGTACTAGTTAACAGTGTGGTTCAATGGATCCGGGGACCATTAATATTTGCCACGCTGCTGCCCTTTATCATTACGCCAGTGGTGGGGTCGCTTTCGATTTACTGGCTTTTTTTGGACAACGCCTTGGTGGCTTCTTTGCTGGAGCAATTTGGCGCCGGCAAGATTTACTTTCTCAAAGACGCTATCAGCATTCGGACCCTGATTATTCTCTACGGTGTTTGGCATGTGACGCCGTTTGCCTTCGTCATTCTCTATGCCGGTTTGCAGACGGTTCCTCAAGATGCTCTCCAGGCGGCAATGGTAGACGGAGCCACCTACTGGCAGCGTATTCGCTACATCATCATTCCGCACTTGAGAGCATTGTTCAGCTTTATCATCTTAATTCATTTGATGGACGCCTATCGCATATTTGAGCCCGTATTGGTCTTCGGATCAAATCTGTTTGCCAACTCGCTGCAGTATTTAACTTACTATATCTTGAACTTCGAAGATAACTACTACAAGGCCGCCGCATCGGCAATTCTGACAGTGATCGGAATTTGTATTCTGCTATTGCCAGTACTGCGACGGACATACCGTGAGCAAAAAGGAGTGGCCTAATCATGACGACCAATCTGCCGAAACCATTGAAACCTTTTACGACGGCTTTTCTGGGCTTTTGGGTATTTCTGGCGGCGTTTCCCTTTCTGTGGATGTTTCTAATTTCCTTCCGGGCGCCGGTGGATGCCTTCAGCTTTCCACCCAAGCTTTTTGCGCCCATCACTTTGGAACATTTCTACACGGTCTGGATTTTAGACGGCTTCTGGAAACAGGCCCTCAACACCACCATTGTGACTCTGGGAACGGTCACTGTATCGCTCACCATCGGCTGTCTGGCCGGTTACGGCCTTTCCCGCTACCGGGGTAATTTGGGCTTTTGGATTCTGATCATCGCATTGGTATTTCGGGCCATGCCGCATGTGGTCATGTTAGTGGCTTATAAGCCGGCCTTCTGGGCCATGGGCATTTGGAACCGTTACGAGACCCTGATCATCGTGCTGGTGGCCATTAATCAGCCCTTTACGATTTGGATGCTGCGCTCCTTTTTTGTAAACATTCCCGAAGAACTGGATCAGGCCGCCCTGGTGGATGGCTGCAACCGTGTCCAAACGTTTGTCAAAGTAATTATGCCGGTTATGTGGCCGGGGGTTATTACCACAGGCCTGTTTTCGTTTTTGCTAGCCTACAACGACTTTCTGATTTCCAGCCAGCTGATGAGCGGTGACCACATGACAATGACGGCGGCGCTATCCAATTATATCTTCTCCGATGATTCTTTGGCGAAGCTGATGCACGGTGTCGCGGGTGCAGTTTCGATCACCATTCCTTTGATTTTTTTGGTTCTATTCTTCCAGCGTTATATCGTCGCGGGTTTAACCCACGGAGCCGTGAAGGGATGATGAACATCAGCAAGAATTCTTTTAATATAAAGGTATTGAAACATTCTTGATCGAAGTGGCTGAATTTCGAACAGATAGAATTGCGATGGTTCGAGGGAGAAGAAGCCAAAAAATTTAGAATTTTTCGCAAGGTTGTAACAAAAAATAAATGAGTAATTACCAAGACAACAAAGCAATCATACGTGCTTATTACGACGAGCTCGAATCAGCCACTGCCGATACCGTCGGCGGGGTCTTAAAACGATACAACAGCCCAGATCTGGAGTGGTTCGGCGTTCACCCGTTTAATGAACTGCGGGGAACGGAAGCGGTTGCCGAAACCTTTTGGCGACCGTTATATCAGGCGTGGGCTCATCTGCAGCGTCGGCAGGACATCTTTATGGCGGGTACCAACGAGATTGACAACACCGAATGGGTCACAAGTATGGGCCACTTCATGGGTCTGTTGGATCACAGCTGGCTTGGAATTCCGGCCACCCGTAAGTTAGCATTTCTTCGCTATGCCGACTTCAACTGCATCAAGGACGGTAGGATCTGTAAGACCAGCTTTTTCTGTGACATCATCGCGGTCATGAACCAAGCCGGCTTTCATCCACTGCCCGAGCAGACCGGTGCGTCATTTGTCTATCCCGGTCCCAGAACCCACGATGGCCTGCTATACGAACCACAGAATAAAGAAGAATCCAGGAAAACACTGGATCTCGTGAACCAGATGTGCTGCAATCTTGATGAGTTGAATCGAAGCGGCAATGATTGCCCCTCACCCGACTTTTTATGCCCTACCTGGCATGACGACATGATCTGGTTTGGGCCTGCCGGCATTGGCGCCACTTATACCATACCCCGCTATCAAGAACAGCATCAACACCCTTTCCGTCAGGGATTAAAGGATAAAGTTTTCAATGGTCACGTGTGTCGTTTTGCTGAGGGCAAGTATGCCGGGTTTTATGGATGGCCGAGTCTGACGAATACGCCTGTGGGTGGATTTTTAGGGCTTCCAGGCAATGAAATCCGGGCAGATATGCGCGTGGTTGATATTTATCGGCGTGAGGACGACAAGTTGGTAGAAAATTGGGTTCTGATCGATCTACTGTACTGGCTAAAGCAGCAAGGTCTGGATATTCTTGAGCGGATGCGGGTTCAATATGCAAACAAGTGATCTTTTAATTGACAAGAGTTTAGAATAAATGGCGTTAGCCTCAAAAAAAACGATGCCATCTAGTCGCACTATCGCGGAAATATATAATCAACAACAGATTGGCAAGGTTTACGATCTTTATCAGCACAATGCGGTGCTGCACCTACCTTGGGGTGATCTTTACGGGCGTGAGGCCATCATCCGCGAATATACTTGGCTGTTGGCAGCCTTTCCCGAGCTCAGCTACCGATCATTAAATACGGTTTGTGTAGAAGAAAATGATCAGCAGTCTAAATTGATGGAACACTATGAGTGGTCCGGGAAACATACCGGTTTCGCTTATTTTGGCCCACCGACTGCAAAATCAGTCACTATCTCAGGCCTGCGTGTCCTGCGATGTCGCGATGGGCGTATTTTAGAAGAATGGGTTCAAGATGATCGCTTAAATCTGATCCGGCAACTAGAGATAGATCCGCTTATGGCCATTGAAAAGATGAAGACAAGTTTGCCGGTGGATTTCACCTGGGAAGTTTCCCCCGGTGACATCGAGCACAGCTTCGGCCAGACAACCCCGGATCCATGGCCGCAATGGAAGGAAAGTGAAATCAGTTCTGAGGTAGTTGTCGAAACCTATATTTCAAAAGTATGGAATTGGCGGCTTCTGAAATCAGTAAATGATCTTTTTGCTTCTGATTGCCAATTTGATCTTTCCGGGGGCGTGTCCTGTGAAACCATCGATGACTATAAAGCTACCATCCTAAATCGGCTGGCAGCGTTTTCGGATTTAACGATGCTGTCTGATGATTTTTACTGGAAACAAACGTCTGATGGCGTTATCGATTCAGCCTTACGTTGGACCATGATCGGCACCCATGATGGTTTCAGCAGTTTTGGCGCCCCCAGTCGGGCGCGCATTTGTGTACCGGGTCTCAGCCTGATTCAAATAGAAAATAATCGCATCGTAAACTTGGTCGAAAGATTTGGCGAGTTGGCCTTGATGGCTAATATGGCAGATATCCAATCTCATCAAGCCGACCCTTATATGATGAATGATACCGATAACAAAGGTGGAAAATTACCAAATGAGTGAAACCAAGATAAACCCAAAAACAAATTCATCGAAGCCGTCGGAAAAGGAGATCACGCTCGAATCCAAAGGCGATATTTCAAAAATTATGTCGCCGGGAACGGAACGTAAACAGAGCCTGCAAGGGTTTGACGATGATTACGTGGATATTGTGGACTACATCATTCGATGTACCCACAAGATATGGGAAGAAAAAGGGGTAGGGCTGATCTACTCCCACTACGGCCACAATATTCCCATCTGGACCACCGACGGATTGACCTACGGTCGGGAAATTGTGGTGGAAAATACCTTGAAGACCATCGCCGCCTTTCCGGATGTGCGGCTGATTGGCGACGAAGTCTTGTGGACCGGCAATGATGAGGAAGGATTTCACACCTCCCACCGCATCACGTGGGTGGCCCATAACACCGGACATAGCCCGTATGGCCCCCCAACCGGCAAAAGGGTTGTTCGAACCGGAATCGCCAACTGCTTGGTAAGGGAAAATAAAATTGTTGAAGAGTGGATCGCCCGAGATGAAATTGCGGTGGTTAAGCAGCTTGGCCTGGATCCCATCGAGACGGCTAAAAAACTTGCTCAGCAAGGCACGGCACCCGGCGTCCAACCCCATAAGCACGGTGAGTTCGAGCGCTCAAAAGGGCAAACACCCCCACCGGATATGCCCCCACATTCGCCAGATATGTCAGATGTCGAATATTTTATCAGGCGCAGCTTTTATGAAATCTGGAATCAGCGTCTTTTGAATAGAATCGATCAATATTATGTCAAGAATTACGTTTGCCACACCACATCGGCAAGAAATTTATATGGACTGGGGGCGTTTAAAGGATTGATATTGACGCTTCTGGGGGCGTTTCCAGATGCCGCCATGAACGTGGATCATTTCTATTGCATGGGCAACGCCGACGACGGCTATAAAACTATGACGCGCTGGAATTTACAGGGCACCTATAAGGGCAATGGGCCCTACGGACCCCCAACAGGCAAACCATTTTATCTCATGGGAATAAGTCATCATCTAATTAACGATGAAAAATTTGTCAAAGAATGGACCTATTTCGATGAGATGGCGCTCATGAAACAGCTTTTTATCTAACGGTATTCATCCGAGCTGCCGCTTTGGAGTACTAATGGACATTCACCAACACAATAAGCAGATTGTGGGAAAATTCCGAGCCGCGCTCTATGATTGCCAGGAGGCAATCTTGCAAGCGCAGCTGCAGGAAATTTTTGCACCAGATTGCCAAATTCATCTGGCCCATCCTTTGGGAGATCTCAGGGGGCCGATGGCGTTGTACCAAAAAGCCTATCTCCCATTGATCAATGCGGTGCCGGATTTGGAACGGCGCGATTTTATTGCTATGGCCGGCAGCAGTCAAACCGGCAACTGGGTCGGTTGCTGCGGTTATTATGTGGGTGTATTTGAACATCCCTGGCTTGATATCCCCGCGACGCTGCATCCGGTGGCCATGCGGTATCACGAATTTTTTCGCATAGAGGGGGATCAGATCGTTGAAATGCAAGCAATTTGGGATATTCCTCAGGTAATGATGCAAGCCACTGCTTGGCCGATGCCCGCCAGTCTTGGTGTGGAATGGTTGGTGCCTGCGCCCGCTACGCAGGACGGCATTATTACGACACCCTATAATGAAAAGAATGCGAATGCCAGTTTGCAGCTGGTGTCAGACATGTTGGCATCGCTTCAAAACTATGCCGAGCATGGCGTGGAAGCAATGAACCTGGATCACTACTGGCACCCTAAATGTAGCTGGTACGGACCGGCCGGAATCGGCAGTAATCGCCGCATTTCCGGTTTTCGTCATTGGCACCAGCAGCCCTTTTTAAATGCCATGCCGGATCGAACGGTGGAAGGCGAAAGTATTTTTTTTGCAGATGAAAACTATGTTGCCGTTACCGGAATGCCGAATATGCGGGCTACAATCAGCGGAAACGGATGGATGGGTATCGCACCTGCGAATCAGGAAATAACCCTGAGCAGCTTGGATTTTTGGCGTTGTGAAAACGGTAAAATCCGCGAAAATTGGGTGCTGGTCGATCTCTTGGACGTGTATCACCAAATCGGCGTTGACGTGTTTGCACGCATGCGTGAATTAACAGCCGCCCGGCAAACACCCAAGCCGCAAGTTTAATTTGCCTGTGATTCTGAGGAGAAAAATTGAGCCTTTTTTGAGAGCAAAGCAGAGACGATAAATAGCATGACCACTCCCATTTTAGATATCCGCGACGACCGTTTACTGGAGGTCCTAGATACCGATGCCCAACTGGAAGTCATTGCGGATGGATTTGAATTTATCGAGGGTCCAATTTGGCATCCGTATGATCATCACCTGATTTTCAGTGATATCATCAGCGATACCATGTATCGCTGGCAGCGTGGTGACGGGGCGCGCTTGTTGCGCCAACCGAGTCATATGGCCAATGGCAACACTTATGACCGGCAAGGACGTATGCTCACTTGTGAACATGCCACCAGCCGGGTTACTCGTACCGAGCAAAATGCACAGATCGATATTTTGGCTTCTCATTATCAGGGAAAGGAACTCAACAGCCCCAATGATATTGTGGTCAGATCCGATGGCCAAATATTTTTCACCGACCCCAATTCCGGTCGCGGACCGATATATGGTGTTGAACGGCCTCAGGAGCTGCAATTCCAGGGGGACTACCGGCTCGATCCGGATACCCGATCACTCACTCTTTTGGTAGATGATTTCGAAAAGCCCAATGGCCTCTGTTTTTCCCTGGATGAAAAAATGCTTTTTATCAATGATACCATCCGTCAGCATATTCGGGTCTTCGATGTGACCGCTGAAGGTTCATTGGAAAACGGACGTTTATGGGCCGAACTAATTGGGCAAGAGATCGGTGTAGCAGATGGTATGAAGGTGGATTCTTCCGGCAGGTTATTTTGTACCGGTCCGGGCGGTGTCCATGTGTTTGACCAGGAGGCAAATCTACTAGGTCGGATAATGGTGCCGCAGCAGGCGGCCAATTTAACTTGGGGCGATCCGGATTTAAAAGGCCTGTTTATCACCGCCTCGGATGTGTTGTATCGGGTTCGGGTGCGAATCCCGGGTCAAAAACTGTTTTAGACCATTATTTGGTAGATAACGCTTGGTGTAAGGCTGACATCAAAGCGTTATATAAAATTGCAACGACATTATTTTACTGTTTTTTATGAAAGGAGAATATCATGACTGAAAGAAAATCTGTTTGGTTTCACGAATTATCCGGGCAAGAGGTAACTGCCTACGCACATAAAGTGTGTGATGTAGCAATTTTGCCGCTAGGCTCAATCGAACAACATGGTCCCCATTGCCCCACGGCAAGCGATTCACTTAATGCCATCGGCATGGTGGAAAAAATAGCTGCTAAATCAGGTGCGATGGCGCTGCCCAGCCCGATGTATGGCTCCCATCCTTATCATCACTGGCACATGCCGGGAACCATTCCGCTGACCTATGAAACCCACATCGGGTTGGTCACCGATATTGTTAGAGGTGCAGCGGTGGCCGGCTACAACAAATTCATCATCCTGTCCGCCCACGGTCAGGTTTCCTCCACTATCGTTGCAGTACATAAGCTGGGGCTTGAGGGGTATTTTACGTTGTCTTTGCATTGGTATGATTTTCTGCGCGACAACCAGGATATTCTTGAAGATCCCATGTGGCACGCAGATGAAGCTGAAACCTCGGTGGCATTGTATTTGTATCCGCAGTTTGTCGACATGAGCAAAGCAGTCAAGGAAGATTGTGAGGGGCTCATCAGTTCGAAATGGAAGGTCGCACCTGGAATGGAAGCCAAGCCCGGCCAGATGTATCATTTTGAAGGTACCTTTGCTCAGCCCGAATGCTGTGAGTTAAAAAACGGGGTGGTGGGCGATCCGACCAAGGCCACTGTCGAAAAGGGCGAAAAACTGGTGACGCGGCTGGTAGATCTCGTCAGCGAACTTGTTGCCGAGATCAGAGAGAAATACCCCGTTGGCGTGAAACCCCGTGTTAGCGTTAAAGAACGCGAATAGGACAAGTAAATTAATGACCTGGAAAAAAAGATGATTCAGGTTCAAGGATAATAGCGGGTGGCTGTTATCCAACATAAAGGAGCTTCTATGAGGTTAGAGGATAAAGTTGCCATCGTAACCGGGGCCACCAAAGGCATCGGTCTGGCCATCGCCGAAGAGTATGCCAAAGAAGGCGCTAAGGTAGTCCTAACCGGCCGCAGCGAAGACCTGGGTGAAAATGCGGCCCAATCAATTGCGGCCCAGGGCCACGAAGCCATGTTTGTTAAATGCGATGTCAGCCAAAGCGACCAGGTTAATCGACTGGTTGAAAAAACCGTGGAGCGTTTCGGCCGACTGGATATTATGGTTTCCAATGCCGGCATCAATAACAAGGCCGAGTTTCTGGACGTCCAAGAAGACGATTGGGATCGTGTTATTGCGGTTAACTTAAAAGGAGTTTTTCTGTGCGGTCAGGCGGCTGCCAAGCAGATGGTCAAACAGGGAAATGGCGGTGTGATCATCAATATGTCCTCGGTGATGGGCGTGCTGGGTCTTAAGAACCAGGTGGCCTATACCACCAGCAAAGGCGGTATTAATCAATTAACCAAAGTGATGGGACTGGGACTCATTGATCATGGTATCCGGGTCAATGGCATTGGCCCGGGCGCTGTAAATACCGAGCTCATGAAGCGGGTGGGTCACAACAAAGAGTTAATGGACATGATATTAAAACGTACACCCATCGGCCGGGTGGCGGAATGTTATGAAGTTGGCCGTGTGGCGGTCTTTCTGGCATCTGATGATGCATCCTTTATGGTGGGTCAAACGGTTTACCCGGATGGCGGCCGAATGATTCAGTCGTTTGACCGCGAAGTAACGTAACAAACTATCATTAGTGAGGTTGATATGAATCCCCCCAAAGTTGGATTAATGACCTTTGGTGATGCACGGGATCACGAATGGGCCAAATTATTTCAAGGGCTCACCGAACCCCGACACCAAAAGGCAGTTAAATACTTCGATCAACTACCCGTTGATTTGGTAAGTTTCGAAAGTGTGGCCCGCAAGATTGATGAAATCGACGAACAGGCCGAGCAACTGAAAGTGTCTGGTGTGGAGTCACTGGTGGCGCATGTGCCCTGCTGGGTATCGCCCAACATGGTGTTGCGGGGTGTGCAGCGCGCCGATCTTCCCACCATTCTTATTTCCAATAAGGATCCAGGAACACACGGCTCGGTAGGGTTATTTGGCGCTGCCGGGGCGCTGGATCAAATTGGCTTTTCACATGTACGTATCCGGGAAGAATTTGAGGGAACAAACCCCAATGCGGTGGCCGATAAAGCGTTGCCCTTTATTCGGGCGGCATCTGCCGTGTCGCGCTTAAAGGGGCGCAATTTTGGTCTATTTGGCGGTCGCAGTCTCGGCATCGATACCGGCACCTTTGACCCGATGCAGTGGCGACGACAATTTGGTGTGGACGCCGAACACATGGATCAACTGGAGATCATCCGATTGGCGGAAGAGGTACCGGAAGATGAAACCCAAAAGACCATGGATTGGCTTGCCAAGCACATGGGCAGCATCGAGTATGATGATAAGGGCTTGATTCCGGATAAACTGGCCCATCAGGTCCGATGTTATCTAGCTACCAAGAAAATTATCAAAGAAAGACATCTGGATTTTGTGGCCATCAAATGTATGCCTGATCTTACCAATTACTACGTACCCCAGTGCCTGTCAGCCGCGCTTTTGCCCGGTCCGTATGATGCCGACGGTGAAAAGGAAACCACGGTCATGGCTTGTGAGGCGGATGCAGATGCGGGCCTGACCTCTGAGATCATGAAGCTGGTCTCCGGTGGGTTGCCCACCATGTTTGCCGATGTTTCCTTCATCAATGATGATACCAGCACCTTTTATCTTCCCAATTGTGGCGGCATGTGCACCTGGTTTGCAGCCCGCAGCCAGGATCCGTCGGAGAATTTAAAACAGGTTCACATCCGGCCGGCCATTCGACCCGGCGGGGGCGGCACGACCTATCTGACATGTGCACCCGGCCCTTTGACTTTGGGACGGCTGTATCGCAAATCTGGCGAGTATTCCATGGCCATATTTCACGGTGAGGCTAAAGAATTGCCGCAAGATGAATACGAGGCCTTTGTGGCTGCACGCGGCAGCCACCAGTTGCCCACCGCTTTTGTAAAAGTGGATGTCGATATTGATCGGTTTGTGGACGAGTTTGCTTCCAATCACATTTGCGCCGTGCCGGGAATCTGGGTGAAAGATTTGGAGTATGTTTGTCGGCTGCTCAACATTAGACCGGTGTTGCTGGATCGATAAAGCGCCATGTTTAGTTGGCCGCAGTACAATACCCACCATTGTGGGAAAGGAGATTTAGATGGAATATGATGCCCAGGCCAATTTAGAGCGCCTGCAGTCTGCCATTGCATTGGAGACACCGGATCAGGTACCGGTGTTTTTACATGCCACCGGGCCGTTTTCGGCGGGGCATTCAGATATAGGACTTTACGACTATTTTCATTCCCCCGAGCTGATGTATCAGGCGCAAAACTATTTATATCATCGCTTCAGCGGTTTGATACCATTTATGCCGGATTTAGGACCGGCGCCTGAACCGGCGGGCATCGGTGCAGAAATTACCTTCACAGACGATGGGGTGCCCTGGGTGAATGAATTTGTTGAAACCGAAGAAGACCTCGAAAAACTGAGCTTGCCGGATGTGGAAAATGCCGGATATCTGACGCGGATGCTTCACAATTATCGCTACATGCGCAACCGGGTTGATTTTGACATACCGGTCTATTTTTATTCCGTGATGTCGCCTTGGGCCATTGCAGCCTTGATTCGGGGTGTGAGCAATTTGATGACCGATATCATTTCCGAACCGGTTTTCGTACACAAGCTTGTACAGAAATGCACCGAGCTGGAGATCATGTGGCTCAAAACCATGCAAAGCGAAGTGCCACCCAAGTATTTTAACCGGATTTTGCTAAACGACGATCTGGCCTCATTTGTGAGCCTGGAACAATTCCGGGAATTTATTCTGCCATCGTACCAAGAAGTGTACAGCGCCTTTCCTGGCTGCCAACGGTGGTATCACAACGATGGCAATACCACTGCCATTCTGGAAGGCATCGCTGAAGCCGGGATTCAGTGTTTTCATTTCGGCTATCAGGTGGATCCGGCGCATATCAAAAAAGCAATCGGTGATCGGGTCTGCTTGATGGGAAGCATACCGCCGCTTCAAATCTTAAGAGAAGGAACACCCGAGGAGGTGGATGAAGCTGTCAAGGCCGTGATCCAAATCATCGGTCCAGGCGGTGGTTGTATTATTTCCGCCGGTGGCTATTTGGCCGAAGGGACCCCGCTTGCGAATTTAGAGGCCATGGTTCGCGCTTGTGAAAAGTATGGGAAGCGGGATCAAGTGGGTACGCTGTCAACCAAGGTGTGGCATGCATCATACAAGATCAAAGATCCGACCAAGGCAGCACCAGCAGAGCCGGCAGCAACGCAAGCAGCGGTTGCGGAAGAAAAGGATGAATTGTCTCCGAATCTGGTAGAACTACAAGCCGCACTGATCCAGGGAAATTTCCGATCGATCCAGTCACTGGTGGAGACGGCCGTAGCGGATGATGTTGATCCACAGTGGATGCTTCAGGAAGTGATGATTCCTGCCCTTGATGAGGTCGGCCGGCGTTTTTCGGCCGGCAAGATATTCATACCGGAGATGATGATGTCTGCCAAGGCTATGAAAGAGGCGCTTGAAGTTCTCAATCCAATTCTGGCCAGTGCTGCCGATGTGAAAAGTTCGGGCGTATTTGCCATTGGAACGGTAAAAGGCGATCTGCACGATATCGGTAAAAACATTGTTATCACCATGCTCCAGGGATCGGGATTCGAGGTGATCGATTTAGGCGTTGACTGTCCCGCCGAAAAATACATCCATGCCGTGGAAAATGGTGCCCAACTCATCGGCATGTCGGCCATTTTAACCACCACCCTGGAGCAGATGGAAAAGGTCATCCAATTGCTGGAAACCAAGGGTTTGAGAGATAAGGTAAAGGTCCTGGTTGGCGGAGCGGCCGTTACCGAAAACTTCGCAACCGAAATCGGTGCAGACGCCTATTGCGAAGATGCCGGAGAAGGTGTCATCAAAGCAAAAGAGTTTATGGAGGCAGAATAACCGACATGTCGAGAAGTTTATGTCGAATTGAATGAGCCAATTAAATGAATATGGAAGGAAAACGAAACAATGATTCATGTGATAACCAAATTTGATCGCCCGCCACAAGAAGCCATCGATAATTTTAGAAAGATCGCCGTGGCCACGGTTTACGAAGCATCAGGTCGCAAGGGCCAAGTTGACAGCCTGATAAAACCGCTCCGGCGTGGTCTCAAAATTTGCGGCCCCGCTTTTACGGTGCAATGTCATCCCAAGGATAATTTGATGCTGCACAAAGCATTACAAAAAGCATCCCCGGGCGATATTCTGATCACCACCACCGGTCAATACTACCAGGCGGGTTACTGGGGCGATCTGATGACGACCTCGGCCATTGCCAGAAAACTAGGTGGGCTTGCCATTGATGGTTGTATCAGAGACTCAGAAGAAATTATTGAGTCCGGATTTCCTGTTTTTTGTCGTGGTTTCTCCATCACGGGAACGGTCAAAAACACCCTTGGCCTCATTAACCACCCTATCATATTTGGCGGCACGGTTGTGTATTCCGGCGATATTGTTTTGGGTGATGTTGATGGCATGGTGATCGTTGATCGATCAAAGTGTGATGAGATTTATGCGAGTTCCGTAAAACGGGTGGAAAAAGAGATTCAGAAAGCCGAATTGCTGAAAACCGGAAAAACCAGTGTAGAATTGAACAAGTTAGATAAAATTTTTGATGCATTGGGAATGCAAGAGGATTAATACACAAATGCAAATAACTTATGAAAAACTGCATGATGCCTGTTTTGCGATTCTTTCCAAATTAGGCGCAGATGAATCCGAGGCCCGACAGGTATCCGACAGTCTGGTGCGGGCGAATATGCGCGGAATTCATAGCCATGGTGTGAAATATCTAAAAATGATTTCCGAACGCATCAAGGCCAAGATGATGGACATACCCACGCAGGCATCTGTCATTAAACAGTCGCAGGCGATGGCGCTGATTGACGGCCATAATGGCTTTGGCCAGGTTGCGGGGACAATGGCCATGGATTTGTCGCTCAAACACGCCGATGAATTTGGGGTAGGAATTGCCTTTGTGCGCAATACCAACAATATTGGATTTCTATCACATTACACCATGATGGCGGCAGCCAAGGACATGATCGGCATTTGCGCGTGTAACGCCGCCGCCTCAATTAGTTTATGGGGCGGCATGGAACCGGTATTGGGATCAAACCCGATTTCCATTGCGTTTCCAACCGATACCGAATTTCCGTTGGTAATGGATTTATCGGTCAGCAATGTTGCCCGCGGCAAGATCCGCGAAGCCGAACGGCTTAACAAACCGATTCCGCCCACATGGGCCTTTGGGCCGGATGGCGAACCCACGGAAGACCCGGCCGAAGCCTTGAAGGGATGTCTCATGCCCATTGGCGGGCCTAAGGGAGTAGCCTTGGCAATCATGGTCGATCTTCTATGCGGCCTCATTTCAGGCTCCAAGTATAGCAAGGATGTTAAGACATTTCATAAACTTGTGGGGACCACAGGCGTCGGCGCGTTTTTCCTGACAATTAATCCCAAGGAAATAATTGATCCAACCTTGTTAAAAAACCTGATCGGCAAATACATGGTTGATATCAAAGATATTAAATGCGCCGAGAGTGTTTCCAAGATTTATCTTCCCGGAGAAATCGAGAACGAAAATGAAGCCCGAAGTCAAAGCGAAGGCATTGAGCTCGATACCGGAACGATTGAGATGCTCAACACCATGCTGAAAAAGTTAAACTGTGATGTGGTGATACAATAATGTCATAATCTTAATATTTCGATCAAACAGGAGAAAAAAATGAGTAATAAGTGTGTCTTAGTGACCGGCGGTTCAGGATTTATCGGCATTTATCTAATGAAAAAACTGGCCGAAAAAGGCAACAGGGTCATTAACTACGACCTTGCGCCTCCCAGTCCGGTATTACAGAGGTTTTTAGATGACAGTGATAACGCGGAGAATATCAGTTTTCAAAGGGGCAGTATTTTAGACCTGCCGGATGTAATGGCCGTTGCCCAGGATACGGGGGTAGATAAAATCGTGCACATGGCCGCATTTTTTGATCCGGCGGAATCCAACAGAAGGCCCTATTTTACCTACCAGGCCAATGTCTTTGGCACCATCAACATCCTTGAAGCGGCAAGATTGTTGAAAATGAGCAGGGTCGTCAATATCAGCAGTATTGGCGTGTATCCGAAAAAGCAATTCGAACCGATGGATGAAAATCATCCGATGTTTATCCTCGGTGCCGGGCACGGCAGCCATTACGGCTCCTCTAAGGCGGCGTCGGAAATGATCGGGCAAGCTTACTGCGAAAACAACAACGTCAGTTATGTGTCTGTGCGGTTTTCCGGCGTTTACGGCTATGGCATGCGCTATTCCATGTTTATCAAGGATATGATTGAAAATTCGCTGCAAAATGCTCCAACCGTATTTAAAACCGGTGGAAACCTCACCCGAGACTATACCTATGTAAAAGATTCGGTAGACGGCGTCATCTGTGCACTTGAAGCAGATGATTCGGATCTTGTCAGCCGAACTTACCTGACCACTAGTGGACAGTTGTATTCCGGAACTGAAGTTGCCGAAATTGTCACCAAGCTTATTCCCGGTGCCTCGATTACCATTGAACCGGAGTTAAGCGCCTTTGAAGAAAAGGATATGGCCAAAAGGGGCAAGATCGATATTTCGCTGGCCAAAAAAGAGTTGGGCTACGAACCAAAATATTCGATTGAAGATGGCATCAAGGAATACATTGAGACCTACAAACAGTATTCCGAAAATTAAATACTACTGAATCATTGACTTAAAAGATAGGAATGAACAATGCAAGGATACGCCAATAAAATACTTCGAATCAACCTTACCACCGGCAACATCTCTCAGGAACAGCCCCGTGAGGAGCTGTACAAAAATTTTCTGGGCGGTACCGGATTTATTATTCACACGCTGCTCAACGAGCTAAAAAAGCACACCGACCCCTTGGGTGCTGAAAATAAACTGGTGTTTGCTCTGGGTCCGATCACCGGCCATCGGGTACCTGGCAGCGGCCGCAATGTGGTGGGATCAAAGTCACCGTTGACCAATACTTATGGTGAAAGTGAAGCCGGCGGGTTTTGGGGCGCTGAACTCAGAAAATGCGGGTTTGATGCACTGATTGTTGAGGGCCAGGCTGCCACGCCGGTGTATATAATGGCCCATAACGATAAAGTCGAAATTCGCGACGCCAAGCATTTATGGGGACTTGACGTTGGCGAAGCGGTCATCAAAGTTCAGGAAGAAATCGATTTGAAGAATGTCCGCACAGCGGCCATCGGTCCCGGCGGTGAAAATTTAGTAAGGTATGCATCCATTCAAAATGATATTATGCATTCGTGTGGACGCACCGGCATGGGCGCTGTCATGGGCTCCAAAAACCTCAAGCTGATTGCTTTGAAAGGTGATATTGACCCCGAGGCAGCGGACCAAGCGAAAGTCAAAGAACTCGCCAAATGGATGACGGCCAATTACAAAAACATTACCGAATTTCCCTGGAAATGGGGCACGGGTCCGACCATGGTGCAATATGAAAAAACGGGTAACATGCCGATTAACAACTTTAAAGGGGGCGAGTTTCCAACTATCGGCCAAATTGCCGTTCAGGAAATGTTTAACAAAGAATACATCGTTAAACGGCCAACCTGTTTTAGTTGTCCCCTTCACTGCAAAAGAAGTGTTAAGCTAGAAAAGCCATGGACTGCTGATCCCATTTACGGTGCCCCCCAATATGAAACCCTGGTGGCACTGGGATGCAATTGCGGCGTTGATAATTTAGAGGCTCTTATTAAAGCCAATGAACTGTGTAACCGTTTCAGCATCGATACCATCTCCACCGGAGTATCCATATCTTTTGCCATGGAGCTTTTTGAAAAAGGCATTTTAAGTACCGCCGACACCGATGGTTTGGAGCTGAATTTTGGCAATGCGGAAGCGATGGTTGTACTCACCGAAAAAATCGGCAAGCGTGAAGGCCATCTGGGAAGATTACTTGGCGAGGGGACTAAAATTGCGGCTGAAAAAATCGGCAAAGGTTCATCTGAATATGCCATGCATGTAAAGGGAAGTGAAATCGGCATGCATGAGCCCAGATATAAACAAGGCATGGCGCTGCATTACAGTGTGCATGCGGCGGGGCCCGATCACGTTTCGGGGATTCATGATGAAAAGGTCAGTGCCAACCTTAAGTCCTGGGATGAGATTGATGTCGCCGAGGATGTTTCCAATTTGGAAATGAGTCCACGCAAAGCCCGGATGTTGTATCACATGGGCATTTGGCGACAGGTAGGCAACTACCTGGGAATGTGTGCCTTTATACCCTATACGAAAAAACAGCTTATCGAGTTGATTGAAAACATCACCGGTATGAAAATGAGTCATTGGCGATTGATGAAGACCGTTGAAAGGGGCATAACGCTGTCACGGATTTTTAACTTAAGAGAAGGTTTTACCATCGATGATGATGTCCTGCCCGCCAGGTTCAACACAGCGCCCTCAAGCGGACCGTTAAAGGGTGTCACAGTAGACGCAAGCGAACATGCCGATGCACGCGAAGTATATTTTCAAATGCTGGGCTGGAATGATGCCGGCATACCGACGCGAGGCCGCTTGGCAGAGCTGAACATGCTGTGGGCCGAAAAGTTTATCAAAGAAATCGATTCGTAACCATTATAAAGGGCTTGAACCCAGTCCCCTTTACTAGAAGTAGCCCTGATAGTGCTGTAGTTTAAAAGGAGAATAGGATGATCATCATTGGAGAATTGATTAATGCCAGCCGCAAAGCCGTTGCCGCTGCCATAGAAGCACAGGATGCCAACGCCATTAAAAAACTGGCCAAAGACCAAGCGGAGGCCGGTGCCGACTTTATTGATGTGAATGCCGGTATTTTTGTCAAAAAAGAAGTGGAATACCTGCGCTGGCTGGTTGAAAGCGTCCAAGCTGCGACGGATAAACCGTGTGCCATTGATAGTCCGGCTCCCCAAGCCATTGAAGCATCCCTTGAAATCCATCAAGGCACCGCCATGATTAATTCAATTTCTTTGGAAAAGGATCGTTACGAGAATCTGCTTCCCATTGTTGCCGGAACAGATTTAAAAGTGGTGGCGCTTTGCATGAGCGACGAGGGCATGCCGGAAAGTGTGGAGGATCGATTGAAAATTGCTGATAAGCTGATCAACGGTTTGATACAAAACAATGTAAAAATCGAAAATATTTTTGTCGATCCGCTCGTGCAGCCCCTTTCCGTAAACGACAAATTCGGAATGGAGTTTATTAACGCGGTGGAACAGATCAAAGCCAATTTTGCGGGGATTCACACGGCCTGTGGTTTATCAAATATATCCTACGGGCTGCCGGAAAGAAAATTATTAAATCAAACGTTCATGGTTATGGCCATCGCCAAGGGCCTGGATGGTGCCATCGTCAATCCACTGGATCAAAAAATGATGGCCTGTATCACGGCTGCCACGGCGCTGGCCGGTGAGGATGAATTTTGTCAGGAATACATTACCGCTTTTCGGGAGAATCGCTTAAGTTAAAAGTATGATGGAATAAAAGCTGGACTTTTCCAGTATCGTGGTATCCGTGAGTGGAAAACGAATTAGTTCGGCAGTAGCCATGTCGCCGGCATTTTCATTCTTGTCACGGATACCAACCCTGCCATTTCCAGTTTTGAACATATCCTACCATTATATATAGGTAAATATTTAATCCCCGGCCAATTACACTTTCCAAGGTGATTCAGCGCTGAACAAATACTGGAATATGAGAGATAACCGAACGCGATAAGCCAATCCTTTAAAAGATGCCGTTTACATGAAACCGAAGTTCAGTTTTGCATTGGGAAACATCTGGCGATGGCATAACTCGCCAAACCGTAATGTTTTATTAGACGATATTAAAAAGCTGGATATTTCTGGAGTGGAGTTAACCTTTGCCACCAAGAAAGAACTTTACGCATTTAAGCCATCGGAGCCCAATAAACGCTGGCTTCAAAGCTTGGACTACGTTACCATTCACGCACCGTTCCGCTTATATGAAGATTCTGAAAATGAAGCGGAGCTGGCAGACCAGATCGAAATTATTTCAAAGATGTATCATGATCTGATGGCTAAAAATGTCATCGTTCATCCGGAATGGAAATTGTTTAACTCGGGTCTGCTTAACACATGTAATGTACATATTTCGGTTGAAAATCTTCCCCGCAAGAGTGGTATATCAACACCAGATTTGCAGGCCATTTTTGA